>ENA-OVGB01000762-OVGB01000762.1-human-gut-metagenome-genome-assembly--contig:-NODE-762-length-34574-cov-34.550016_pt1 | contig 34574 bp, 31 predicted proteins | sample MGYA00237767_ERZ505413 | MGnify/ENA primary metagenome ERZ505413 (study PRJEB26158, sample SAMN06016410) | human gut metagenome | biome: human gut; feature: ankylosing spondylitis patient; material...
CCCAGCTGCAGGCCATGCCGCCCAAGCTCCACAGCACCAGCTTCCCCGGCATGACGCTGATCCGGCCCATGTACTGCATCCGGGAGGAAGATATCCTCGCGTGGAAGCGCTACAACGAGCTGGAATTCATCCAGTGCGCCTGCCGCTTTACCGAAAACTGCACCATGTGCGACAACGGCGGCGGCGGTTCCAAGCGGCAGGAGGTCAAGACCCTGCTGCGCCGCCTGAAGCGTGACAACCCCAACATCGAGAACAGCATCTTCCGCAGCATCCACGCCGTGGCGCTGGACACCATGCCGGGCTACAAGTCCGAGGGCGTGGAGCACAGCTTTCTTGAGCGGTTCAACGCCATGGAATCCCACGAAGAAGATTAAACCGTCCCTTTTCACCGCTCTCCCCTGCCCCTTCCGGGCGCGGGAGGGCGGTTTTGTTTTTGGCAGAGTGTCCGGAAACGCACCGTCCATTTCGTGCAGAGCACCAAAGATTTTGCCATTTCTTGACAGTGTTCCCAAAGCGCGGTATCGTTGGGGCAGATAGGAAAGGAGTGGCATCCATGAATTCAAATCCTGCACTTGCCCACATCAGCGAGGATAAAGCCCGCGCACAAACCGTCTATGAGCACCTTTCCGGCACAGCTGACCTGGCCGGAGAGTTTGCCGCACCCTTCGGCGCAACGGAGGAAGCCCGCTTCGCCGGCTGGCTGCATGATATCGGCAAATACAGCACTGCCTTCCAGAAACGGCTGCTGGAAGACGGCCCCCGGGTGGACCACGCCACCGCCGGGGCGCGGGAAGCCATGCACTGCCGCCCGCCGCACCCGCAGGCGGCCTTTGCCGTTGCGGGCCATCACACCGGCCTGCCGGACGGCGGCAATCAGCGGAATGCGGACCCGGAGGACGGCACCCTGTTCGGCCGCCTGAAAAAGCCCGTGGAGCCTTACGGCGGCTGGCAGGAAGTGCCCCTGCCGCAAAGTGCCCCGCCCGCCTGGGCCAACCGCGACCTGCTGGATTTTGCCTTCTTCACCCGGATGCTCTACTCCTGCCTGGTAGACGCAGATTTTCTTGATACCGAGACCTTCATGAACGGCCGGGCCGCGCCCCGCGGCGGCGGCGAGGGCATCCCCGCCCTGCTGGAAAAGGCCCGGACACAGGCAGAGCGCTATCTCGGCGCGGAGAGCACCACCCCGGTCAGCCGCCAGCGCAACGCCGTGCTGCAAGCCTGTCTGGACAAAGGGGCCCACGGGCCGCAGGGGCTCTACACCCTCACTGTGCCCACCGGCGGCGGCAAGACCTTTGCATCGCTGGCCTTCGCGCTGGAGCACGCCGCCGCGCAGGGCATGAAGCGGGTGATCTACGTCATCCCGTATATGTCCATCATCGACCAGACCGCTGCAAACTTCACAAAGCTTCTGGGGGAGGAAAACGTCCTTGCGGATCACTCCAGCGCCGAATACAAGACCACCAACACCGAAGACCTGACACCCGCCCAGTACCGCCAGCTGCTGGCCAGCGAAAACTGGGATGCGCCGGTCATCGTCACCACCGCCGTGCAGTTTTTTGAGTCGCTCTATGCCAACCGCAGCAGCCGCTGCCGCAAGCTGCACAACATCGCTGACAGCGTGATCATTTTTGACGAGGCACAGACTCTGCCGCTGGACTCCCTCAAGCCCTGCATCAGCGCCATTGCCCAGCTGGTGCAGCATTACCACGCCACCGCTGTGCTGTGCACTGCCACCCAGCCTGCGCTGGAATCCCTTTTCAAGGAATTTGCCCCGGAACTGCGGATGCAGGAGATCAGCCCGGACACGGAAACACTCTATGAGACCCTCCGCCGCACGACCATCCGGGACATTGGCACGCTGCCGCAGGAAGAACTTGCAGCACAGCTGGCCGCCCTGCCGCAGGTGCTGTGCGTGGTGAACCGCCGCAAGACGGCGCAGGAACTGTATGCTGCCCTGCCCGAAGAAGGCAGTTTCTGCCTGACCACCCTGCTGTGCGCCGCAGACCGCCGCCGCCAGCTGGAAGAAATCCGGCAGCGGCTGGCGGACGGCCTGCCCTGCCGGGTGGTGTCCACCTCGCTGATCGAGGCCGGTGTGGACGTAGACTTCCCCGCCGCCTACCGGGAGCAGTGCGGGCTGGACTCGCTGCTGCAGACCGCCGGGCGCTGCAACCGCGAAGGCCGCCGCAACGCGGCAGAGAGCAAGGTGTACTGCTTCCGGCTGGAAGGCTGCGCGGTGCCGCAGATGCTGCACCAGCATGTGCACGCCCTGCAGTATGCCGCCCGCTGCCATGAAAATGACTATGCGCAGCTCAACACCCCGGATGCCATCCGCACTTATTTTCAGGAGCTTTACTTTGCACGGGGTGCCGAGGCACTGGACAAAAAAGGCATTCTGGATGCGTTCCGCCACGGCATTTCCGGCTGTCAGTTCCCGTTTGCGCAGGTGGCCACGGAATTCCAGCTGATCGAAACGCCCACCCGCACGGTCTATCTGCCCATCGGCGAAGGGGAAGCACTCTGTGCCCAGCTGCGCAGCGGCATGGTCAGCCGCAGTTTGTACCGCCGTCTGGGCACCTACAGCGTGGCCTGCTATGCCCCGCAGTTTGAAAAGCTGGACGCTGCCGGGGCGCTGGAACTGCTGCCAGAAGGCAGCGCCATCCTGACGGACCTGAACCAGTACAGCGCCAAAACCGGCCTTGCGCTGGACGCGGAGACCGGCATTGGCCTGTTTTTCTGAGAAAAAACAGCTGAAAACAGATAGAAGTCCTGTGTATCGGACTTTTGTTCCGGTAGAATACAGACAAAGAGAGAAGCGGCCGGGCAGCTTCTTCCTTTGCGGGCATCTGCGCTGCACTCCCCATTTTGCGTCACATACGCCAAACAAATTGACAGCTGTCTGCCTGTATGCCAAGATAACGCCAAAGACCTTTTTCATGAAGCTTGAAACAGAAAGGAGTGAACGTTATGGCTAAGACAAGTTCCTGCCAGACTGCACGACCGGATTCAGAAAGGAGGCGGTACCCATGTCAATGCTGATCGAAGTGTGGGGCGATTACGCCTGCTTCAGCCGGCCCGAGATGAAGACAGAGCGCGTGAGCTACGACATCATCACGCCGTCGGCGGCAAGAGGGTTGGTGGAAGCGATCTATTGGCACCCGGGCATGAAGTACCATATTGATCGCATCTACCTGCTGAACCCGGTGCGGTTCACCAACATCCGCCGCAACGAGGTCAAATCCACCCTGCTTTCCTCGGCGGCGCTCAGTGCGGCCAAGGGCGGTGCCGCGCCGGTGCTGTACACCTCGGCAGACATTCAGCAGCGGGCCGCGCTGGTGCTGCAGGATGTGCACTACGTCATCGAGTGCCACTTTACCATGACGGACAAGGCCGCACCCGGCGATAATCCCGGCAAGTTCCAGGACATCCTGCGGCGGCGGCTGAACAAAGGCCAGTGCTATCACCAGCCCTGTTTCGGCTGCCGGGAGTTCCCGGCCAACTTCCGCGAGTGGCACGCCGGGGAGCCCATCCCCGCCCTGCCCGTCACGCAGGACCTGGGCTTCATGCTCTACGACCTGGACTACGCGGACCCGGAAAACATCCAGCCCCAGTTCTTCCGGGCAAAGCTGGTGGACGGCGTGCTGGACTGCCGGAATGTGGAGGTGTTCACATGATCCTGCAAGCATTGACCGCCTACTATGAGCAGCTTTTACGGCAGGGCAAGATCGCCGCACCCGGCTGGGATGGTCATTTTAAGGTAAGCTATGAGCTGCGTCTGAATGACGCCGGGCAGCTGGTGGATGTCGTGGACCTGCGCGTCAGCGAGACCAAGGGCAAAAAGACGGTCATCGTCCCCCGGGAGCTGCGGGTACCCGCCCACGTCAAGCGTACCGTCGGCATCGCTGCCAACTTTTTGTGCGACAATTCGTCCTATCTTCTGGGTGCAGATGAAAAGGGCAAACCGGACCGCGCCAAACAGTGCTTCGAGGCCTGTGCCCAGCTGCACCATAAATTGCTGGACGGCGTGGACGACCCCGCCGCAAAAGCCATTCTGGCTTATTTTGACAGCTGGGACCCGGCGCAGGCAGCAGAACATCCCCTGCTGAACGCAGAATGGAAAGACCTGACCGGAAACACCAACCTGATTTTCGGTTACGAAGCGCCAGACCACCACCACATTCTCGCCAACGATGCCCCCGCCATTCAGGCGGCCTGGCAGGCCCACTATGGTACCGCAGACGCAGACGCCGCCACGATGCAGTGCCTGATCACCGGCAAGCAGGCCCCTGCCGCATTGGTGCACCCCGCCATCAAGGGCGTGATGGGTGCACAAAGCGCCGGTGCTGCGCTGGTCTCCTTCAACGCACCGGCCTTCTGTTCCTACGGCCACGAGCAGGGCGAGAATGCTCCCGTGAGCGAGTACGCCGCCTTTGCCTACACCACCGCCCTGAACCTGCTGATCGCAGACCGGAACCACTGCAAGCGGGTGGGTGACACCACCATCGTCTGCTGGGCCGAGAGTGCGGAGCCTGCGTATCAGGATGCGTTCAGCCTGTTCCTGTTTGGTGCAGAGGAAGCTTCCGGCATTGAGGAAGCGGATGTGCAGGCGGCGCTCAGGCGGCTGGCCGCCGGGCAGACCGTACCGTTCCTTGAAAAAGAGCTTGCGCCGGATCAGCATTTTTATGTGCTGGGGCTGGCCCCCAACGCCGCGCGGCTTTCCGTGCGTTTCTTCTTGCGGGATACTTTTGGAACCTTTGCCCGGAACCTGCAAAAACACGCCGACGCACTGGAGATCACCCGCCCGGCCTATGATAACCGCAAAACGCTGTCCGTCTGGGCACTGGCCATGGAGACCGTCAACCGCAAGGAACGCAGCCCCTCCCCCGCACCGCAGCTGGCCGGTGACCTGCTGCGTGCCGTGCTGACCGGCGGGCGCTACCCCGCCACACTGCTCAACGGCGTGACGATGCGCATCCGCGCCGAGCAGGACGTGACCCGCGGGCGCGCCGCCATTCTGAAAGCCTATTATCTGCGCAATTCCCCCACCGATCTGAACAAGGAGGTCTTTACTGTGAGCCTGAACGAAACCACCAATGTGCCCTACATTCTGGGGCGGCTGTTCTCTGTGCTGGAAGCGGTGCAGAGCGATGCCAACCCCGGCATCAACACCACCATCAAAGACCGGTATTTCAATTCCGCCTGTGCCACCCCGGCTCTTGTGTTCCCCACCCTGCTCAAGCTGGCACAGAAACATTTGCAGAAGCTGCCGGACGGCAAGGCGGTCTTTTACAACAAGCAGATCACCGAGCTGGCCGCCCTTGTGCCGGAAAGCGGCTTCCCCGCCCGGCTGAGCCTGCCGGAGCAGGGCAAGTTTGAGATCGGCTATTATCACCAAACCCAGAAACGCTTTGAGAAGAAAAACAAGGAGGAATAAACCATGTCTGAGCCCATCAAGAACCGCTACGATTTCGTCATTCTGTTCGACGTGGAAAACGGCAACCCCAACGGCGACCCGGATGCCGGCAACATGCCCCGCATCGACCCGGAGACCGGTTACGGCCTGGTGACGGACGTCTGCCTCAAGCGCAAGATCCGCAACTATGTGGAAACGCTGAAAGAGGATGAAGACGGCTACCGCATCTACATCAAGGACGGCGTGCCCCTGAACCGCAGCGACGCTGCAGCCCTGACCGCCTGCGGCCTTGCCCCGGACGAAGACCTGAAAAAGGCCAAGCGATCCGACCCGGATATCGACCGCAAACTGCGGGATTATATGTGCGCGAATTTCTACGATATCCGCACCTTTGGCGCCGTGATGACCACCTTTGTAAAGGGTGCACTGAACTGCGGTCAGGTGCGCGGCCCGGTGCAGCTGAGCTTTGCCCGCTCGGTGGACCCCATCCTGCCGCAGGAAGTCACCATCACCCGCGTGGCCATCACCACCGAAGCCGACGCCGAAAAGAAGGGCACCGAGATGGGCCGCAAGCACATCGTGCCGTACGGCCTGTACCGCGCCGAGGGTTACGTTTCGGCCAATCTGGCCCGCAAGACCACTGGCTTCTCGGAAGACGACCTGCAGCTGCTGTGGCAGGCCATCCTGAACATGTTTGAGAACGACCACAGCGCCGCCCGCGGCAAGATGGCCGTGCGGGAGCTGATCGTATTCAAACACGATTCCGAACTGGGCAACGCCCCCTCCTACAAGCTGTTTGATGCCGTTAAAGTCCAGCGGAAGGAGGATGTCATCGCGCCCCGCAGCTATCAGGATTACACCGTTACCGTTGCGGACACCCTGCCGGACGGCGTGACCTGCGAGAGGTTCAACTGATGGACGCGCCGGACGACTACCTGCTGATGTCCGGCATCCAGCACTTTGCCTTCTGCCGCCGTCAGTGGGCATTGATTCACCTGGAGCAGCAGTGGGCGGAAAATCTGCGCACCACCGAAGGGCAGCTGGACCACGCCCGCTGCCACGACGACACCCAGACCGAGCGCCGCAAAGATCTGCTCATCACCCGTGGAATGTGGGTGGTCAGCCATCGGCTGCGGATGTCCGGCAACTGCGACGTGGTGGAATTTCGGGCCAGCGAGGCGGGCATTTCCTTGCAGAGTGCCCCCGGCTTCTGGCAGCCATATCCGGTGGAGTATAAACACGGGCACGCCAAGGAGACCGACGCCGACCGGCTGCAGCTCTGCGCCCAGGCCATGGCGCTGGAGGAAATGCTGGTGTGCCGCATCCCGGAAGGTGCGCTGTATTACTGCGAGACCAGGCGCCGGGAGGTGGTGCCGTTCACGGAAGAACTGCGCGCCGCCACCCAGCGCATGGCCGACGAAATGAACCAGTATTTCGCCCGCGGCTACACCCCCAAAGTGAAGCCCGGCAAGCACTGCAGCGCCTGCTCGCTGAAGGAGCTCTGCCTGCCCGTGCTCTGCCGGAACGCGGACGCAAAGGCCTATCTGCGCAACCATCTGGACGAAGCGGCCACGGAGGTGACACCATGCGGCAATTCCTGAACACCCTGTTCGTGCTGAACGAAAGCGCCTACCTCTCGCTGGACGGCGAAAATGTGGTCGTCAGCTGCGACAAGGCCGAAGTCGGCCGAGTGGCACTGCACACGCTGGAAAGCATCCTCTGCTTCAGCTACGCCGGTGCCTCCCCCGCCCTGATGGGCAAGTGCGGCCGTCTGGGCATCGACCTGTGCTTTTTCTCACCGCAGGGGCGCTTTCTGGCCCGCACGGTGGGCGAGGAACGCGGCAATGTTCTGCTGCGGCAGACGCAGTATGAAGTTTCTGCCAGCGAGGCCCGCAGCTGCGCCTACGCCCGCAATTTCATCCTGGGCAAGGTTTACAATGCCCGCTGGGTGCTGGAGCGTGCCACCCGCGACCACCCCCAGCGGGTGCCGGTGGAGCAGCTCAAGCAGACCAGCGCACAGCTGGCCGCCGCACTGCCGCTTTTGGAGACCTGCGAAGATTTAGAGCAATTGCGCGGTCTGGAAGGCGAAGCAGCGCAGCGGTATTTCGACCGGTTCCATGCGCTGATCCTGCAGCAGAAAGAGGATTTTGTTTTCACCTCCCGCAGCCGCAGACCGCCGCGGGACAACGTGAACGCGCTGCTGTCATTTGCGTATTCCCTGCTGGCCAACGACTGCGCCGCCGCGCTGGAAGGGGTCGGACTGGACCCTTATGTGGGCTTCCTGCACCGCGCCCGCCCCGGACGGCGCAGCCTGGCGCTGGACCTGATGGAGGAACTGCGTGCTGTCTACGCGGACCGGTTCGTGCTCTCCTGCATCAACCAGAAGGTCGTGAATGCGAAGCATTTTGAAAAGCAGGAAAACGGTGCCGTTCTGCTGACCGAGGACGGCCGCCGCGCCTTCCTGCACGCCTGGCAGCTGAAAAAGCGGGAGGTCATCACCCACCCTTTCCTGAAAGAAAAGCTCAGCTGGGGTCTTGTGCCCTATGTGCAGGCGCTGCTGCTGGCACGGACTTTGCGGGGCGATCTGGACGTATATCCGCCGTTTTTCTGGAAGTGAGGTGCCGTTCATGCTGGTTCTCATCACCTACGACGTCAACACCGAAACGCCTGCAGGCCGCAAGCGCCTGCGCAAGGTGGCGAAGAAATGCGTCAACCACGGCCAGCGGGTGCAGAACTCGGTGTTCGAGTGCCTGCTGAACGCTTCGCAGTACGCCGTTTTGAAGGCCGAGCTGACCGCGCTGATCGACCCTGCACTGGACAGCCTGCGGTTCTATCAGCTGGGCAACAACTACCAGAGCAAGGTGGAGCATGTCGGCCTGCACCCCGATTTTGCGCAGGATGACGTGTTGATGTTCTAGCATCCCCCGCCGTGCGAGGCACAAGCTCCCATGGTTTCCCCGGGCGCTTCGCACTGCAAAAACAGACACCTTAGCACGATTTGTTTTGCATTTCGCCGGAGCCTTCGTAAAGTTCCTTTTCAAATTGTGCACAAGTGTGTATAATGGAACAAACGTGGTGGATTTTTTCGCCGCTTTTGCTGTCGCCCTCCTCGCGGAGGGCGTGGATTGAAATTTAGAGCCGGATGCCGCCGCGCATAGGCTTTTGCGGTCGCCCTCCTCGCGGAGGGCGTGGATTGAAATCTTTACCTTGAAGTGTGGCCCCACCTGTACGTTGGTCGCCCTCCTCGCGGAGGGCGTGGATTGAAATTATTCGTGTTGTCCAGTCCTCTCTTTGTCTGATTCTGGTCGCCCTCCTCGCGGAGGGCGTGGATTGAAATTTTTTTCATGTCGGCACCTCACATAAACTCATAAGTCGCCCTCCTCGCGGAGGGCGTGGATTGAAATCGCTCAAACTGGGGGTCAATGTAGACGCCGCCGAGTCGCCCTCCTCGCGGAGGGCGTGGATTGAAATTGCCCCAGAGCTGCGCCGTCCGTGCTGACGGTAGGTGTCGCCCTCCTCGCGGAGGGCGTGGATTGAAATATTTCCCGGGCATCAAAGCCGCCGTCTGCCGTCACCGTCGCCCTCCTCGCGGAGGGCGTGGATTGAAATTTGAAGGTGACGTTTGCGGCCGACAAGAAGGAACGTCGCCCTCCTCGCGGAGGGCGTGGATTGAAATCTCAAAGGCTCCGTATGTACTCACCGTGTCGGCCGTCGCCCTCCTCGCGGAGGGCGTGGATTGAAATTGCCTCTCTATTCTACCGCAGAAGGAAGCCGCTGTCGCCCTCCTCGCGGAGGGCGTGGATTGAAATACTTTCAGATGCGCCGGGGCTACCGCACCGTCCCGGTCGCCCTCCTCGCGGAGGGCGTGGATTGAAATACCTGTTTGCAGCATATTCCAGACGCTGGATTTGCGTCGCCCTCCTCGCGGAGGGCGTGGATTGAAATGGATTGCTCAGGCAGTTAAAAAGGAGTTGCCGGAAGTCGCCCTCCTCGCGGAGGGCGTGGATTGAAATTTTTTGTCCGTGGTGCGGGAAGAAGCAGCCGGAAGGTCGCCCTCCTCGCGGAGGGCGTGGATTGAAATTTCAGGCCGCCGCCGGAGTATGCCTCATTGATGGTCGCCCTCCTCGCGGAGGGCGTGGATTGAAATCGCAATTATGTGGGCCAGCATCTTCACTTGTGCCTGTCGCCCTCCTCGCGGAGGGCGTGGATTGAAATAATTACAGCCAACAGCAAGGATGGACAGCAGGCGGTCGCCCTCCTCGCGGAGGGCGTGGATTGAAATAACGAAAAACAAGCTAGAACAGACGGATATTAAGCTGTCGCCCTCCTCGCGGAGGGCGTGGATTGAAATTCTGCACTTCGGCGGTGCTTTTGCCTGTGTAATCGGTCGCCCTCCTCGCGGAGGGCGTGGATTGAAATGTCAGGGATTCGACATCAAATGGGGTTCGTGCAGGTCGCCCTCCTCGCGGAGGGCGTGGATTGAAATCGCTTCTTCCAGTGCCTTGCGGACATACGCCCAGGTCGCCCTCCTCGCGGAGGGCGTGGATTGAAATCCTTCTCGGCAAAGCTTGTAAAATAGGCGGTTGCGTCGCCCTCCTCGCGGAGGGCGTGGATTGAAATACCGACAACACCCCGCGGCTGCTTGAAGCTCTGGGTCGCCCTCCTCGCGGAGGGCGTGGATTGAAATACTCACAAAGAACTCCATGGGGACGGTCTCGTCTGTCGCCCTCCTCGCGGAGGGCGTGGATTGAAATCCATTGTGCCGCTGTGGGGCTCAGACCTGCACCAGGTCGCCCTCCTCGCGGAGGGCGTGGATTGAAATATCATCATACTGTTGAGCAAGCCTTGAATGCCGCTGTCGCCCTCCTCGCGGAGGGCGTGGATTGAAATCTCTGTGGCGGCTCTTGTAATCCACCGATTGTATGTCGCCCTCCTCGCGGAGGGCGTGGATTGAAATCAAAAATGTACTTGCGAGCCCGACGCCTGCCGTTGCGTCGCCCTCCTCGCGGAGGGCGTGGATTGAAATCTCCTTATAGTAAATATGTGTGAGGTGTACCCATGTCGCCCTCCTCGCGGAGGGCGTGGATTGAAATATAAGCGTTCTTGCGGATAACTTCTCCTGCCAGTCGCCCTCCTCGCGGAGGGCGTGGATTGAAATTTCTCGGGCACCAGTCGGGGGACTGGCGGTTTCCGTCGCCCTCCTCGCGGAGGGCGTGGATTGAAATTTTTGTGCACGTCTACGATTTATAATCCAGATTTGTCGCCCTCCTCGCGGAGAGCGTGGATTGAAATTTTCCGGGCGAGCGCCCGAAGGTCCTCTTTAGCCGTCGCCCTCCTCGCGGAGGGCGTGGATTGAAATAATTTCCACCCCCAAAAAAGCCGGAAAATTCAGGCGGTCGCCCTCCTCGCGGAGGGCGTGGATTGAAATCGCTTGATGTCGGTCAAGACGAAATTGCAGGCCCGTCGCCCTCCTCGCGGAGGGCGTGGATTGAAATTGAACGATGAGCGTTCGCGCAATTTCTGTTTTGCGTCGCCCTCCTCGCGGAGGGCGTGGATTGAAATTTCTTGTTGACCGGGATGCCGCGGATTTCAAACTGGTCGCCCTCCTCGCGGAGGGCGTGGATTGAAATTTTGGACCAGTACAGCACCTTGCGGAAACCGTTCGTCGCCCTCCTCGCGGAGGGCGTGGATTGAAATTCAGGTCAAACAACTACCCTCTGACTAAAGGAACGTCGCCCTCCTCGCGGAGGGCGTGGATTGAAATTTAACAGTAGCCTTATAGCCCAGCCGGATACCGCGTCGCCCTCCTCGCGGAGGGCGTGGATTGAAATACCGGGAAAGTTTCACAGGTTTCGGACAAGCATAGCGTCGCCCTCCTCGCGGAGGGCGTGGATTGAAATTCCCAAACCTCGTCGTCCGTCACCTTAAAGCCGAGTCGCCCTCCTCGCGGAGGGCGTGGATTGAAATCCCCGCGCCCCGCCGCGCGCGAATGCGCGGGGAGGTCGCCCTCCTCGCGGAGGGCGTGGATTGAAATCTGCCGCCCGTTCAGCGGCGGGCAAATCCTGTATGTCGCCCTCCTCGCGGAGGGCGTGGATTGAAATAGCTCAATGGCCTTGATGCTGGCGTTCATGGCTGCCGTCGCCCTCCTCGCGGAGGGCGTGGATTGAAATGATGTAGCCGCCAGTGCCGGATGCACCGCGGCTGGTCGCTCTCCTCGCGGAGGGCGTGAGTTGAAACGCTCCCCGCACAGATACGTTGCATGGCATCGTCCACCGCCTGTTCCGGGCCCATTCGGGGCGGGCGGAAAGGCCTTCACGGGCAAGAAAAAACCACGGTGCATCTCTGCACCGTGGTTTTTTTGGCGGCGGCATATTGAACTGCCAGGCGTATGAATTTTGCTTTTCTGCCTTGTCCGGCAGCGGGCTTTCGTCTGCGATCAGCGCTTCTTCTGGGTGCCCTTGCCCACCGGGCCGCGGGGGCGGCGCTCGGCGGCCTTGGACTGCAGCGCGGCGCTGCGGGTCTGGGCGCGGCCCTTGGCAGCGGCGGCACGCAGGCCATTGATCTCGGCCTTGGTCAGCTCGCGGTAGGTGCCGGGCTTGAGCATACCCAGCTTGACGACACCCTCAGCGTTGCGCTTCAGGCGCACCACCTCAAGGCCCACGGTCTCACACATGCGGCGGATCTCGCGGTTCTTGCCCTCTTTCAGGGTCATTTCCATGACGGTGCGGCCCGGCTCGTCGGTGACGACGTTGATGGCGCAGGGCATGGTCTTGGTGCCGTCGTCCAGCACGACGCCGCTGCTCAGCTTCAAGATCTGGCTTTCATCGGCACGGGGCTGCACGGTGACGCGGTACAGCTTGGAGATGCCGCCGGACGGATGGGTGACAGCCTGTGCAAAGGCACCGTCGTTGGTCATCAGCAGCAGGCCCTCGCTGTCCTTATCCAGACGGCCTACCGGGTACAGGCGGGCCGGGATATCGCTCACCAACTCCATGACCGTCTTGCGGCCCAGCTCGTCGCTGGCGGTGGTCACATAGCCGCTGGGCTTATACAGGGCCAGATAGTACAGCTGCTGGTCCTTTTTGATATAGATGCGCTCGTCATCCACATGCAGCACATCGCGGTTGGGGTCCATTTTGTCGCCCACCTTCACGGGGTGGCCGTTGACCTTCACGCGGCCCTCGGCAATGATCTGCTCGGCTGCGCGGCGGGAGCACAGGCCCTGTTCGGCCATGATCTTCTGAATACGTTCTTCTGCCATAATCAAAACTCCTTGTGCGCCTCCCGGCGCTCAAAATGCGCACTGCTCCCCTGTTTTGAGGCACAGGTGCGCCTGTATCAAAAACTGCGGGTCGGAAGCCCGCAGTTACGGCTTGGGTTTACTGCTCTGCCGGAGCAGCAGGTTCTTCTTTCTTCTCGTCCTTCTTGACCATAGAGGCCAGCTTGTCCACCAGCTCCGGCAGCATGGTCAGGGCACGGTCGATGGTGTTGGAGGTATCCGACAGCTGGATGGTGCGCACACAGCCATCCTTCACCACGAGGAAGGCCACGGGCTGGATGTTCACGCCTGCGCCGGAACCGCCGCCGAACAGGTCCTTATTGGCGGCGTTCTTGCCGTCGAAATCGGTGCCGCCGGACGCAAAACCAAAGCTGACCTTGGACACCGGCAGGATGGTGGTGCCGTCCTCGGTGGTGATAGGCTTGCCGATGATGGTGTTGGAATCCACCATCTGGTGAATTTTCTCCATGGTAACGTTCATCAGGCCCTGAATGGGATGCTCAGCCATAAAACAGCTCTCCTTTATCGTTTGATGCGGGCAAGTGCCCGTTGTCTGCAGATTCCGATACACTTATAGTGTACCACATTATAAGAAGATGTCCAATACTTTTTTGCGCCAGAACTCATACAAAACGCGCACCGCCGCAATGACGATGAACAGCGCCTGCGCGCTCACCCGGAACGATACCCGGTCTTCCACGGCAGGCTGCCCGCTGCCAAAGTCCGGCAGGATGCGCAGCTCGTCGAACTGCAGCCAGATGAAGCGGTCCAGCACGCCCAGCACCGGGTAGAGCCAGGCCTGCAGTTTGCCATAGCTGCGGGCAGCATCGGCGGGGTCGGCCCCGCGCACACCGAGACGCACCTGGATCTTTGTGAAGCGCAGGGCACCGAACACGGCCTTCATCAGGGTGCCCGCACCTTTCAGCATAGTGCAGACGATCTCCAGCGTGATCTTTGCCTTTTTGCGCGGTTCCTTGGGCTTGTTTGCTTTGGCAGCATCGGCGGCGGCCTTTTTGCGGGCCTTTTCCTCCGCTTTTTTCCGCTTGCGCTCGGCCCGCCAGGCGGCGAACTTTGCTTTGATCTTGCCGAAGCCTTTCGGCGGCTCCGGGTTTTCCGGGGCAGGGGGCGGCTCCGGCTTCGGGTACTGGAACACCGGGAAGGTGATGCCCAATGCACCGGCCTTCACCGTCAGCGTGCCGTGCTCCCAGCACACATCGGCGCAGAAGGGGCAGAGCAGCAGCAGTGCGGCCAGCACCAATATGACCAACAGCAGGATGCCGACGGCCTTTAACAGAAAGAGCAGCACCGCGCCCAGCGCAGCGAAGAATGCTCCCATGCGTCACCCCTCCCCTTCCTGCGGTGCTGCGCCGCTTTGTTCCGGCGCCTGCGGGCCGTGCACCGGCGGCAGGTCGGCCAGGCTGGAAAGGCCGAACACCCGCAAAAAGGTGTCGGTGGTGCGGAAGCTCACCGGGCGGCCCGGCAGATCGAGACGGCCCGCTTCTTCGATGAGGCCCTTTTCCAGCAGGCCCGACACGCTGGACGAGGAGTCCACACCGCGCACCTGCTCGATGAAGGCACGAGACACCGGCTGATTGTAGGCAATGACGGTCAGCGTCTCCATGGCGGCGGGACCCAGCGGCACAGCGCGGCGGCTGTCCAGCACGCGGCGCACGCAGTCGGCCCACTCGGTCTTGGTGGCCAGCTGCCAGCGGGTGTTCAGGTGCAGCAGGCACAGGCCGCTGTCCTCCCGGGTATAGCGCTCCCGCAGAGCTTCCAGCGCGGCTTCCACGCTGAGCTGCGGCAGCTGCACCGCCTGGGCCAGCTTGTCCGCACTGATGGGTTCCCCACAGGCAAACAGCATGGCCTCCACGGCGGCACGGATCTGTTTCTGGTTCATTTCGTCTCCTTATCGCGTTGGATGCGGCCCCGCTGCATGGTCAGGCCGCCTGCGTCGTCCAGCGTCACGCGGCCGCCGCGCACCAGCTCCAGCAGGGCCAGAAAGGTGGCCACATTGGTGCTGCGGGTCTGCTGGCGGCTGAACAGCTGGCTCATCTTCGCCGCCGTACCGCCGATGAGCTGCCGCAGGATGTACACCACCCGGCTGGTGACCGACACCACCGGCGCGGTGACCAGCGGCTCGAACTGCTGCTGGGTGGGTTCGCGGCGCAGCCGGGTGCGGCCCGCAAGGGCTTCCCAGTAGTCGGCCAGCACCTGCGGCGCATGGTGCAGGTCGTAGGTGGTGTCGAACTCCATCTCCATGGGCTGGCGCACGAACACCGGGGCGGCCTCAGCTTTTTCGCGCAGCAGCGCGGCCATGCGGCGGCACTGGTCGTACTCGATCAATTGGCCGGTGAACTCCTGCTTCATGCGCTCGCCTTCTTCGCTGCGGGGCAGCAGCAGGTAGCTTTTCATCTCCACCAGCCGCGCGGCCATTTCAATGAAAGCACTGGCGGCTTCCGGGTCCGGGTCGGCCTGCTCCACGGTGCGGGTGTACTGGTCGATCAGTTCCAGAATGGGGATGTTGTGCAGGTCCATCTTATGTTTGGCCACAAGCGCCAGCAATAATTCCAGCGGGCCGTCAAAATCTTCCAGATGGAAGGTCATTTCCTCTGCCAAAGCTCACATCACCGTCCCGATGCCGGCATAGTAGATGGAATAGGCCAGCTTGTCAATATAGCCGGTGCCCGCGCTCAGCAGGCTCCACACCGCGTTGTTCAGGTAGTACAGCGGGGTATCCAGTGCGCCGAACCACACCGCCGCCAGCAATGCGATCATGATATAACGCTCATATTTCATCAGGCCGAAATACACCCGCTGGGGCAGCACCACCAGCAGGATGCGGCTGCCGTCCAGCGGCGGCACCGGGATGAAGTTGAACACCGCAAGGCTCACGTTCATGAGCACAAGGTACTGCAGGAACATGGCAATGTAAATAGTGGCGGTGTTCACCGGGGCCCAGTAGTACATGACCTTCCACACCACCATGCCCACATAGGCCAGCAGGATGTTCGCCGCCGGGCCCGCCAGCGCAGTGAGGGCCATGCCCCACTTGGGATTTTTGAAGTTGCGGGGATTGGTGGACACCGGCTTTGCCCAGCCCACGCCTGCGAACACCATGCACAGGGTGCCCAGCAGGTCAAAGTGGGCGAAGGGGTTCAGCGAAAGACGGCCTTCCCGCTTTGCGGTGGGGTCGCCCAACAGCCAGGCGGCCAGCGCGTGGCCTGCCTCGTGGAACGGGATGGCCACCAGCGCCACCAGCGCACGGATGAGATAATAGATGCCCTGAGAGGTCATTCGATATTCCTGCCTTTTTTCAGTATACCATATATAATACTATCTTTTTGCCCTGCACACAAGCCCTCGGCAAAAAACACGGATATTTTTTGAAAAAAGGCTTGCATTTTGCCCGGCAATCTGTTACAATAGTTAAGCTGATTATTTTGATTCCTTACTTCACTGCAGGAGGTGCAAGTACCATGGCTAAATGTGAATGCTGCGGCAAGGGTGTGACCTTTGGTATCAAGGTCTCTCACTCTCATCGTCGTTCCAACCGTACCTGGAAGCCGAATGTCCGTCGTGTCAAGGCGGTCGTTGAGGGTTCTCCCAAGTACGTCTACGCATGCTCCCGTTGCCTGCGCGCTGGCAAAGTTACCCGCGCTGTCTAATTTGGTGTATGTGGCCGGTCACTTTGTCGAGTGGCCGGCTTTTTTATTTGCCGCAAGGAGAGGAATAAAATGTCTTTGCCTGTTGATCCCATCATGCTGCTGAGCGTGGTGAACCTGAAACTGCGGGATCAGTATAAGGATCTCGATGCGCTGTGCGAAGATCTGGAGGCCGACAAGGCCGGTCTGTGCGCAAAACTGCACACTGTGGGCTACGATTACGACCCGCAGCGCAACCAGTTTGTCTGATTATAGCTTCCAAATCCGGCACCGGTGCGCAGCGACTGTGCCCGGGCCGGTGAATGATAAAATAAGGAGTGCTTGATTTATGATCCAGGGTACCTATTACAAAGAGTGGAGCACGGTTCTTGGCCGTGAGATGGAGTTTAAGGTGTACGGCCATGCCGGTGTGCCGGTGCTGGCACTGCCCGCCCGCGGCGGCCGTTTTTATGACTGGGAGAACAACGGAATGCCCGATGCCATTGCCCAGCTGCTGAACGAGGGCAAGTTGCAGCTGTTCTGCGCAGATGCCATGGACGGCGAAGGCCTTTTGAACGGTGATCTGCCCCAGCGCCGCCGCGCCGAGCTGCAGGAGAAGTATTTCGTCTACCTGACCGCTGAGCTTGCTCCCCGTATTCTGACCCTGAACAACGCCAAAAAGGGCACCCGGATCTGGACTGCCGGTGTAGACTTGGGCGCTTACCACGCCGTCCACTGCCGTCTGCGCCGTCCCACCTTGTTTGCCGGTGCTGTGGGTATGGGCGGTATCTACGACCTGACCCGCTTCTGGGGCACCGACAGCGATGACATGGTGCTGCGCTGCGCTCCCCTTGCCTATTTGCAGGAGAACGGCATTGCCAACAAGCCTGCGCTGGCCAAGGCTGAGGAGAACAGCCTGATCCTCTGTGCCGGTCAGGGTGCCTACGAGGGCGATGCACTGGATGACACGCAGGCACTGGCTGATCTGCTGAAGGATCAGGGAATGCCCGCGCATCTGGAGATCTGGGGCGGTGACGTCTCCCACGACTGGTACTGGTGGGGCAAGATGTGGAGTCTGTTTGCACCGCGCATTCTGGAAGTAAAGTAAGAGCTTACAACGAGGGAAAGCCTGCGGGCTTCCCTCGTTTTTTTATATGCAGCAGTTTTGAATGGCCTCCGCGTGCGCTCTGGCCATGTTCAGTGGAATTTCATCTTTTAATTTATGGTTCAGAAACGCCTGCGGCGTTTCTGAACCATTTTTTGTCAGCTGTACTATTTATATTTCATTTCCTACTTGAATTGTCGGATATTATGTGCTATACTGCTGTTGCAAGAAAATATACCCCATGGGGGTTTATGAAAGGAGCGATTCCGATATGGAAGAGACCAAAAAGCACTGTTGCTGCTGCGTTGATACGCCGGAAGCGGACGCTGCGGCAGATGCTGCTGTCCCCTGCTGCTGCCGTCACAAAGAGCGCAGCCCGGAGGAATACAAAGCCCTGCTTAACCGGCTGAACCGCATTGAAGGGCAGGTGCGCGGCATCCGCGGGATGCTGGAAAAGGACGCCTACTGTGTGGACATTCTGGTACAGGTAGCCGCAGCCAATGCGGCGCTGAACAGCTTTTCCCGGGAATTGCTGGCACAGCACATCGGCAGCTGCGTGGCGGATGACCTGCGTGCCGGCAGCGATGAAAAGCTGGAAGAGCTGCTCCGGCTGCTGCCCAAACTGATGAAATGACCGCCCGCCGGGCAGACTGACCACAAGGAGAAACAGCAATGGAACAATTCAACGTTACCGGCATGAGCTGCGCGGCCTGCTCTGCTCGGGTAGAAAAGGCCGTAAAGAGTGTGCCGGGCGTCACCGGTTGTTCGGTAAGCCTGCTGACCAACTCCATGGGCGTAGAAGGCACCGCTGAGGATGCCGCCATTATCCGTGCCGTAGAGCAGGCCGGTTACGGCGCAAGCCCCAAAAAAGCCGCCGCAGCGGCCAGCACCAGCGCAGAGCTGGATGCTCTAGCAGACCACGAAACACCCAAGCTGAAACGGCGGCTCATCGCCTCGCTGGGCTTTTTGCTGGTGCTGATGTACTTTTCCATGGGGCACATGATGTGGGGCTGGCCGCTACCCCGCTGGTTTGACGGCAACCACATTGCCATGGGACTGGTACAGCTGTTGCTGGCAGGCATCGTGATGGTGATCAACCAGAAGTTTTTCATCAATGGCTTCAAAGGGCTGGTACACCGCTCCCCCAACATGGATACGCTGGTGGCTATGGGCTCGATGGCAAGCTTTGTGTGGAGCACCTACGCCCTGTTTGCCATGACCGATGCGCAGCTGCACGGCAACGAAGAACTTGTCATGCACTATATGATGGAGTTCTATTTTGAGTCTGCCGCCATGATTTTGACCCTTATCACCGTGGGCAAGATGCTGGAGGCGCGCTCCAAGGGCAAGACCACCGATGCGCTCAAAAGCCTGATGAAGCTTGCCCCCAAGACCGCTACCCTGCTGCGGGACGGCACCGAGGTGACCGTACCCATTGAGCAGGTACAGAAGGAGGACATCTTTGTGGTGCGCCCGGGCGAGAACATCCCGGTGGACGGCATTGTGCTGGAGGGCAGCAGTGCCGTGAACGAGAGCGCGCTGACCGGCGAGAGCATCCCGGTAGACAAGGCCGTGGGCGATAAGGTAAGCGCCGCCACCACCAATCAGTCCGGCTATCTGCAGTGCCGCGCCACCCGCGTGGGCGAGGACACCACGCTGGCGCAGATCATCCGCATGGTCAGCGATGCCGCTGCCACAAAAGCACCCATTGCAAAGATCGCGGATACCGTATCCGGCTTTTTTGTGCCTGCGGTCATCAGCATTGCAGTGGTCACCACCCTTGTCTGGCTGCTGCTGGGGCGGGATGTAGGCTACGCGCTGGCCCGGGGCATCTCGGTGCTGGTCATCAGCTGCCCCTGTGCGCTGGGTCTGGCAACGCCGGTAGCTATTATGGTGGGCAACGGCCTTGGTGCGAAGAACGGCATCCTATTCAAGACCGCTGCGGCGTTAGAAGAAGCCGGGCGCACCCGCATCGTGGCACTGGACAAGACCGGCACCATCACCTGCGGCAAGCCTACCGTCACAGACCTTCTGCCCGCTGAAGGCGTGACCGAGACCGAACTGCTCACGCTGGCAGCCGCGCTGGAGGGCCGCAGTGAGCACCCACTGGCGCGGGCAGTGCTGGCCTATGCGGAGGAAAAGCAGCTGGAGCTGCCCTCTGTTACCGATTTTACTGCCCTGCCGGGCAACGGCCTTACCGCCAAGCTGGAGGGCAAGGAGATCTTTGGCGGCAGCGCTGCATTTATTAGCACAAAGGTCGCTATCCCTGCTGCGCTGCAAACGCAGTCTGCCGCACTGGCTGCGCAGGGTAAGACGCCCCTGTTCTTTGGCGGCGCAGGTCGTCTGCTGGGCGTTATCGCGGTAGCTGATACCATCAAGGAGGATAGCCCGCAGGCCATCCGGGAGCTGCGGAATATGGGCATCCGCGTGGTGATGCTGACCGGCGACAACCAGCGCACCGCCGAAGCCATTGGCCGGCAGGCCGGTGTGGACGAGGTGATTGCCGGGGTACTGCCGGAGGGCAAAGAGGCCGTCATCCGGCAGCTGCAAAAGTACGGTAAGGTAGCCATGGTAGGTGACGGCATCAACGACGCCCCTGCCCTGACCCGCGCCGACACCGGCATTGCCATCGGCGCAGGCACGGACGTAGCCATTGACGCTGCGGACGTAGTGCTGATGAACTCCAAGCTTTCGGACGTGCCCGCCGCCATCCGGCTGAGCCGCGCTTCCCTGCGCAACATCCACGAAAACCTGTTCTGGGCGTTTATCTATAACATCATCGGCATTCCGCTGGCAGCCGGTGTGTTCATCCCCTTGGGGCTGACGCTGAACCCCATGTTCGGCGCAGCTGCCATGAGCCTTTCCAGCTTCTGCGTGGTGAGCAACGCCTTGCGACTGAACCTGTTTGACCTGCACAGCGCAAAGCGTGACCACCCGCCCAAACACGTCCCTGCCCTGCCCGCTGCCCTTGTGCAGCCCGCAGCGGAGGAAGATACAACTCAAAAGGAGGAGACCGCTATGAAAAAGACCCTGACCGTAGAAGGCATGATGTGCCCCCACTGTGAAGCCCGCGTCAAGAAGGCGCTGGAGGCTCTGCCGCAGGTGGACGAGGCTGTTGTCAGCCACGAAGCCGGTACTGCCATCGTTACCCTGAACGCAGAGGTGGACGATGAGGTGCTGAAAAAGGCCGTGGAGGCACAGGATTACCCCGTTACCGGTATCCAGTAAAGGGTATCAGCCACCACAAAATGCAAGAGGCAGCTGCGCAAAAATCTGCGCAGCTGCCTCTTTTGTAGCGGGACGATTTTGAATGCGCGCCGCGTTCGCTTTGCGCATCTTTAAGATCATTTTGTTTCGGAGTACCGGAGCGCCTGCGGACGCTCCGGTACTCCACTTTTACGAAAGAAGTCGTCACCACGATTAAAACGCAAAAAGCCCGCTGCAAGGCGGAATATCCTTGCAGCGGGCAGAATAGATAACCGGGGAATCCTTATCAGACTTCGGTGTTGAAGTAGCGCTTCAGCAGGCCCTCGAAGCCACGGCCGTGACGGGCTTCATCCTTTGCCATCTCATGGACGGTATCGTGGATAGCGTCCAGATTCAGCGCCTTAGCCTTCTTGGCCAGATCCATCTTACCGGCGCAGGCACCGCACTCGGCCTCGGCACGCATCATCAGGTTCTTCTTGGTGCTGTCGGTCACGACCTCGCCCAGCAGCTCAGCAAAACGAGATGCGTGGTCAGCCTCTTCGTAGGCATAGCGCTTGTAAGCCTCAGCGATCTCGGGGTAGCCCTCGCGCTCTGCCACACGGGCCATGGCCAGGTACATGCCGACCTCGCTGCACTCACCCTCAAAGTTTGCACGCAGACCGTCAACGATCTCCTGAGGCACACCCTCGGCCTTGCCGATACCGACCACATGCTCGGTCACATAGGTGTTGCCGGTCTTTTCGACAAACGCAGATGCAGGTGCCTTGCAGACGGGGCACTGCTCAGGGATAGAGCCTTCAGCGATATAACCACAGACGGTGCAGACATACTTTTTCATAAGAATATCCTCCATTGTTTTTTATTATGATCTTGGCCTCACCTCTGGTACAGGGGGCCTTGCTTCTGAGCCTATTATAGCAATGATTCCTAGATTAGTCAAGACTAATTTTAAGAATTATTCCTATTTATTTTTTTCATACCTGCAGATTGCCGCTGCTCGGAGCATCGGAACCGTTGGCAGCATCAAACTCGTAATCATTGCCGGGGAGGATGGCGTTGAGCAGGATGCCCACGATAGCGGCAATGGCCAGGCCGGACAGGTTGATGGAGACACCGCCCACAGCGAAGGTCAGACCGCCCACAGAGTTGAAGCCCAGTGCGCAGACCAGGATGACAGCGGCAACGATCAGGTTGCGGCTGTTGGTAAAGTCCACACGGTTCTCGACCACATTGCGGACACCGATCGCGGAGATCATTCCGTACAGCACAAAGCTGATGCCGCCAATGATGCCGGTGGGGATGGTGTTGATGACGGCCTCAAACTTGGGGCTGAAGCTCAGGATCACAGCCATCACAGCGGCAATGCGGATGACGAGCGGATCGTAGATGCGGCTCAGGGCCAGAACACCGGTGTTCTCACCGTAGGTAGTATTGGCGGGGCCGCCCAGCAGACCGGCCATGGCAGTGGCAAGGCCGTCGCCCATCAGGGTGCGGTTCAGGCCGGGATCATTGATATAGTTGTGGCCGACCGTAGCGCTGATGGCAGCGATATCGCCCACATGCTCCATCATGGTTGCCAGTGCAATGGGAATGATGGTGAACATTGCGCTGATGAACTCAGGGCTGCCGTCGATGGCAAACAGACCCATGGCACTCTTGTGCAGGGGGATGCCGAACCAGTCGGCAGCGGCAATGGCCTCAAAGTTGACTGCACCAGTGACCAGAGCCACAGCATAGGAGACCAGCACACCGATCAGGATGGGCAGGATCTTGACCATGCCCTTGCCCCAGATGTTGCAGACAATAACGGTGCCCAGGGCCACAAAAGCCAGCAGCCAGTTGGACTCGCAGTTGGTGATGGCGGAGGGGGCCAGGATCAGACCAATGGAGATGATGATGGGGCCTGTGACCACCGGCGGGAAGAATTTCATAATACGGCGGATGCCAAAGGTGGAGATGAGCAGGCTGACCAGCAGGTACAGAATGCCGGACAGTGCCACGCCCGCGCAGGCGTAGGGCAGCATTTTGGTATTGACAACGGTCAGGTTGCCGTCTGCGTCAGCCAGCATGGGGGCTACAATGGAAAAACCGCCCAGGTAGGCAAACGAGGAGCCAAGGAAGGCCGGGACCTTGCCCTTGGTGACAAGGTGGAACAGCAGGGTGCCCAGACCGGCACAGAGCAGAGTGGTGGAAACGCTCAGGCCGGTGAGCAGGGGCACCAGCACAGTTGCGCCGAACATGGCAAACATGTGCTGCAAGCCCAGGATCAGCATCCGCCCGGTGCCGAGCTGCCGGGCATCGTAAATGCCCTTGGAGTAATCGATCTTTTCACTCATAGAGAAGTTCTCCTTTCATCGCTGCCCAAAAAAAGAGGCATTGCCGCAGCAACGGCAGTGCCTCAATCTTCTGGAGCAGATTCAAAAAACGGGACCGGAAGGCAAAACACGCGCTCCGCAAAGTCGAACGAAACATTTTGCTCTCCCCTTCCCTGTCTGACTTTATAAAGTATACCAGAAACCATGCCCAGATGCAATCCGTTTGCCGCAGTTTCCCTCAGCTTTTTGGTCGGACATCTTGAAATATGCCCCTGTCCGCACTATAATATAACCTATTGAATTGATTTGTATTTCAAGAGGAATGTTATGATCTATCTGGATTATTCTGCAAACACCCCGGTGGATGCGCGGGTGTTGGAGCAGTTCTGTGCCGTGGAGCGCCGCTGCATCGGCAACGCCAACTCTCACCACCAGGCAGGCTCTGCCGCCAAGGCAGAGATCGATGCTGCCACCATCAAAATCGCCTCCCTGCTGGGCGTTCAGCCAGCAGAGATCATCTATACCTCCGGTGCCAGCGAGGCCAACAACTTTGCTTTAAAGGGGCTGGCCCGTCTCTCCCGCCATGCGGGCAGGCACATCATCTCCACTCCGCTGGAGCATTCTTCGGTCAGCGGCACCCTGACGGCATTACAGGAGCAGGGGTATGAGATCGACCTGCTGGACGTGAAGCAGGACGGCACCGTGGATCTTGAGCACCTGAAGGATCTGCTTCGCCCGGATACCATCTGCGTTGCCGTAACGCTGGTGGACAGTGAGCTGGGTGTGGTGCAGCCTGTACAGGAGATCGCCGCCATCCTGAAAGCATACCCTCACTGTCACCTGCATGTGGATGCGACCCAGGCTGTGGGCAAGATCCCCGTTTCTTTTGAGGGCGTGGACACCATGAGCCTGACGGCCCACAAATTCTATGGGCTGAACGGCATCGGCCTGCTGATCAAGCGGCGGAATCTGGCGCTGGAGCCTCTCATCCATGGCGGCGAGAGTACCACCATCTACCGCAGCGGCACCCCCACTGTGGCGCTGGCCTCCTCGCTGGCCTGTGCGCTTGATCTCGCCGTCACTGACCTGCCCGGACGTGTTGACCATGTGGCAAAGCTGAATGCAGAGCTCCGCGCCGCCCTCAGCACATACCCGCTGGTGCGCATCAACAGCCCGGACCACGCCATCCCTCATGTGCTGAATCTGAGCGTCCGTAATGTCAAGGGCACCGTGTTCCAGCGGGAGCTGGATGCCAAAGGGGTCTGCGTCTCGGTCAAGTCAGCCTGCTCTTCGGATGGTCTGCCTTCGCGTGCGGTGTTTGCGGTCAGCCGCGACCGCCGCAACGCACTGTCCTCCTGGCGCATCAGCCTGAGCCATCTGACCACCGAGGACGAGATCAAAGCCTTTTTGCAGGCGTTCGATGTCTGCTACCGTGAGCTGACCGCCGTACATTAAATAAAAAGAGGAACCAACATGAAACGTGAGCTTGAACCTTATCAGATGATCGAACGCAGTATCATCAAGAAATACCGCAAGGAGCTGTGGACCCCCTTTATCGTGGCGGTAAAGCGCTACGAGCTGGTACAGGAGGGAGACAAGATCGCCGTCTGCATCTCGGGCGGCAAAGACTCCATGCTGATGGCAAAGCTGATGCAGGAGTTGCAGAAGCACAGCGATGTTCCCTTTGAGCTGGTCTTTCTGGTGATGGACCCCGGCTACAACGAGATCAACCGCCAGAAGATCGAGTCCAATGCCGAGCTGCTGCACATCCCGGTGACCATCTTCGAGAGCAACATCTTTTCCGTTGCCAACAACACCGAAAAGAACCCCTGCTACCTCTGTGCCCGGATGCGGCGCGGTCACCTGTACAGCAAGGCCAAGGAGCTGGGATGCAACAAGATCGCGCTGGGCCACCACTTCAACGATGTGATTGAGACGACCGTGATGAGTATGTTCTACGGCTCCCAGATGCAGGCCATGCCGCCCAAGCTCCACAGCACCAGCTTCCCCGGCATGACCCTGATCCGCCCCATGTACTGCATCCGGGAAGAAGATATCCTGGCCTGGAAGCGCTACAATGATCTGGAATTCATCCAGTGCGCCTGCCGCTTTACTGAGAACTGCACCATGTGCGACAACGGCGGCGGTGGTTCCAAGCGGCAGGAGGTCAAGACCCTGCTGCGCCGCCTCAAGCGCGACAACCCCAACATCGAGAACAGCATCTTCCGCAGCATCCATGCGGTAGCACTGGACACCATGCCCGGCTACAAATCCGAGGGTGTGGAGCACAGCTTCCTGGAGCGGTTCAACGCCATGGAAGCCGCATCCGACGAGAACGAATAAAGCTCTTTTCCTAGAAAAACGGCACGGTGCATCGCTGCATCGTGCCGTTTGTTTTTTGTTTATCTGCGCAGAACTGAGACTTCCGTCACGCCATAGCGCTGCATCAATTCCAGCGCCGCCGGGGTGATCTCTTCCCCGCTCACCGCGATGGGGATGGCCGGCGGGCAGGACACCGTGGGCATCGCGCAAATGCGGCCCAGCGCCTGCTGTGCCGGAATGCGCTCCTGCGGAGCAAACACTGCCTGCCGGATGGTGCAATGGGCCCGCGCCTGCTGCGCCAGTGCCATGAACTCCCCAGCCAGCTCTTCCGGCTGCAGGAGCCCACCCGCTGCGGGCAGGCCGTGCAGACACTGCCGGAGCACCGTGCGCAGACGCGCGTAGTCCTGCGGTGGGTTGCAGGGGGTGAACATCAGCACCACATAACGCGGGTCGGCATATTCACACTCGAGCTGCCCGCCGCGCAAGGCATCCGCCAGCGCGGTGCCGGTCACGCCAAAGGCCGCAGCATCCAACGTCAGCTTCAGCGGTTCCCGACCCGGGCCATCCAATGCCAGCGGCACCGGGCAGCCCGCCGCCTGCGCCGCCGTATTCATCTCCCCGCGCAGAGCGGCAAGCCGGGCACAGCACTGCTGCAGCTCCGTCGGGTAGCTCTCTGCCAATACCCGGTTGCATGCGTCCAGCGACTGCAGGATCAGGTAGGACGGGCTGGTGGAGCCAAACAGTGCCAGTGCACCGCGCACTGCAGCTTCCTCCTGTACCGGGGCATTCTCCCCCAGATGCAGATATGCTCCGCCGGTGACCACCGGCAGGGTCTTGTGGGCCGAGTCGCAGCACATAGCCGCCCCCAGTGCAATGGGGTGCAGCGGATCTCCGGGCAGAAAGCGCAGGTAGGCTCCGTGGGCGTTGTCCACCAGCAGCGGCATCCCAAAGGTGTCGCACACAGCCGACAAGGCCCGGATGTCCTGCATGCCGCCCAGATAATCCGGACTGGTGACGTAGACCCCAAAGGGGGTACTCCCCTGCCCGGTCAGCTCCTGCAGCGCTGTTGTCAGCATCTGTGCGGAGATGGGGCAGCTGCACAGCGCCCCGGCATTCTCTGCTGCAGGCCAAAGCCACCGGATGTCGAAGTCCAGCAGCGCGGCAGCGTACAGCAGGGCTTTGTGCGCGTTGCGGGCCGCCAGCAGTACCGGACGTTTTCCGGTCCGGGGTGCGGCCTGCAGTGCCAGACACAGCATGGCCCGGATGCACTGGGACGAGCCCTCGGTGCTGTAATAGGTGTGCTGTGTGCCGAACAGCCGGGTGGCGTTTGCTTCGCTTTGGGCAATGATGCCCTCCGGCTCGTACAGCTCGTCGGCGCCCCGGATCTCGGTCAGGTCCAGCGGCTCAAAGCCTAACAGTCTCTGGCCCTTGTGTCCGGGCATGTGCAGGCGGGAGGTGCCGGACTGTGCATAGCCGCGCACAAAATCCACGATGGGTGTGTCCATGCTTATTCGCAGGCTTCGCCGTCTGCGCAGGCGTTGCAGGTGGAACCCAGCTCAATGGGCACCTCGATGCCCTGGGCAGCCAGTTCCTGGTTCTCCGCCACCTTGATCATAATGGCGCACTCCATGCGCTTCTTGAACAGCTCACAGCCGTACTCGTACACACCGGTAATGCTGCCGGTGGCATGATAAGAGTTGGCAGCGCAGCCGCCGGAGCAATACAGCTTGGCCCAGCAGTCCTTGCACTCCTTGCGGGCATAGGCGTTGCAGTGCTTGAACTCATCCCGCACGGCCGTGTTGGTGACACCCTTCCAGATGTCGCCCATCAGGTACTTGGGGTCGCCCACGAACTGGTGGCAGGGGTACAGATCGCCCCAGGGGGTCACGGCCATGTACTCGGTGCCGGAACCGCAGCCCGAAATGCGCTTGTAGATGCAGGGGCCGCCGGTCAGGTCGATCATGTAGTGGTAGAAGGTGAAGCCGCGGCCCTCACGGTTCCGCTTGATCATCTCCTTGGCCAGGATCTCATACTGCTCCTTCAGGATGGGCAGATCTGCCTCGGTCAGAGCGCTGGGATCACTGGGGTCGCAGACCACGGGCTCCATGCTCAGCTCAGTAAAACCAAGATCGGCCATGTGGAAGATATCGTTGGTGAAGTCGGTGTTGTAGTGGGTAAAGGTGCCGCGCATGTAGTAGCCCTTATCGCCGCGCTTCTTCACGAACTCCTGGAACTTGGGCACGATGGTATCATAGCTGCCATGGCCGGCGTAGTCCTTGCGGAAGCGGTCGTGGACCTCCTTGCGGCCGTCCAGGCTCAGGACCACGTTGTGGCACTCCTTGTTGCAGAAGTCGATGACATCATCGTCAATGAGCATGCCGTTGGTGGTCATGGTGAAGCGGAAGTTCTTATTGTGGATCTTCTCCTGCTCGCGGCAGTAGGCCACCAGCTTCTTGACCATATCAAAGTTCATCAGAGGCTCGCCGCCGAAGAAGTCCACCTCGAGGTTGCGGCGGCTGCCGGAATTCTCGATGAGGAAATCCATTGCCCGCTTGCCCACCTCAAAGCTCATCAGGGCACGCTCGCCCTGATAGCGGCCCTGCGAGGCGAAGCAGTAGGAGCAGTTCAGGTTGCAGGTGTGGGCCACATGCAGGCAGAGGGCCTTGACCACGGTGTTGCGGTTCTTGAAATCGAACGCGAGGTTCTCATAGGTATCGGGGCTCCACAGCTTGCCGGATTCCTTCAGGCTTGCCACATCATCGATGCACTGGCGCAGGTCGGCCTCGGTCACGTCCTCACGGTCACCGTACTTTGCCATCATAGCGGCAACGATCTCGTCGGCGGTGTGGTCGGGGTACATGGCAATGACATCATACGCCACCTCATCCACCACATGCACCGAGCCGCTGCAGGTATCCAGCACGATGTTATAGCCGTTCAATTGATACTGATGTACCATTTTATTCTCCATTCCATTGTTACATAAAAAAATGCCGCCCGGCAAAGGCGGCATCCGATTTGCAGAAATTACTTGTTGCTGTTCTCGCACTTCTGGTTAGCCACGCCGCAGGAAGTCTTGCAGGCAGACTGGCAGGAAGTCTGGCACTCGCCGCAGCCACCGGTCACAACGCTCTTGGTCAGGTCACGAGTAGCGATCGTCTTAATACGTTCCATAATTAAAAACCTCTCTAGCTCCAAATAGTTGATACGCAGAACCACCTGCGCATTGTTATCTTGATATAGGATAGCACGGTTCAGGGATTCTGTCAAGATTTTTGTCGCATCTTCTGCGGGCAGTATTTTGTAGGCTGTACAAAGACGAAGCCTTACCCCACCGGCTGATACTTTTCCAATATTGTATGCAGCCCCAGCTCCCGGGCTTTTCCCAATAAGTACCGGTAGCGGGCCAGAAGGGCCTGCCGCTCATAGATGTGCTGTTCGATGAGGTCGGTATCCACCTCAAGGTCGAACATCATCTCGTTCCGGTGCAGGCAGAACAGGCACTCTTTCAGTTCCTCCTCCAGCTCCGGGTGGTAGCGCTCGTGTTCGGTGTCCCGCGGGATGCGGGGCGAAAGCAGGGTCTTTTCCTTTTGCGTGGTCTGGGTCATAGCAGTTCCTCCTCTTTGTGCGTCTTTGCTTCTTCTGATTTCCAGTATATGCAAAGAGCATGAGAAGGATGACGGAATCAAGCAGCCCGCAAGAACTCCTGCGAAAGTGCGTCTTTTTTCCGATTTCTGCAAAAAATTTCAAAAAAGCGCTTGACAAAGCGGCGCTTTTTCCGTATAATAGCACACGTTGAGCGGCTCACCCCGCAAAACACAACAGAATATTGGGGATTTGCATAGTGGTAGTGCGGTAGACTCTGACTCTACTTGTGGGAGTTCGATTCTCTCATCCCCAACCAAAAGACATCCGAACACTTCGGATGTCTTTTTTGTTCTCTTTTTTTGTTCACAGAGAAAGCCAAAAAGAGCGATACAGCAAACGCTGTATCGCTCTTTTTACGTTAACGGTAATTAGTAATTCAGACCGAAGCCGCTGCGGTAGTAGTTGCCGTCGGCATCGCAGTAGGCGTAGCTGCCGCCCTTGACGTTGGCGAGGATGGCGGGATCAATGTACTGATCCTTATCGTAGCCGGGCACGTCGTTGGGAGAGGCGCAGATCTCGCGCACCACACCGTCGATCTCCTGCTCGGTGATGGCAATGACGGCGGGGTCAGAGACCATGGTCAGGCTCAGCTTGCCGGTGGGGGCAAAGTCGCCGCTGATGACATCGACCTGAGCGTTCAGGGCGTTGTTCAGGGCAACGGCGCTGACGGTGTACTGGATGGTCAGCGCGTCGCAGTAGGGCTCCAGCTTGTCCAGCAGCCAGGGGTTGCAGACCACGCAGGTGCCAACCACCTTGCCGCCGCGGGCATGGATGGCATCGGCCAGTTCCTTGATCTTCTCCACGTCCTTCAGGGTGACAACGGTGACCTTGTTGCCGGTCTTTTTCTGGCTCTTGTTGCGCTCGCGCTCGTCAGTGACGATCTCGCCCATCTCGATGACGGGCATTGCGTACTGGTTGAACACCAGACCGTTGCTGATGGGCCAGACGTGCAGGTAGAGCACATCGGCTTCCTCCGGGGTGGCCACCACGGTGTAGCCCTTCTTCTCAAAGGCTTCCGTCAGGGTCTTGCGCAGAGCGGCATCCTCGTCCGTGTTGCCCAGACCGGCACCCATGGCCTGTGCCATCTGTGCAAAGCCGGAGTCCACACCCTTGAAGGTGACGATGCAGACCTTCTGGCTCTTGGCCAGAGGCAGGAGCTTCTCGTGGTTCTTGACCAGAACAACGGCCTTCTGGTTGGCCTCGTAAGCCTTCTTCTTGGCACCATCGAAGTTATCCACGCGGGCCTGATCGGCCTTGTCGGGGTCGAGGTAGGGGTTATCCACCCGCTTGGTGCGGAACAGGCTCAGCAGACGGTTGTAGCTGGCGCGGTCCAGATCTGCCTTGGGCAGCAGACCATCCTCCACAGCCTTGACGATGTTCTCGGGGTCGGTGTTGCCGCCGATGACATCGGTACCGGCGGAAATGGCCTTGGCATAGCGCTCAGGCTCGGTGAGGTTCTCCACGCCGTAGATCTGAACGGTGGTGATGCCGGAGTCGGAGTTGACATAGCCGTCAAAGCCCATCTTGTTCCGGGCCAGATCGGTGATCAGCTCCTTGCTGTAAGCGCTGGGCACTTCCTCGGTGCTGGTGATCTCGCCCCGGTAGGTCTGGGGCACAGCACGGCCATCGGTGGCAATACGGGAGTAGTCCGGCATGATGGAAGAGACCTTGTGGTCAAAGGCGCGCTGGAACGGGGGCAGATGATACTTTTCCATCGAGCCGGGGGTGCGGTAGATGCGCCACTGGCCGATGGGCACATGAGGCTCAAAGCCATTCTCAGAGGGGGCATCGCCGGGGAAGTGCTTGATGGTCAGAACAACGGAACCCTCGTTCAGGCCGTTGTCGCCATCCTGATAGCCCTTGACCAGAGCCTCGGCAATATCGCTGGTGACATCGGGACGCTCGCCATAAGTACCGGAGGTACGGGGCCAGCGGGGGTCAGAGGTCACATCGACCTGAGGGCCGTACATGATGTTCAGGCCCTCGGCCTTCATCATCTTGCGGTCGGTCTGGGCCATCTCATAGACCATGTCGGTGTTGCCGTCGCCAATGACAGCCGCGCCGATGCCCAGAGAGTCCGGGTAACCGATGTTGATGGGGTTGGTGTGGAGAGAGTACGGAATGGCCACGCCGCCCTTGCAGGCCTCGTATTCCAGCATCTGGGTGCCGGCGTTGTGGTACAGGGCCACCATGCCGGCCTCGCAGCGCATGTCACCGCGGTAAACACCGGCGGCAATGTGCTTTTCCAGAACATGGCTGTCATCAATGCTGACGGTCATGCCGGGCAGAGGGCCGGGCATGGGCTTTTCACCGGGGTTGTGGTGCTTGTAGATCTTGCCCAGCTCCAGCTTGCCTTCGGCGTTGGTGGCCTCGGCACGGGTGGGTACCACAGGGGTGTTGAACAGGGTGTTCAACACAAGGCCTGCCTGCTGATCCAGCCGCAGGTGCTTGACCATATCCTCAGCGCGCTGCTCAGGGCTCAGCCGCCAATCCTTGTAGGGGGCCAGCTCGCCGCTGTTGTCCAGATCCTTAAAGTACAGGCCGTCCTTGACGATCACGCCGCAGGTGGTCACACCGATGTCGGGGCCGTTGACGTTGTGGAAGATGACCGGCTCAAGATACTGGTCAATGATCTGCTCGCCCTCTTCCAGAGCGTAGGGTGCAGGGATCACGCCGTCTTTGGCCTCTGCCCACTGGTCGGCGCTGGTATACCGTGTCTGCATAATGTTTCTCCTTTGTCTCTGTGCCTGCCACAGCACAGCTGATATATTACTTGCCTGTTTATTATACTTCCAGCGCAGATCGTTCGCAAGCAAACAAATAAAAAAAGTTACAAACTTTGGCGTAGTATACAAGGATGCTCTGCCGGATTTGTGCAACTTTCCCCTATCCTGATCCACAAGCCGGGTTCGCTTCCTGCTGACAATGCTGCATAAAAATAACCCTCTCCGTCAACGCCGCAGGCTTTGACAGAGAGGGTCGTATCCTTAATTTACCAGATCATCTGGATGCGGCCTGCACCGTACGGGTCCTCGTAGTTGAGCAGGTAGCCGGGGTAATCGGCCAGCGGGCTGTTGGCGCTTGCCAGATGCGGCAGACCGTTGGCATCCACGCCGCCGAACATGGCTGCATAGCTGGACATGACAAGGTAGTCCTCAGAGACATAGTCCTTGATGAGGGTCGCGCCATCGAACATGGCAAAGCCATCACCCAGATTGCGCAGGGTGTAGTTCATGCCGGCCAGAGCGTAGGTGGCGTTCGGGTCAAGGGGCTTATAGGTGCCGGTGGTCTTGTCGTAGATCTCCACATTGCTGACACGCGGGGTGGCGGCGCTGCCGGTCCAGACATTCTTATCGTCGGTCTGAACGGTGTTGGGGATCATGGGGTGGATCGTGTACCTGGCACCTGCCACCTGCAGGAAGCCGCCGTTCTCCTTGCCCTCAGCACCGGCAAAGCGGGCACCAAACTCCAGAGCGTCCTGGATCTGCTGGCCGGTCACGGACATCAGGCAGGCCACGTTGCCAAAGGGGCTGACGGTCTTGCAGGTCTTGAAGCTCCAGGGGCCAGCCTCCACATCGGTGCGGATGCCGCCGCCGTTCATAATGGCGATATCACAGTGGAGCTCCTCGATCTCGTTGAAGTAGGTGTAGATGCCGTCGGCCACGAAGTCGCCGAGGTTGGTCTCGCCGGAGCGGATGCGGCGCTTGCCGGTGGCAGGATCGTTGATGTAGAATTTGGTATCGCCCACTGCGATCTCCTCGCCCAGCATATCGTCCACTGCGCTGATCCAGTTGGAGGCAGTGGCGGCCACGGCAGCATCCAGACCCTCGTAGGTGTTGATGAGCTCAGTGGTGATGGTGCCGTCCGCGCCCACGGTCATCTTGCCGATGTTCTTGAAGTAAGAACCGGTCTGGGTCAGGGTGACTGCCTTGCCGGAAGCATCGGTGACCTGCTTGTTGGCCATCACGGTGTGGGAGTGGCCGTCGATGAAAGCGGTAAAGCCGTGGGTGTGTGCAATGACTTCCTCACTGGTCCAGGGAGAGGAGGAGGGGTCAACGCCCAGATGGCCCAGACCGATGATGGTGTCAGCGCCCCAGAACTCAGCCTTGTCGATGGCCTTCTGAACGGCATCGTAGAGCTTCTGGCCGTCCTCGCCGCCCAGAATGTCATAGATGTACTTGGTCTGGGCATCGTTCATAAAGTAGGCCGGGGTAGACTTGGTGAAGGTCTCGGGGGTGGTCACGCCCACAAAGGCAATCTTGCGGCCGCCCACAAAGAAGAACTTGACGCTGGGCAGGACGTTGCAGCCGGTGCGCAGATCGACCCAGTTGCAGGAGACATAGGGGAAGTCGGCTTCCCGGATCACAGCCTTGGCGCGGGCCATGCCGTAGTCGAACTCGTGGTTGCCGGGGGTGGCCAGATCGTAACCGGCCTCGTTCATCAGCTCGATGATGGTAGCGCCGTCATCCATGGAGCCGTAAGCGGTGCCCTGGATATGGTCACCTGCATCCACCAGCAGCACATCCCGGCCGGTGTCCTCGATGCTCTTTTTCAGGGCAGCAATGGCGGCATAGGTGGGCTTGGGGGACTTGTTGTCGATATAGGTGTGGACATCGTTGGTGTAGAGGATGGTCACATCCGCTTTGTCACCAAAGAAGCAATTGGTCTCCTCCGCAAAGGCGGCGGGTGCACCGACAGAAACTGCGGTCAGTGCCGTGGCAGCACCGGCAGCCTTGATAAAGCTGCGGCGGGTAATGAACTGTTTCACAGGGAAAGACCTCCTTTTTATCTTGGGTGCTCTCGGGGTGAGCACATTCTTATTTACAGCTTAACACAGTTCCCCATTTATCGCAAGAGAAAACTGTAAATTCTGTGTCAAGTTTTTTCACAAAAGAGGTTCTGTTTTGGGCGGTTTCTCGCAAAATGGCAAAAAAAGGGCAAAGGGCTGTCACTCACCCTCTCAGTCTCGCTATCGCTCGCCAGCTCCCCCAAAGGGGGAGCCAACGCATCTCCAGGGCCAGCAGAAGCTGAATCTGGGAGAGCAATTGCCTCTCCCCTCGGGAGAGGTGGCATTGCGCAGCAATGACGGAGAGGGCTTGCAACAGCCCTTTGCCGCATTCAGAAAAGAGGGTCAGAGGATCGGGGGACGATTCTCAGACAGCATCAGATGGCATGGTATTCCTTGAGGAACTTCTCAAGGTCGGTGCCCTCGATCTTTTTGAGCACTTCCTTGAGGGCTACCCGCTGGATGAAGGGCAGATCCATATCGGTGATCTTCTTGCCGTCACGCAGTTTGACCGTTGCATCGATCAGGCTGCGGACATCATAGGTGCTGCCCCAGACCTCGGGCACGCCGCGGTCGATGTTGAGCAGGGTGTAAACCGCTTCCATACCGGTGCGCATGGAGTACTCGGTGGTGAAGATGGTGTCACGGCCGGTCTCGGCAAACTGGCCCAGGAAGGCGAAGTTGACAGCACCCTTCGGCACGATGTCGGGGCGGTCGCCGAAAGCGCGCGGCATGAAGAAGGCGTCGATATACGGCATCATGACCGGCACGGTGTTGGCGCTGTGGTCGGCCAGCTCGGCGATGTCCTCGGTGGGAACGCCCAGATGGTACAGCCACTCCATGCAGATCTCCCGGCCGGTG
>ENA-OVGB01000765-OVGB01000765.1-human-gut-metagenome-genome-assembly--contig:-NODE-765-length-34491-cov-5.548089_pt1 | contig 34491 bp, 24 predicted proteins | sample MGYA00237767_ERZ505413 | MGnify/ENA primary metagenome ERZ505413 (study PRJEB26158, sample SAMN06016410) | human gut metagenome | biome: human gut; feature: ankylosing spondylitis patient; material...
TTATAATTCTTTTTTGCATATGTACTCCCCTAAATATATACGAAAAGCATTTCTAAAAGTTTTCATTTACAACTACATGTTTCTCTTAAACAACATATAACTATCTGCTGTTCCAGTCTGAATCCTATAATAACAAGTCTCCTCTTTTCCATCATTATATATAACTTTTGCCTCTATAAGTATGGCGTTAAGCGTGTCATTTCTTTCCCTAAGTACTGTATCTGATGATTGTTTATTCATATACCATGAATATGTACTTGTTGGAAATTCCATATACAATATTAAATCCAGTTCTTTCTGCTCTGCTCCCGATATCTTTTTACTTTGAGTTTTAATAACTTTTTTATCAAGGAATTCCTTAAGCTGCATATCTCTCTTTTCAAACTGTGCACGTGCATTATATGCAGTGTATTCTATAGACTTTACAGAGTCTGTATCATACAGCACTGGCCATGAAAATCCCATTATATAAAGATATGACGTATCTGTGTTATGTACATCCTGTTCTACAGACCTGCTGTTTATCTTGAATTCACCCACTTGTTCCCAATCTTCATATGTATCTTCTTTTTCGGGATACTCCACCTCCTGTCTGGCTAAACGGCTGCTGTCACTTGCTGTCCTGTCACTCTCCTGTACTTCTTTATTCTTACATCCAGCTGATACACAGCCACATATAATCATCATCATTATTACAAACTGTTTAAATCTCATACATCCCCTCACATAATAATACATAATATAGCAGTATTAATAACTATAATCATAGGTATTCCTTTTCCCGAATTCTTTTTAAAAATGTGCCTTGAAGCGAATACTGTTTCAAGTCCGACTACTACTGCGAATAGTATCTCCTCTGCCATCAGAATAAGCATATACTGGCTTATCGTTATATTCCTGAATACCTTTGCTGTATTCATATATGTAAGGCTTATAAGCGGTGCATTAATATATGGCATGCCATAAGCCTTATACATTATTATCATTTCGATTATATACAGTAAAAATGCACTTACCCCCACCAATATGCATACAGCAGCTACCTTAACTGTACGTTCCCATCTTCTTCCTCTCTTAGACGAGCCAATAAGCACATTCATTCCGTTCTTATATTCCACTGAGCTTTCAGTCTCTGCAATAAGAACAACTCCAAATCCAAGTATAATATATATAAGCAGTTTTCTCGTTGCTCCTTTACTGCCAAATATCTGGTCGTATCCCCGTTGTGACATAACAAACGCATCTATTCCGTACTGCTCTTTTATCTGTGAAACATATTCAATCTGCTGCATATATTCGCTCATGTTATCAAGCAGTCTCGCAGCATCCATGAGGTTGTACACATATCTGCTTACATCATCCTCACTAAGTTCCCCCCGCTCATACTGTTCTCTTGCAGCATCCAGCTTTGCCTGTGCCTCATAAACATCATTTTGTCTCTGCTCTATAAGACTGGTAAATCCACTGTAATCCCTGCCACCATACTGCTGATAATATTCATCACGCTTCTTTTCATCTTCAGAATATGCTATTTTCTGGTTATTACATATAAATATTGTTATAAACACAACAACACATATTACAATCCAGCCTCTTGCTGTTATTAAAAATTTGTACATTTCTTTCCAGAAATGCGGAAGTCTGGACAAAATCCTTTGAACTCCATGTCCGATTTTTTCAATCATTTTTCCTATAAAGCCAGCACTTCTTCCCGGACGGATAACCTTTCCAAGTAACGCAAGAAATATTGCTGATATTACAGCTATAATAATACACACCATGCACAGCACATTTACCATGCTCACAGGAACACCTGCTATCATGATATTATCATACTTCCTGAGTATATTGCTTACATTCATCACATTTATTATATTAATCTTCTTGAAAATTCTTAATCTGCCCTGCATTGATATATTCTGGTATGCAAATGCTTCCGCTCCGGCAATTATACCCACCAGCACAATTGAGCTGATTCTTTTCCTGCATAACGCAAATACGAGTGATATAACAAGCACTATTGCAATAACTATTAAAGATATAATCATATATCTTATATAAAGATATGTCATTACGCTTATCGGATAAGTGAAATTATTATATCCTGTCAGACACTGTACAGGTGCTGTAAGGGAATCCCAGCCACCATACAACATAAGCATAGAGACAAGACCGCATAACTGCATAATCAGTGATACAAATAAAGCCCCCAATCCGACTGCAGCAATGTCCTTAACTGCAATTCTCATTCTTCCATTGACAGCAGTATAGATAATCTGCCACATTCCATTATCCCTGTATTCATAAATGATATAAATAATATATATCATCAACGCAAGAACGATATAGATAGAAATATCATTCTTCAGAAACTGCTCAACTGCCCTGCTGTTTAATTCCCTAACCTGTACATTTTCAATCCTTTTATAATCATTTTCCGTTTTATTGATATTTGCTATTGATTCTGATGTACCAAACACACTGAATTTTTTCATATTCGAGGCTTTTGTAATAACTGCTTTGACACTTTCTGTATACCCACCAATATAATCAGACTTTTCCTTGTATTCCTTTGCAAGTCTCTTAAATATTCTTCTTTCATCCTGTGCCAGTTCGTCAGCATGCTCCTGTATCTGTTCATCTGTATGCCCATTAATCAGCCAGTTGTACTCTCTTACTTTAATCTTATAATTATCTATTCCACAGTCTGAAAAGTCCCCTGCAAAAACAGCCACGACACATATACATGCCGCAGCCAGAATTAGCAATATTGTTTTTCTATTAAGCAGTCTCCCCAGTTCCTTCATCTACCTAAGCTCCTTAATATCACCTTTTTCAATGTTGCTCTTATCAATATATACAATTCTATTATTCACAGATGAGAACATAAACATCTTCCTGCTGTCCCCATGCATAATTGAAAATATCTTTTCCTCGTCTGGAATCGTTCTCTTTGCTATAAGCTTTCCATCTATGCCTAACTGATATATCGTATAATCAAGTGAACTGCTCTGTTTGTTAAAATACATTGCCATACTCTTATATCCTTCATCATCCATCCAGATATAATTTCCGTCAAATGTTATATAAAAATATCCTTTATCATTATCACTTTTATATATGCTTTCTGACTTGCCGCTGCCAAGATCATATTCATATATCGTTCCATCTCCAAGCCCGCTGTAATACAGCTTGTTATTATCTGCATCTATACAGTAACTATACACATTCTTATCAAGCAGACATTCAGTGTCTTCTCCTGTAATTCTGAATATTCCTTTTCCTTCCAACGAATATAATCCCTTATCATCTTTTGAAACAGATGTCTTTAAAAAAAATGTGTCACTGCCATATGTTTTAAGTGAATTAATTCCTATACCATATCCCGTTTCTTCATATATTTTATCGCTCAAACCCGTATCAAGATTAAATCTGTACAGCCTTACTGTTACATTACCTTCTATATCTCCCGTTATCTCTTGAAATACATATGCATATCCATCATTGAAGCACATTGACACACTATCCTGTCCACTCAGGACGCATATGCTTCCAAGGTCTGTTCTCTGTGTTCCGTCAGCACTTATCCGTACAAGATTTCCCTTGGAACTTATCATATATATGTACGAATTATAGTAATACAACTCACTTTTAAACTCACTTCCTGAAATATATGCCATGCACTCTTCGCCATCATGCCCACATTGTGGTTTATTACATAACACAATACTTTCTTCCGACTTATCATCATAAAACATAAGATTATCATCTGATGCGCTACATTTATCAAGATAATAATATCCTGTATCACATCTTGCCACCATATGCATGCTTTCAGAAAAGTATGACTGCGTATTATCAAGCTTATCACTTCCTACGGTTATCGTATTACCCGTTTTCCCCTTACACGACACAAGCAAAACTGACATTATAACAATTAACCCTGCTGTAATCTTTCTCATAAAATCCCCCTTTTGTAACTGTACTCCACAATTTCACAATTATTATATATAATTATAATCGTTTTCCCCAACAATATCAATTCACCTTTTGGCGCATTCGGTAATATATGGCATATTCTGCACTTGACAATATAAAAAAATAGCTTGGATAATCAACTTTTTGGTTTCATATCCAAGCTATTATAATTATTGGTTCATATTATCTGTTATACTTCTTCTTTTTTGCAGAAAGTAAAACAACTGCGCCACTGATTCCTGCGATTATTGCATACATTGCTGCCATGCTGTTGTCACCAGTCTTAGGAGCAACTGCTGGTTCTTCTACTGCTGAAGGACTCTCTGGTGTTACCGGTTCTGTTGGTGGTGTTACAGGAGTTTCTGGTTCTTCTGGTACTGTTGGTTTTTCAGTAATATTTGTTATAGAGATATTAACTACTGTCTTATTGCCAGCTATATCGAATACATCAACATTAATGTCTGTATTCTTTGCAAATGTTTTCTTGTATGTTCTGTCATCTACCTTTGTGAAGCCTTCTATTGACCGTACATCTTCATCGGTTGTAAGTGTTACCTCTACATTTCCATTAGTCAGCTCTTTAGTACTGTATGTAGCTGTGACCTCTGGTGCTGTCCTGTCAATATTAGAAATATCTACTGTTACTACTGTCTTGTTTCCTGCTATATCATAGACATCTACGCTTTCATTAGCATTGGCTGTATATACCTTACGATATTCCCTGTCAGTTACTTTATCATATCCAGCAACAGCCTGAATATCTTCATCAGCAACAAGTGTAACCGTAACATCTTTATTTGTTAATTTTTTTGTAGAATAGTATGTTTCCACTTCAGGCGCACTAACATCTGTTACATCATATACAATTTTTGCCGAATATTTGTAACCATGACAATGATATCCTATATCTGCTTTAGCTGTTGCTACATTCTTATCAATAATAACACTTTTACCATCTTCTGAAAATTTACAACCATCTAATCTCACTACAGTTGAGAAATTCAAATTCTTTTCAAGCTGTTCTGTATATACAAATGATGTATTATCATATATTGCATCTAATACAATCTGAGGCAGCTCAACTGTATCCTCTGAATTGGCTTTAAGATTATATACCTGATTATTAATTTTTAACCACGTCTGGTTATTAGTATATTTTTCCTGAAGTAACGAAAAATCTGTAATACTGTTTTCTGTTAAATCAAGTGCCTGAAGATTAGAAACTATTGGTTCTAATGCTTTTATGTCTGTTATGCCACAACCTGCTGCATATAAGTTCCTAAGCTTGGTAAGATTTCCAAGTGCAGAGATATTTCCGTTAATTGGAACTCCCCCTAGAGTATCTCTTCCAAGATATAAAGTTTCAAGATTAGTAAGATTTCCAAGTGCAGAGATATCTGTTACCAGATTACAACGAATAGATAAAAATTCTAAATCTGTCAACTCTGAAAGTGGTGTAATATCTGCAATATTATTATTATCTAAATATAATGTCTGAAGCTTTGTAAGTTTAGTAATTGAAGATATATCCGATATATCATTTCCCTCATAATTGAGATAACCAAGTTCTAATGATGTCAACCCTGTAAGCTTATCAGTTATGTAGTTAAATCCTTCATTGTCTATACCACATGCTTCAAGACTTAATGTTTTCAGGTTAGTCAGATTACCAATTGCTGATAAATCAAGATGCTTTGGACTTTCTATTTTTAATGATGTCAGATTAGTGAGTCCGGCAATATCATCTACACTTGAAGCATGTGTTCCACATATTTCAAGTTTTGTAAGTCCTGTAAGTCCTTTTAATGGTGACAGATCAGAAAAAGTACCTTCTGGTACTTGTCCATCATTGTAATATGAATCCCAGATAATCAGCTCTGTAAGACCTGTAAAGTTCTCAAGCCCTGATATGTCTTTTATGAACTCATACTTACCATATGGTGCCTTTATTCTAAGTGACTTTACAGACTTAATATCTTCTTCATTCATAGTAATCTGCATCTTGTCATCATCGGTAGTAATATCCATATTACTTAAATTACTTACCACCTGTTCATACACTATTGAGTCCTTAAATGTTATTGTTACTTTGTTGGCTGCATACGCAGTCTGTGATGACATACACAATGTAAACACCATCACCAGTGCCAACACAAGCACTGAAATTCTTTTTATTGCTTTCACAAAATTCCCCTCCTTTAAATTGTAAAAAGTCATATTGATTTTATACCTATTGTATACATATGTCAAATTATTTTATTAACAACTCTTTATAATATAAAGGAATCAGGGATTCCAGTTATATTTAATAACCGAAATCCCTGATTTTTTATATTAATATTCTTTATTATTCTATCATCTTAGAAAAGGCTCTTAACAGTGTTAACTACATTCTCTACAGTGAATCCGAAATGCTCGAATAACTGGTTAGCCGGACCTGAAGCTCCAAAGGTCTTCATGCAGATTACCTTACCGTCAAGTCCTACATATCTGTACCATCCGAAGTCTGAAAGTGCCTCAACTGCAACTCTCTTTCTTACACTCTTAGGAAGGACTAATTCCTTGTATTCGTCTGACTGCTTCTCGAATACGTCCATAGATGGCATACTTACTACTCTTACATCTATTCCTGCATTCTTAAGCTCTGCCTTTGCTGATACAGCAAGGTTTACTTCTGAACCACTTGCAATGATGATTCCATCCGGAGTCTCTTTATCTGAATCCTCAAGAATATATGCTCCCTTAAGTGCTTCCTTTGATGAACCAGCCATCTGTGGAAGGTTCTGTCTTGTAAGAACTAAAGCTGTTGGCTCGTCCTTAGATTCAATAGCATATTCCCATGCAAGTGCTGTCTCTGTTCTGTCACATGGTCTGAATACTGTGAAGTCCGGCATTGAACGAAATGCTGCAAGCTGCTCAATTGGCTCATGTGTAGGTCCGTCCTCACCAACTCCGATACTGTCATGTGTAAATACATATATAAGCGGAAGCTTCATAAGTGATGTAAGTCTTGCCATTGGCTTTGTGTAATCACTGAATACGAAGAATGTTGCAACGAATGGTCTTAATCCACCATGAAGTGCAAGTCCGTTACCAATTGCTGCCATAGCCTGTTCTCTTACACCAAAGTGAAGGTTAGTTCCTGCATAATTCTCCTTAGAGAAATCTCCTGCATCCTTCATGTTAGTCTTATTAGATGGTGCTAAATCTGCTGAACCACCAATAAGGTTAGGCATGAGATTCTTAATCATGTTAAGAATTGTTCCACTTGAACTTCTTGTTGCTTCTGCCTTCTCTGGCTTTGCAAGGTATTCCTCAGAATTGAATAAATCGGACATATCACATCCATTGTAATATTTATCCCAGAGTTCCTTCATCTCAGGGAACTTCTCACAGTATTCAGCAAAGAGCTTATTCCATTCTTCTTCCGGTTCAGCCATTCTTGCTGCTATCTCTTTATAATGGTCATATACTTCCTGTGGTACTTCAAAATCACCCTTGCATGGCCAGTTAAGATTTTCCTTAAGTGCTGCAACATTATCAATACCAAGAGGCTCACCGTGTGCGCTTGCCTTACCCTGCTTTGCAGGACAGCCATATCCTATCATTGTATTAACCTTGATAAGTGAAGGTCTTTCCTTATCAGCCTTAGCTTCTTCAATAGCCTTGCCGATAGCTTCGATATCATTGCCATCAGCAACCTCGATTGTCTGGAAGCCAAATGCTTCAAATCTCTTCATTACATTTTCTGTAAATGCAATATCTGTGCTTCCTTCAATTGATATATTGTTAGAATCATAGAATACAATAAGCTTTGAAAGGCCTAATGTTCCTGCAAGTGAGAAACACTCTGATGAAATACCTTCCATCATACAGCCGTCTCCACCAAGTACATATGTGTAATGGTCTACTACATTGTATCCATCCTTATTAAATACTGATGCAAGATGTGCTTCTGCCATAGCCATACCTACTGCCATAGCCATACCCTGTCCAAGAGGTCCAGTTGTTGCTTCAACACCAACTGTATGACCATACTCTGGATGTCCTGGTGTCTTTGAGCCCATCTGTCTGAAATTCTTTACATCATCTAAAGAAAGATTGCCAATTCCAAGTAAATGGAACAATGAGTAAAGAAGCATTGAACCATGTCCGCCAGAAAGAACGAATCTGTCTCTATTCTCCCACTTAGGATCAGCAGGATTGTAATTCATATGGTTAGTCCATAATTCATAAGCTGTTGGTGCAGTTCCGAGTGGAAGTCCAGGATGTCCTGAATTAGCCTTCTGGATTGCATCTGCTGACAATACCCTGATTGCATTAATTGACATTTCATCGATGTTAATCATATTTTCCTCCCTGTGTAAGCACATTTGTGCATATAGTTTTATCTGTCTTTAAAGTCTGCCTCTGTCAAGAATATAACATCACCATTCTCGCTTCTCTTCTTCTTAAGTCCGCCAAAGAATCTTCTTGATGCTCTCTTTTCAGAATTGACAATTGCCTGATTGATAATTTCCTTGATATCATCAAGTTTAATATTATCATTCACGTTATGGAGTTTGTCAATCTTAAGATACAGTTCTAGTAATGCATCATCATCAACCTCATACTGTCTCTTTCTTGCGAATCTCTTCGCCATCTCAACAAGCTCATTAACTGTGTACTGCTTAAGAACAATTCTGTGATTGAATGTCTTGGTAAGCTCAGGATTAAAATTGATAAGAACATTCATGTCTGTATCTGAATCTTCAAATATGACAATCATTCTTTCTGTATCCTGTTCAAGACAGTTAAGCAGTTCATTAATTCTCTTAGGCTGGATTGTTCCTGCGCCTTCAACGATAAGAGCTGTTCCCTTAAGTCTTCCCATTGCCTTGGCAATACCTCTCTGGTTAATACTCTCTCCTGATGTCTTAGCAATCTTCTTTGGCTGGTCTGGATATAAAGTATTAATAGCTCTTATTATAGTTCTTGCAAGGTCTGTCTTATCAGAACTTGAATTACCAGAAATAAGAATATTTCCTGATGCTGATGAATTCATCTGCATTTCATCGTCAATTGTATCGAAAAGATCAGCTAACTGTTCCTCAAGTCCTGGCATATCTCTGTATTTTCTGAATATCTTTGCCAGTTCTCCTGTAAGCTTCTTCTCTCTCTGCTCAGTTTCTTCAATCTCTTCTTCCATAGTCAATGGCTGTTCTTCTTCCTGTCTGGTGAACGGAATTACTGTTTCTTCCGGCTCAACACCTGCAGCTACCTCATCTGGTACAACAGCCTCCTCACCTTCTTCTTTATTGTCTTTATTATCAATATCTTCATTCATAATTGAATTGATATCTGAAATCATTGATTCTGACACAGTTGGTATCTGTGCTGTAACTAAAGGAATATCTTCATTCTCTATAGCAGTTGCTGCCTGCTCTAGTCTCGCTGCAGCCTTACCTGTTCTTATTGCAAGATCCATTCTCGCTGAATCAACTGCCATCTGTGCAAGAGCTGCTCTCTTTGCTCCTTCCTTATCAATCTCCTTACCATCAGCCAGTGCTTCTGCTTTCTTCTGCTCTACGAGCTTTTCATAAGCTGCACTTTTCTCGTCTTTCTCATCAAGATAACGCTCAAGCTCTGACTTGGAAAATTCCTTAGTATCCTGCTTGCCATACTTTTCTTCTCTTACAGACTGCATCCACTCTGTTATATCCATCTGGCCTTCAATCTGGTCATCATCTTCCTGAGCTTCTGCATCATCATTAACAACCTGTTCAGCTACAGGCGCCGGAGTCTTAACCTCCTCTGCAGGCTGTTCTTCCTTATTCTTAGAAGCTGGTACAAATGTCTTAACATCGGCATCTTCTTCCTCATCACCGAACAAGTCACTCATCTTGGCAGCAAGCTCTTCCTGAAGATTTCTTGTATCATATAAATTGTTATATTCAGGTACAGGAACATTAATATCTATATTCTCTGCTTCCTTATTGATTCTTTCCTCAGCTTCTTTTCTCTGTTCAGCTTCGTCTTCTTTATTGATCTGCTCATAGTTATCAGCTAACTTCTGCTTTGCATTCTCAATAAGCTCCTTAAGTGAGACATTTGCCTTATTAATCTCGCTTGAGAAATTCTTCTCTCCATCTTTGCTAAGTGTCTCAGAAACCTCTGGCTTCTCCACCTGCGGAGTCTCTATCTTAGACATAACAACAGAGCTGTCCTTAGTATCATCAGCATCTTCATCCTTATTCAGAGCTTTCATTAAAAATGCTTTGATATCATCATTCTGGTCGTTCTGTACAAGGTCTATTGAAAGAGGTCCTTCCTCCTGTTCCTTATCATATTCAGGAACATTAAGACTTACCTCTGGTGCAGGCTGTTTACCAGATGCTTTCTGTTCTTTCTCATCTTCTTCACGGAAAACATCTTCAACTTCATCTCTCTTAAGATTAGCAAGCTCCTTCTGCTTTGCAAAAAGCTCTTCCTTATTAGCTTCATCATCGCTCTTTCTCTTCATGACATCATCTAAGATACCCTTCTGTGTCTTAGTAAGAACAACACCAAGCTTTTCCTTTAACTGTACTGCCTTCTCAACATATGTACCGTCCTGAAACCACAGAACGATATTATCACATGTCTTAATACATTCTTCTTTTCTTCCAGTCTTATAATATAGTCTTGCAAGCTCATACATATACTTTTCATCAATCTCATGATCTCTGTATTCCTCTAAGATACTTACAAGTTCATTATCTGATGCCTTCTGTGCCTTTCTGAGGTCATAATACAGAATGAATCTGCTTACATCATGCTGTGAAGATTTGCTGTATTCTTCATAAAGCTCGTTGGCATTATCAAAATCTCCAACTTTAATAAAGAATTCAGTAAGCTTATATACAAGCTTTCTTCCTCCGAGGTTTCTATTATAAGCAAGAATAGCCATATCTCTTGCTTCTTCATAATCCCCGACTGCTTCCTGTACATTAATGGCTGTGGCAAGTGCCTGCCAGTCCTTAACCTTGGTCCAGTTAATATCCTTAGCTATGGCTGCTGCCTCTGCATATTCTTTTTTCGCTGCCAGTTTCTTAATCTGGTCTATCTTAATTCCTAATTCGTATTTATTCATAAATATATATTCCTCATTCCAATACTTACTCGTTGAATGTTGTGAATAATCTAATTGTCGTATTTTACAACTCATTAAAGTTTAGCACAGCCTAAGTTCATTGTAAACCGAGTTCACAGAATTGTTACAAATATGTTACAAAAAATCAAATGTAGCCTGTTCGTAATCCATTCTTGTGTATTCCAATTCTGATTCCTTCGTGCTGCTGTAATAATCAACAACCACAGTCTGCTGCCTTGAATCTACCAGCTTCTGACCAAGTATGTAATTAACATCGAATCTTCCTGTAATAGCAGGAGTTGCACCTCTTGCCGGAACAATAAGCTGGACATGATTAGTTGCAAGCAGCTTGAATATTGGCTCCCATATGTATATATCCTTTGCCGCACCAAACGGGTTATCGATAAATATTGTCTTACCCTCAACACCTTCATTGCCTGAAGAATTCATATTAGATATGTAGTTGATAATCGCAATAAGGAACTGGATATATATACCCTGCGACTGTCCTGTTGAGCCAACCGCTTCCTCATATCTTAAGTAACGGCTCTGGTCCTTGATTCTCTCTCTCTTATACAGATTAATTCTGATTGAATTCATGTCTGTGACAATAACTGAGAAAAGTCTCTTCCATGACAGTCTGTTTCTTATATACTTGAGTCTTTCCACAGGCTCTTTAAAACTTTCCGCCATAAAAACAGTTTCATCAATATATTCAGACATCTTTTCCTTATATAATTCTTCCTTTATATAAGGAATCTGCAGACTGATTATTGCAATCTGTTCTCCGTCAAGATTGATATTAGACAACTGTGGCAGACGGTCAAGCTCAGTCTTAATATTACTGCATGTCTGGATACAACGATTTTCAAAGTTATCCTTAATCATCTGCATATCCTCTATACCCTTGGCAATGCGGTCTTTTTCTAACTGTATAAATGTGTTCGTCTCATTTAACGATTCAATCATACTTCTGGTCTTAGCCACATTTTCAGGAACATTAAGCGATATCCTTACTTCATCTGCAAGCTCGACTGCATTAAATCCATTAAGCAGGTCAATAAGTTTAGCTTTATTCTTATTAAATTCATCAACCTTCTTATACTCTAATCTGGTAATTGAAGCATATTCTTTATGAACAGCCTCATACTCTTTAAGGTCAGCCGTTATTCCGGCAGCATCCTCCGGGCGGAATTCTTCTGGAACATGCATGCCAGCGTCAGATACAATCCTTTCAAGATCTTTTCTGCACACCAGAATATCTTTGAAAGAATCGGACATCTGTCTGCGAGTCTTTTCCTGTGTCTTAGTATTGTCCTCTAATTTCTTAATCAATGCCTTGTGCTGTGTAATGAATCCATCCGGGTCATCACATGGGAACTCTTTAAAGCTTCCATAATTATTCTCAATCTGGTTAATACCATGTGCGATACTTCCCTCAAGTCTGTTAAGAAGTGCTTCCTGTGACTCAAGTTCTTCCCTTACAGAATCACTGCCCTTCACAAGATTATTAAGAGCGTCCTTAGCATTCCTTAACTGCTGTGAACCCGCTGCCATAATCTCACCAGCTTCATACTTTGCCTTAATATCGTCAAATGTATAACCTCTGTATTCTATTGCATCACGACATTTGTTCATAGATGCAGACAGATGGTTCATCAGCGCCTGCTTATCTGCAAAGTCACTGTTCTTCTGTGAAAGTGCTGTCTTTAATCCGGTGAATCTGCTCTCTATTTCATCCTTATCAAGACGGTATGTATCGTCATCGATTTCTATTGAGACATTTTCATCATAATAAGGTGCGTACTGCTCCTCCCATGACTTAATGATTTCATCATATGCCTTTCTTGTACTGTCCTCGAAATCTCTTGCACTATCATACTCAGAATTAGCAGAAGCTGCTGCCTCCTCGCACTCATATATGCGGTTTCTTGCACTATCCACATCAGCCTTCAGTCCCTTTAAGCGCTCATACTTTTTATCTATAGAAGTATTCATCTCCATAATACGCGAGAGCAGGCTACATGCTGTTTCCTTCTCTTCTATATCATCTCTTGTATGTGCGAGGTTCCTTGAAAGCTGCTCTTTAACCTCATTTAACACACTTCTCTTCTTCTCAGCCTCAATAATTGCAGCCTCGCTGTCAGCAATCTTTAATCTGATTGCTTCTGCCTCGGACACATCCGCCTTTCCAGACGCAGCATTATATACAAGTGCAAATGTATAATCATTCCACACAAGCTCCATTCTGTCGGCCAGTTTTCCTGCCTGCACCTTATGCGACTCAAGCTCCTCCTGTGCAAGCTTAATCTGTGTCTCAAGCTTTGCCTCATCACGCAGGAACGACATATCCTTTAATGCGAATACAATCAGGTCTTTGTTAATCTCTAACTTAGTATCAATAAGCACCTGCTCGCTTATAACAGGATAAGCAGCCACACCCTTGCCAAAATCCTTAAGCATCTCGTCTGCTTTGATTCTCTCGAAATCGTTCTTTATTATAAATGCGTACTCAATGAAAGGTGTTCTCTTTAATACATCTCTCTTCTGTCCTGCATTCAGGGTTGCGAACCACTCATGACCCTCAACAACATCTGAACCATACTGGCTCTCAAGGTATTCCTTAAGCCTGTCTCTTTCAGGACTCTTACAGATATATGTTCCCTTTCTTGCATTGTCAATAAAGCTATCAAGTTCCTGGGCTGCCTTACACTCTTCTGTATATTCACTACGCATCTTCTGGTAAGTCTCAAGAATAACCGAAAGCATTGCCTCGTCATTATCTGCACTGTATATTTCACGGATTTTGCCCATGCGCTCGTTATCAGCATTTCCAGCCTCATCAGCCTTTTCAAGCTTTTCTGACTGCTCTGTAAATATATCAATAAGTGCTTTATTGGCAGATATTGTCTCATTAAGTGACATTAACTGCTGCTGCACATCATTGAATTTTTCGGACATTCTTGTCTCTTCATTCTTTAACAGTTCTTTATCCCTGAATGACTTGTCATATTCTTCAGACACATTTTCACATACAACAGTTCCTGCCTCTGATAAAGCTGCTCCAAGCTGTGTCTGTAATTCCTGTATCTCATTCTCAAGATTATCCGAAAGACTGCCAAGACCTGCCGCCTCTTTGTCAGCATTTCTAAGGTTATCCTTAGCCTCTGATAATCTGACTTCCAGAGCCTTAACACGGTTAGCTGCTATATCAAGCTTTTCTTTAAGTCTTCTGGTCTCTGTCTCATAGAATTTTCTGTAACCTGCAGCAAGTATCTTTAACTCTGCTGTTATATCAGTATCTTCTCTTAATCTGTTATCTATCGCAATCTGAAGTCCTTTATAAGACTTCTCGTATTCTGCATAATCTTTATAATCACCCGCAGACTCCATCAAAGAAAGCTTTCCTCTTGCCTCTTCAATTGCAGTATTCTTGAGTTCAAGTGCCTTTCTTGTCTCATTAACAAGGCTCTCAACTCCTGCCATCGAATTCTTTTCAGACATAACCTCTGCAACTGCTATAGCTTCCTTCTCGTGTGCAAGCTCATCATACATCTTAGTGATAAGGTCATCCTGACTCTTAAGTTCCTTATCCTTCTTATCACTTTCCCGCATAGCAACAAGAAGCAGGTCATATAGCTGCTTCTCTATTTCTTCTTTTCTGTTGTAAAATGCTTCATATGTCGACAGATATTCTTTAAAACTGTCGATAGCTGCAATCTGGCTGTCATATGCTCCAAGCTGTGAGTGTTTCTTTGAAAGCTCCACTAACTTGTCCTTAATATCCATAAGAGTCTGAGCCATCATGCCCTCATCATTATCAACTGACAGCTTGTTATTGAAGGATTTCTGGATAATCTCCTCTATAAGCAGATCCTCAACAACCTTACGGCTTGTCTTATAATTTGACTCAAAATATGTTCTTACATGCCCCTCTGTCTTGTTAATTCCACGCACAATTTCCCATGCACTCTCATATATTCCGTAGTTGCTTATGAAGCTCTGGTAATCACCTTTTCTGTCAAATATCTTAACAACATATTTGTACCCGCCCTTCTCAAGGTCACGAAGATAAGCCTTAAGTCCGTTATATGTAATTCTCTCTCCATTACTTACAAGTGGAAGATTCTTAATATCGTTATCGCCAAACTCCCTGTAGAATATGCAGTAGTTAAAGTATTCAACACTTGCTGTCGGTGCAGCTGTCTGTTCCTGTCCATCCTGATTCTCATCGTCTGTGCCTCTTCCCTTTCTTGCACAGAAACCAGTTGTCATGAACCTGAAACCATCCTTCTGATAACATGGATCTAACTTCCACTCAACCAAAGAATGAATACATGTATTACCGCTTCCCTGTCTGAAAAGCTTCTCAATAGGCTGCTTGTCATCAAGTGTGCAGTTAGGAAGCATATTCTGCATAAGAAGCAGCATAAGCAGACTCTTACCACCGCCATTGGCAAGGTCATATATAGTATTCTGGCAGTTGAAGCGCATCACGAAATCGTCGTACACCTGTGTACCGAAATTATATTTAACATTATTAACTCTGATTCTGTTAATCTGTGGCATCGCGTCCTCCATTCATAAGTTCGGCAAATCGTCCTCTGTAATCATCAAAATAATTCTCTATAAGACTTCTAAATCTGTCTGTCGGATAATATCTGTCCTGACTCTCAACTAAAAGTTCCTGCGCAACGCAGAAATTAAGCACAAGCTTTACCATACCCGACTTTGAATTTCTTGCTGCTCTCGCTCCTGTCTGATCCTCTACTGTTGTCACCGGAAGCTCGTCCCATGTAAGTGCTATCTGCTTAAAGCTGTTCTCCTCAACCTCATCAAGCACAAGCCCTGCGCTCTTATCGACAATACCACCTGTTGTCTTATCAACATTTTTAATGATGTCCTCAAGTCTTATGAACTCAGCATAAGTTGAACTCATTGTATCTGAATAAAACTCTGTTATTATGTTGTAGATTATGAAATACGCAAGATATAATTCTTTATTAACTCTTAATCCAAGTACATTTCTTAATTCCTCGTTGGAATATCCAAACACCCTGTTATTATCACCTGCACTCACATACAGACCATTGTTATATTCATATATGTTAAGATTAAGTTTCTTAAGTGACATATGAACGATGTCATACACTTCTGCATTATTATTGTATTCCTGATAAAGAGCTGCATTCTCGCCCCTCTCAGACACATTTTCCCCTGTGATAAGCTTGGAAACTATGTCCAGCGCCTTATCTAGATTTCTATTCTCCATGTGCTTCCTTTCGTACCAATTCAACATCTGCCATCATACAGTTATCCGACAATATAACCTGCCCGCCAAGCCCTTTTCTTATTGCAAATGTAAAGCTTTCCGTATCTTTAAAGCCTTCCCCTAAGTATGCATCAAGAAATGTATCTTCTCCCGCATCACCGCCAAGCTGGTACTCATCCTTCTGGCACAGATTAACAAAGAAAGAGAAGAAATCTGCATTTCTTAGAATCTGCTCACCATACGCCCTCTTCATTGCATCTGCAAACTGACCGAGTGTTATAATGTCCGATTTTTTCAAACACGCAATGAGATTTTTCATAAGGAATACGTAATTATCCTTAATTCTCTTTTCTTCAATCTCATCTGCAAACTCAATATCTTCCGGTCTTTCATTGCTTATAAGCTCTTTCTCCTCATATCTTGGAGGCTTCACCATAAGCGCATCATCAATGCTTATCAGGTCAAATGTCTTTCTTATGTTCGGCTTTAGAAGCGGACTTAACATTGTGACTAATATATCTGCATTATCCCTCTTAATCATATCTGAAAGTGCCGATGTGAAATCCATATGGCTTCTTAATCTGCCAAGCTTGGCGCGTCTTACTGCGTCATCGGTCATCTTCTGCATTTCTGTACAATCCTTTAAAAGTTCGCTGTGCCTGTTCATTGCCTGCTTAAGCTGAGTCTCAAGACTGTATATTTCGTTCATCGTCCTGTAATAGCCTTCGCCTGTGCTGCCCGATGCATTAAGCTTCTCGATTGATTTTGCAATAAGGTCACGGTTCTTCTTAAAAAGCTTTTCTTCATCATCAAACCATTTCATTCCTGTCTTGACGAATTCCTCATAAGCCTCTATTCCTGCAAATACATCACCCGACAGAATTGTCAGCACTTCATTCTTCTTTAACTTAAGGCGGTTGACCTCTTCGTTGATTCTTTCAACCACTTCAACTCCGCCACGGAAGTTCTGTGAATTAATCATTTTTTCAAGAAGAAGCTGGGATACGCTTATCCTGCTCTCGTCCTTGATTTCCTTGGTATCAAGATAGAATTCAATAGCATCCGGACTTATCGAATACCACACGGTATTGTCCCTTATCGAGCTCTCAATAATCTTCATTCTTGAGACTCTCTTTTTCCTGTCCACCGGGTCAAAATACGAAAATTCAAATGGTCTGCCATCATTCTTTATCTTGTCAAATATATAATCAGCAATCTCCTTGCTGTCCTGTTCATTCAAATCAAGCCCGAAATCTCTCTTAAGTATCAGCCTTAAGAAATCGAGATATTCGGGATATGTAACATCCTTTTCCTTAAAATTATTCTCCTCTATAAAGAAACGGAGAACTGCCATAACTATATACCCCATATCAAGGATTTCGTATTTGCCATCCTTGAAATTAGAAAATGATGTATCTATCAGTCTGAAGAAAGGATAATATTTCTTCAGATTAAGCATTCGTTCACGGTGATCCGATATGATATCACCTGTCATATTCTCTGCCATAGTATTCTTCATTTCTGCGCACACATTTTACACATATTGTCTTAACGCCCGGTGCGCCAGGGCATTAAGCTTAAAGCTTGGTTCTTCACCAAATTTAAAGCTCGGTTCTTCCGTCTAATGCTCTTAAAAGTGTAACCTCATCGATATATTCAAGATCGCCGCCGACAGGAACTCCGCTTGCAATTCTTGTCACCTTAATTCCTGTTGGCTTTATCATTTTGCTTATGTACATTGCTGTTGTCTCACCCTCCAGATTGGAATTAGTTGCGATAATAACCTCGTCAACATCTCCCTGAAGCCTTACCATAAGCTCCTTTAACCTGATATCAGCCGGTCCGATTCCAAGCATCGGGCTTATTGCTCCATGAAGAACATGATATACGCCCTCGTACTTTCCTGTCTTTTCATATGCCGCCATATCTCTTGTATGTTCAACTACCATAATTGTCTTATGGTCTCTTTTCTGGTCGCGGCATATCGGACACAGTTCTTCATCTGTAAGTGTAAAACACTCCTTACAGTAGTGTATATGCTGCTTTGCATCAATCATTGTGTCTGCAAGGCTCTTAACCTCAGACTCAGGCATGTTTATAATGTGAAATGCCAGGCGCTGGGCGCTCTTCGCCCCAACCCCTGGTAATCTCGACAATTCTTCAATTAATCTGTTAATATGACCACTGTAGATGTCCATTAGAATAAGCCTCCGCCTAATCCTCCAAGTCCTCCAGTAATCTTAGCCATCTGTGCCTGTGACTCTTCTTCGCATTTTCTTAATGCTTCATTAGTAGCTGCTACAATTAAGTCCTCAAGCATCTCTACATCATCTGGATCAACTGCTTCAGGATCAATCTTAACTTTAGATACTTCTCTCTTACCTGTAACAGTTACTTCAACTACTCCGCCGCCTGCTGTAGCACTAAATTCCTTATTCTCAAGCTCTGCCTGCTGCTCCTCCATCTGACGCTGCATTCTCTGTGCCTGCTTCATCAGATTATTCATATTACCAGGCATTCCTCCTGGAAAACCACCTCTTTTAGCCATTATATAAGTTCCTCCTTATCATCTACTTCTATATCTATGCCTACGAGTTCCTTAAGGTCCACGAATCTGCTGTGGAAATCCTCATCATCGTTAAGCTTAGTCACTTTAATTGAAACCCTTACTCCTGTTCTCTCCTCAATGACATTCTCTATGCTTTCCATAACTTCCTGTCTGCTGAGTGAATTATAGGCACTAAGTGATTCTACCATAATTTCAAGACTAATTCCATCTTCTGCTAATGTAACATGTGCAGCCTGTAAAAATGTCTGATTAACCGGGTCGTCTATCGTTGCTATGATATCCTTCCAGCCTGCCGCTATTGCCTTAACATCTTCCGGAACAGCGTCATATACACGCTTAACTACAGGCTTCTTTGGAGTCTGCTGCTGTACTGCTGCCTGACCACCCGCAACACCTGCATTTACAAGTCTGCCACCTTTAATATCATCAAGTACTTTCTGTAACTGCCCTTCAAGGATTGTCACACGGCTTACAACATCGCCGATATCCTGACTGTTATCCATTGCCGGGCGCATCAGCTTTATAAATGTTATCTCTGTCTTAACTCTTTTCTGTGTAGAAAACTTCAGGTCATTCGATAATTCTGACAACACTCTTATATAATACATAAGTGTATCTATATCTACATTCTGTGCATCTTTCTTCAGGTCTTCAAGATTATCTGCTGATACTTCTATTACGTCTTCAATTCTTTCTGCATCTTTGGTTGTCTTAATAAGAAGCAGATTTCTAAGATACCATATAAAATCTGTAACAAATTGTGAAAGGTCTCTTCCCTGCATTATCAGATCTTCCATAAGTGACATGCACACAGCAACATCTCCTGACAGGATTGTTGAAAGCATTTTACTAAATACCGCCGTGTCAACTGCCCCAAGAACATCTAATACATTTTCATACTTAAGGTCTTTCCCCAGATAGAATGCCAGACACTGGTCTAACAGACTTAACGCATCTCGCATAGAACCATCTGCAGCTTTGGCAACATATTTTATTGCCTTATCCTCTACATTCAGTCCCTCCGCCTTCATAAGTTCTGACAGCCTGCCTGCAATTGTCTCTATTGTTATCCTATGGAAGTCATATCTCTGACATCTTGAAAGGATTGTAATAGGAATCTTCGCCACTTCTGTAGTAGCCAGTATAAATATTACATATGCAGGAGGTTCTTCCAATGTCTTTAACAGTGCATTGAACGCTCCTATAGAAAGCATATGAACCTCATCAATTATATAGACTTTGAATCTTCCTTCTGTCGGTGAGTACTGTACTTCTTCTCTTATCTGTCTTATATTATCGACACCATTGTTAGATGCCGCATCTATCTCTATTACATTCATGCTTGTTCCAGCCGCAATCGCCTTGCATGTCGGACACTCCCCACAAGGATTGCCATCAACCGGATGCTCACAATTAACTGCCTTCGCAAATATCTTGGCAACTGATGTCTTACCAGTTCCTCTCGTTCCGCAGAACAGATATGCATGGCCTATTCTGTCTGCATTAATCTGATTTCGCAGGGTTGTTACTATTGTATCCTGTCCTTTGACATCATTGAAATTGTCCGGACGCCATTTTCTGTATAAAGCCTGATATGACATGGTTACCTCCCTCTGCGTTGTATCTACTTTCGCAGGATAATTTAGGAATATCATACAGCTTCTTACATGCAAGCATGACGAATCTGCCTGACATTCCTAAATTAGCTGCGACGAGTAACATTTTAATAACAAAAGCCGTGCGTCCGGCTTCGAACTGATATCCACAGACGTTACCGATGCAGTTAGCTCGATCCAGGCACCCTTTCAACACCCGGAAGATTCCACTTAATGCTGCTTCATTCCTGACCTGACATGGTTCGTGGATTTCCGTCGTGAAAGACCCAAATGTCAACACCACTTACACCGGGCTGCTCCATAAATATCAACCCTCTGCCGAACATCACCCCTGCTATAGCGGATTGCAGGTTCAAGGTGCCGCTACTACCCCGGCTGCACGGTATTTCAATTATACTTGTTATATAGGCTTGTTGTCAAGGTGTGAAGCGTTGACAAAATAAGACAGCCTCCGCAATCCACGCAGAAGCTGCCTTAAACCATTACCTTAAACGTATTACTCCAAACATATTATTCCTATCCCTCATCCTTAGATTCTTCATACCTAGGCAGCTCAACTATCACCGCCTCATGATGAACAGCCGGAAGGAATTTCTCCATCACTTCCTTAGTCTTTAACTTAAGGCTTGATGTATTGATGCAGGGATGACATCCGAGAGATTCTCCCTCAAGCACTTCCTTATCCATCAGTAACTGCACATGATTATCCGTATCATTTATAAGTCCCATTATAGATACCGAACCCGGTGTTATATCAAGGAATTCCTCCATATATGATTCATCTGCAAATGAAAGTCTCGCTGAATTAATCTGCTTACTCAGATCCTTTGTCTTAAATGGCTTGTCACCCGGCATCATAAGCATATAAAAATTCGTCTTCTGTCTGTTACATAAGAAAAGATTCTTACATATAAGTGTGTCCAGAATCTTATCTATGTCATTACACACTTCCATTGTTGTAGCAGGCTCATGGTCTGTTCTGTAATATTCCATTCCAAGCTTGTCCAACAAATCATATACTCTGATTTCTTTTTCTAATCTTCCTGTTTCATCGGCAGGTCTTCCTTTAATAAGTTCCATGATATTTCTCCCTGACAATCTGATATTCCAATATTCTACTCAAAATAATACAGATATACATCCTCAAGGTCAATATTATCTCCAACTTTTACTGCTTCTTCTGGCAGCTCATCACCTACAACTCTTAATGCAAGACCGTTCTTTCTCTGTCTGATATTGCCAATCTTGTATTCCTTCTGCAGCTCACCGACCTCGTCAAGCGTGCATGTTATCTCACCGACTTTTCCAGCCATGCTTTCAATCAGCTCAACCGGTGTTCCTGTTGCAATTATCTCTCCACTCTTTAGAAGCAGTACCTTATCTGCAATACATTCAATATCACTTACAACATGAGTTGCGAAAAGAATTATCTTGTCCTTAGACAACTCTGCAATATAGTTTCTGATTGAAATTCTCTCTTTAGGGTCAAGTCCTGCTGTCGGCTCATCAAGTATAAGAATCTTAGGATTGCCAAGAAGTGCCTGTGCAAGCAGCACTCTCTGCTTCATTCCTCCTGAAAATCCTCCAATCTTCTTATATGCAACCTTAGTAAGATTAACTACCTCAAGCAACTCGTCAATCTGCTGGTTGACCGTCTTAACAACCTCATTGCCATTCTCATCAGTAGTCTTAATCTTCTTAACACCCTTAATCTCTGCCATATATTTAAGAAATGCTTTAGGCGAAAAATCCTCATAAAACCCCTGCTGCTGCGGCATGTATCCAACCAATCCCCTGAACTGTTTGCCAAGCTTTAATATATCTTCCTCGGCACTGTCCTCTCCAAAAAGAATGCTTCCACCATTCATCTTGTCTCTTGATACATTATCAGTGATAAGATTAATCATAGTACTCTTTCCTGCTCCATTAGCACCAAGAATACCATATACTCCCGGTGTAAATGTATAATTAATCCCCTTCAGTGCCTGAACTGTACCATAAGTTTTCTTTAAATTCCTTACCTCTAATTTCATACCCTGTACCTTCTCTTTCCTAAAGATTTTCCAACCTTCATCATAACCAGCATAATTACAAGCTCGCATACCAGCTCTGTCACATAACGCACAATCATGAATTATCCTACCGATGCATGAAGTATAAGACTTTTGATCCCCACGATACTGCCTGCTGATATAATCATTATACTACTAATCAGTTCCATTGCAATCATAATTCTGCGCACGTCCCCTCCTTTTATTATTAATACGAAAAATGTTCCTGATAAGTTGACGCATTTTCACAAAAAAGTTAAAATTTTTATAATATTTTGTGGAGGATAATCTAGTGGAGAATACTCAGGTGGTTTTTGATAAAGATGATTACAGATATATGAAACAGGCAATCACGCAGGCTAAGAAGGCTTATAAACTCAATGAAGTGCCTATCGGCTGTGTGATTGTGTATGAAGGAAAGGTTATAGGAAGAGGCTACAACCGCCGTAACACTGATAAAACCTCTCTCGGCCATGCCGAGATTACTGCAATTAAGAAAGCCAGCCGCTACATGAACGACTGGCGTCTTGAGGACTGCACTTTATATGTTACACTTGAACCTTGCCAAATGTGTGCAGGTGCTATTGTTCAGGCAAGAATTCCAAGAGTTGTTATCGGCTCAATGAACCCTAAAGCCGGATGTGCCGGTTCTATACTTAACATCCTTCAGATTCCAACATTTAATCACCAGTGCGAGATCACTAAAGGTGTATGTGAAGAAGAATGTTCAGAAATGCTCACAACATTTTTTAAGGAGCTGCGTAAAAGCAAGAAAAAAGATGCCAATGCCTGATTATATTTCCTGATACCAGTATCCAAAATATGGATTGGCGTAGTCACTCCTGTGGCTCTTCTTAAAATTATTAAAGCCAAACATTGAGGCCATGTAGCGTTCACGGTTGCAGTACATTCCCGGAACACCAATGAAATATTTAGTATTATCAAGGTTATCGCGCACTCTTCCAAAAAGTATATGCCTGAAATTATAATAGCCATGCAGCAGGAAGCTGTTTCCCGCGATATCAATTTCATTCTGGTTAAGACACTTTAACTTCTCTGGCGACACTTCTATACAATCATAGAAGTAATCATCATCGAATGCATCTATATAATCAGCCCGCACAAAAAGCTTTTCAAAGGGATCTGGCCGCGTTGTATCGGCTCTGTGTGCTTTTTGCTGCAAATGTTGTGTTTCCGCAGGTATTTTAGCTGCTGCTCCGGCAGCCTTTATATCTTCTGTGGATATGTCACTTTCGTTTACACTTTCCGCGGTCACACCTGTCTGTGGTCTGTATGCTTCGGCCTGTTTTGACTGAACTGTCTGCGGTCTGCCCGCTGACACAGCAGGTTCTGCCTGAGCCATCTGCGATTCTGCCAGCTCCGGTCTTACCGTTTCTGACCTTAACGATTCTGCCAGAACAGACTCTGACATTTGCTGTCCCCGCTCTTCCTCCTCACTCTGTCTCATACGCTCTTTTATAACTATTCCGGCTTCCACCTGTTTCTTTGCATCCATTCCTGAGAACACAAGCATGTCAGGTGTTACGTCCTCATCCTTCCACATAGACATCATACAATCATATCTTGCATCCTCCCTTGCAACCGCAAGCCCGCATATATCCTTAAATCCATAACCGGTTTCATCAATATTATCAGGATTGAATATTCCACTGTATTCCATCTGTCCCATTTTCACAAGACATTCCCCAAGCTTTATAAGCCTGTAACCACCGTCAGTAACCATCATATATATTCCAAACATTTCCGGACTGTCCGTCTTAACTCCTCTCAAACTGATGTTTAACTTGAACTGCCCCTGATGAACTAATGCCTTTGCAAATCCTACATTTCTCCCCTTTACTCCTTCCGGATATGAATATATGTATGAAACAAGACGCTGATAATCCACAATAAACCTCCGCCATAATTAATTCTCTTTTGCACCTTATGCCATGTGTTCTGAAAATATTACAACTTGACATTTTTTATTAAGTTTCATAACATTATTCTTATAGATTGGAGGCAATATGAGCGATAATAAATATAATAATGTTATGCACCTCGGCAACCCAACTAACACGATTGCCGTGCTTAACAGATATGGTTTTGATTTCAAGAAAAAGTTCGGTCAGAACTTTCTTATAGATGAAAATGTTGTTGAGAAAATCGTCCGTGAAGCAGGCGTTACGAAAGACGATTTCGTTGTTGAAGTCGGCCCTGGAATTGGAACAATGACACAGATTCTGTGTGAGAATGCCAGAGAAGTTGTTGCCGTTGAGATTGATAAGAAGCTTATCCCTATTCTTACAGAAGATACTCTTTCTTATTATGACAATGTAACAGTAATCAATGAAGATATCTTAAAGCTTGATATCAAGAAGCTTGCAGATGAGAAGAATGAAGGCAGACCAATCAAGGTTGTTGCCAACCTTCCATACTATATAACAACACCTATTATTATGGGACTTTTTGAGAGCCATGTACCATTAGACAGTATAACTATCATGGTTCAGAAGGAGGTAGCTGACCGCATGCAGTGTGGTCCTGGAACTAAAGATTATGGCGCACTTTCACTTGCTGTACAGTTCTACGCCAGACCTAAGGTTGTGCTTAATGTACCTGCAAGCTGCTTTATGCCTCGTCCTAATGTTGATTCAGCGGTTATCCGTCTTGAGCGCTTCAAGACTCCACCTGTTGATGTTAAGAATGAGCATCTTATGTTCAAGATAATAAGAGCATCATTTAACCAGCGCCGCAAGACTATGCTTAACAGTGTCGGCAATTCCGGCATCGGCATCACTAAAGAAGCTCTTACCAACGCATTAGAAACTATGGGACTTCCGCTTACTATCCGCGGCGAAGCCCTTACACTTGAGCAGTTTGCAGAGCTTAGCAACCTGCTGTGCTAAATAACATGATACCTATAAGTAGTCGCATTTTCGCAACTTTAGTAGGTTTTTTTACAGCAAAATTCTCGTAAAACAGGTTATTTCCAGACTAAAGACCTATATAACAACAAAAAACGGCTATTTAGTAGGTGTTTTCATGGCTTTATCAATAAAAACCACGTTAAAAGACCTACTAAATAGCCGTTTTATTATAACTTATAGGTTTCAGCACCAAAAAGCAGCCTTCTCGCATTCTGGTTAGTAACATCAATAACCTCCTGCGTATCAAGCCCTTTAATCTGCGCCAGCTTTTCTGCAACATATTTTATATTGCGGCTGTCGTTTCTTTTACCTCGGTTAGGCTCAGGTGCCATATATGGACTGTCTGTCTCCAGAACAATTCTATCCATGGGTATATACGCTGCTGCTTCCACAAGCTTCCTGGCATTCTTAAATGTAAGAACACCGCCGATTCCTATAGAAAAGCCCATGTTAAGAAAATCTCTTGCGGCTTCCCTGCTGTATGAATAACAGTGAATTATTCCACCTGTCTCCTGTCCGTGATTACTCTTTAATATGTCGATTGTATCCTGACATGCATCTCTTGAATGAATCATTACCGGCATGTGTGTGCGGTACGCAACATCCATCTGTGCTGCAAACCATTCTCGCTGCTGCTTCTTCTCAGCCGCCGCCACATCTGCATCATCTGACACATAGTAGTAATCAAGTCCGATTTCTCCAAGTGCAACAATCTTTCTTGCCTTAGATTCACCAAGCATATTTTCCAGCCATTCAATGTCCGATTCTTTCAATCTGACAATATCCTCCGGGTGGAAACCAATCGCTGCGTATACCTTTTCATATTGTGCAGCAAGTGCAAGGGAAGCCTCGCAACCCTGACGACTTGCACCTACATTAACAATGTAATCAAGCTCCCCTGTATCACTAAGCATTCTGCTTATAAGTTCATCTCTGTCCTCATCAAATCTTTCATCATCATAATGAGCATGAGTTTCAAATATCTTCATATCTATCAGCCAATCTCTGCGCCTTCAATAATATCCTTCTCAAGTGTAAGAACTGATAAGTTGTCCTTATCATCCCATGCTGAGATAATCATTCCCTGTGACTCAATACCACATATCTTTCTTGGCTTTAAGTTAGTGCATACAACTAACTTCTTACCAATAAGCTCCTCTGGCTTGTAGTACTTCTGGATACCTGACACAATAGTTCTCTTCTCATCACCAATCTGAAGCTCGAACTTAAGAAGCTTTGTCTTCTTAACAGCTTCACATGTAAGAACCTTGGCAACTCTGAACTGAACCTTTTCAAAATCATCAAATGTAATCTCAGGCTTAACTTCAACCTGTGGATATTCTGTAACACCATTAGCCTTCTTCTGAGCTTCCTGAATAGCATCAACCTTTTCCTTAAGGTCCTTCTCAAAGTCAAGTCTTGCGAAAAGAATCTCTGGAGTCTCAGTAACCTTAAGACCTGTTTCTCTTAAGCCAAATGTAGCAAGGTCGTCAAAATCTCTTACTCCTGCCTCTGGATTAGCTGGGTAAAGCTGTGCAAGAATCTTATCTGTAGTCTCTGGCATGAAAGACTTAAGAAGATTAGCACCGATTGTAATACTCTCAACAAGGTTATAGAGCACTTCTGCTAATCTGTCCTGCTGTGCCTCATCCTTTGCAAGAGCCCAAGGCATTGTCTCGTCGATATATTTGTTACATCTCTTAAAGAGTGTGAATACTTCTGTGATAGCATCTGCTACATGAAGTGTAGCCATCTTTGCTTGAACCTTATCTCTTGTTGCTGTTACAACAGCCTTAAGGTCACCGTCAATTGCAGCATCCTCTACACCAGTCTTATTAACAACTCCGCCAAAATACTTGTTAGACATTGCAATAGTTCTGTTTACAAGATTACCAAGTGTGTTGGCAAGGTCTGAATTCATACGCTCAACCATAAGCTCCCAGGAGATAACACCATCATTCTCAAATGGCATCTCGTGAAGAACAAAGTAACGTACAGCGTCAACTCCGAAGAGGTCTACAAGGTCATCCGCATAGATAACATTTCCCTTAGACTTACTCATCTTACCATCATTCTGTAATAACCATGGATGTCCAAATACCTGCTTAGGAAGTGGCTCTCCAAGTGCCATAAGGAATATTGGCCAGTAAATTGTATGGAATCTTATGATATCCTTACCGATAAGGTGAAGGTCTGCCGGCCAGAACTTCTTGTACTGCTCTGAAGAGTTGCCATCAGCATCATATCCGATACCTGTGATATAGTTAGTAAGCGCATCAAGCCATACATAAACTACATGCTTGTCATCAAAGTCAACCGGGATTCCCCATTTGAAAGATGTTCTTGATACACATAAATCCTGAAGTCCAGGAAGAAGGAAGTTGTTCATCATCTCATTCTTTCTTGAAACAGGCTGGATGAATTCCGGATGTGTATTGATATGCTCAATAAGCTTGTTGGCATATTTGCTCATCTTGAAGAAATAAGCTTCTTCCTTAGCTGGCTTAACTTCACGTCCACAATCAGGACACTTTCCATCAACAAGCTGGCTCTCTGTCCAGAAAGACTCACATGGAGTACAGTACATGCCTTCATATGAACCCTTATAAATGTCTCCCTGATCATAAAGTTTCTTAAAAATCTTCTGAACCTGCTTCTCATGGTAATCATCTGTTGTTCTGATGAACTTATCATATGAAGTATTCATAAGATCCCAGATTCTCTTAATCTCTGTTGAAACATTGTCAACAAATTCCTTAGGTGTAATTCCAGCTTCCTCAGCCTTAAGCTCAATCTTCTGACCATGCTCATCAGTTCCTGTCTGAAAAAATACATCGTAGCCTTCCTGTCTTCTGAATCTTGCAATACTGTCTGCAAGAACAATTTCATAAGTATTACCAATATGTGGCTTGCCTGATGTATAGGCAATCGCCGTTGTAATATAATATTTCCCTTTACTCATTTTTATGCAAAAACTCCTTTCAAAATGTGGACCTTTACTCTGTGGCATATCATTTCCTCCATAATCTATTATTTTAATTCATCGCTATAACGCAAATGTAGTGTGAATCATTTATCCGTAAACTTTATCATAGAAAAATTTACAATAAGTGTCAAGTCTGTATTAAGTATGATACAATATGTGAATAATAAATCAGTATTTCTTATAATATTAATTAAGACAGAAATGAGGATTAGTATGAATAATAAACAATTTTGCCTTTTACATCAATTTCTTAACAAGGCTGTGAGCCTGCTGATAGTTTTTATAATAGTAATTACCCTGTCTGGCTGCAGCCTGCCCTGGAATCAGAAGCAGATATCAGAAACTACTATATCTGCCACCGAGGATAATGCTGATTTCACAGAATATGTAAACAACCTGTTTGCTGACCTGTTAAGTGCCGACATGGTATCTTTGCATGCCTATGTCGAACACCCCAGGGATTTCGGAATTAACGATTATGAGATTACTCTTGGCCGCTACGACCTTGACAATCCCGATGACACCTCAGATTACACCGACATAATATCAACGCTTAAATCATTTGACAGAAGCACACTCTCCGCTAAACAGCAGATTACGCTTGATGAGCTTCTTATGTATATAGAAAATGAGCTGGAATACAGTGATTTGTACATGTTTAATACACAGCTTCAGACAACTACAGGTATTCATGTCCAGCTGCCACTTCTTTTTGCTGAATACACATTTGCAGAAAAGAAGGATATTGACGAATATATTGAGCTTCTATGTGATGTTGACGGATATTTTGAAAATATGGCTGCATTTGAGAAGCTTCGTGCTGATAACGGATATTTTATGGAAGATACCCTTGCCGACGAGGTAATCGAAAGCTGCAACTCATTCCTTGAGACTGCCGGCTCAGAAAATGGTGCAATGATATCAACCTTTAACGAAAAGCTTGCTTCTGTTGACGGACTTTCTTCACAGGATATTGCAGATTATAAAGCTAAAAATGTGTCCGCAGTCAATGAACATGTAATTCCAGGATATCAGTCCCTTGTAAATGCGCTTACTTCATTGAAAGGCTCTAACAGATATTCAGGCGGTTTATGCAATTATCCTGATGGTTCACGGTATTTTGAATATATACTCTCTTCAACACTTGGCTGGAGCAAATCTGTTGACGAATACGATAAGCTGGTTGATTCTTACCTCAAGAAATATATGCTTAAAATGCAGTCGCTTGCACTTAAAGACTCCTCTATTCTTGATAAATTTGACACATTTTCATTCAATATGACAGACCCGGTTGGCATACTTACCGACCTTAAGAAAAGAATAACCGATGACTTTCCTGAGATTCCTGATGTGAATTATAATATCAAATATGTGTCAAAGGCGCTTGAGGACTACACCAGTCCGGCTATGTACTTTATTCCGCAGCTTGATAACCTTGATATCAATTCAATATACATCAATTTTTCAGGCACTTCTGCGAGTGAATTATATCCTACACTTGCACATGAAGGGTATCCGGGACACATGTACCAGACACAGTATTTTGCCGCAACCAACCCTGACTGGATAAGATACATTATTGCACCAGGCGGATATGTTGAAGGCTGGGCATCATACGTTGAAGTTCTTTCTTATAATTATGCACAGACCGGCAACGATACACTTAACAAAATGTATGCTGCTAATTATGCCACTGTCCTGTGCCTTTATGCAAAAGGGGATATTGGCGTTAATTACTATGGATGGAGTGAAGATGATGTTTACCGATTCATCAGCCAGTATGGTTTTGATGATAAATCTGTCGCCCACGAAATGTATTACGCATTCGTATCTGACCCTGGCAATTATTGCAAATATGTTCTTGGAATGTTAGGATTTGAGCAGTTAAAGACTAAGGCACAAAGCGAGCTTTCTGACAAATTCAATCTTAAAAATTTCCACCAGTATGTACTCGATATGGGGCCTGTACAGTTTGATATATTATTTAACAACCTTGATGCATGGATTAAAAAAGAAAAATATAATTAAACATTAAACATTAAAAATGGGATGTTACCTTAACACAATGGTCTGGTAACATCCCTTATTAATTGATTATTATATGCTTCCACCTGGATAATAACCGCCTGAGCCATAACCACAGCACATAGGCATACATATATTTGAACACAGACAGAGTGCAACCCACGGAGCACAGCCTGTACAATATGTTGTAGATGACGGCCCCTGATACTGCGTCCTTCTTCCTGCATACCAGCTTCCACCGCTTGCAATACGCTGATACAACAGCTGATACTGCATATTGTCAGGATCAGAATCCAACGCACGCTTGGCATCTTCCAATGCCGTTGCTTCTTCTCCTTTTCCAAGATGTGCTAATGCACTATAGTAGTACCATCTTCCATCCCGGTCAGTTATGTTGTTAAGCACATTAATAGCTTCATCATAACTTGAATTATTAATATAATTAGCTGCTGCCCTCAGATGCACTGTTGTAGGATCATTGCCATTGAGATTATCACTGCCATATCCATTGCCACCATAGCTTCCTGTATATCCGCCAAATCCAAATGGCCCGAATCCCCAGAAGCTTCCAAAATCTCCATAGCCGCCCTGTGACTGGTTCTGATAATCACCATCATAGCCATAATGATCTGAACGGCCTGTACCATAACGCGTCTGGCTGTATGACTGACTACTGTATCCGCCCTCACGCTCACGCATTATCTGGTTATAAGCCTGCTGTACAAGCTTAAACATCTCTTCTGCCTGATCCTTATTAGGATTATTGATATTAGCATCTGGATGATACTTTCGGCTCAGTGTTCTGTATGCTTTTTTCACTTCATCATCGGAAGCATCCCTTGATACTCCCAACACTTTATATGGATCTGTCATTATGTTCCTCCAACTGCTTACCAGCAGTGTTATTTTTCTTCCTTCTGGCGGCGTAGAACTTTGTCCATACACCTGAATATATGATATTTCTTAACAGTTCTGCATTAGCAAGAATCGGCAGTCTCTCAAAAACCCTTGCACATCCTGCCATATACGCTTTAAGTATATTTTCTGCAAATGTATCAAAATCCTCTACATCCTTATGATACTTAAATACATTATAATTGTCCTTTTTCTCATCTTTTTCCAAATCATCATATGCATCCAGCAGATATATGAATCTGCCAAGATTATTGCCAAGCACCCTTAACTCATCACTCCACTCATCATCTTTCATGGCAGCAACTTCACCTAACAGTATACCAAACTGCTCTGCCGGCTTGTCAATGTTAGTCTCCTGTGCTTTTTCATATTCTGACAACTTAGAAAGGCTTTTCCTTATAATCTCTGCCTTCTGCGGATATTTCTTCTCAAGCTTTTTAATATCTCTTTTCAATACTCCGGCATAAGTTCTTTTCAAGACCTTTTTCTCATCGTACCAGTCGTCCATACATTTGTAATATGTCAGAAGGACATTCATGTCCGCAACATAATCTGAAACAACGTTACGCCTCACAGGATGCTTTCTTAATGGATGTGTGACGCAACGTTCCTCAGAGTATATAGTTTCCGGTTCATACAACCCTGTAAGAAGTATAACCAGAAATGTCATATCATAGCTTAAGGAAATCTGCCCCTTCAATCCATGCGCTTCTGCCAGCGAATCGCACAGACCACAATAGTATGAGCGGTATTTATCAAATTCTCTGAATTTCAGTTCTGGCTGATCAACAACTATATACCCATACATACTAAACTCATACCTCCATTTTCGCTTATCATATAACATTGAAAATATTCAGTCAATCAGCCTTTCAAAGATTAATAAATTATTAATACTATTTTTAGATATTATTCTTGTCGTCAAAATCAGTTCCCCACAAAAGGAAACTTGTATAATCATCTAGCGAATTGACCGGACGCATTACATCACTCTCGTCAAGATTGCTGGCAAATTCATTCTCACCGTCATCATAACCTTTATCGCCCTGCCCATTATCGCATCCGTTTCTGTACTCATCTTTTTCATGATTATAGTCAAATGCTGGAAACATTTTGCCACCTCCTTTCGAAGGTAGTATGTTAAGTTTCACCTGGTTTTATCCGATATTATATATTTTAAAAACGTCTCCATACCAGCATTTATAATGTCAGTATGGGGACGTTTTATATATAATAGTTATATATTCATTTTTTATTCTACCTGATATCTAAATCTGGTGGAACATCAAGCTCGTGCGGAACTGGCGCACCATTCTTCTTTCTCTGTCGTACACACTCGGTCAGCAGATATTCTATCTGTCCATTCACAGATCTGAAATCGTCCTCTGCCCACGCTGCAATGGCATCATAGAGTTTAGCTGATAACCGGAGAGGAACCTGTTTCTTACCTGAATCTGCCATTAGTAAAGACTTCCTGAATTAACTACTGGCTGGGCATCTTTGTTTCCACAAAGGACGACTAAAAGGTTGGATACCATAGCTGCTTTTCTCTCTTCATCAAGCTCTATAACCTGTTTTTCTGATAATCTCTCAAGTGCCATCTCTACCATTCCTACAGCACCATCAACTATCATCTTTCTTGCATCTACTATTGCTGATGCCTGCTGTCTCTGAAGCATTACTGCTGCTATCTCAGGTGCATACGCAAGATATGTTATTCGTGCTTCTATTATCTCAAGTCCGGCATCTGCTACTTTGCCCTGGATTTCTTTTCTTATTCTTTCTGCTACAACTTCACTTGAACCACGAAGGCTTCCCTCATCTGCAATTCCATCTCCCGTTGTATCTACATTTTCTGCGACATCATATGGATACATGCGGACAATATTACGGAGTGCGCTGTCACACTGTAATGAAAGATATTCCTTATAATTATCTACATTAAACACTGCCTTAGCTGTATCTGTCACTTTCCACATAACTGCGATACCAATCTCAACAGGATTACCAAGGCAGTCATTAATCTTCTGTCTGCTGTTGCTCAGTGTCATTATCTTAAGTGAAATCTTCTTATTAGCTGACTGTGAATTATTTCCTGCTGCAATTGCCATTCCTGCAACACCTGCCATGCTTGCCAGATCAAGCTTTTTTCCATCTCCTGTCACATCACCGCTCTGGTTAAGCTTAGTTGACGCTGCCGGGTTAACAGCAACACAAAACGGATTCACAAAATAGAATCCCGCTTCTTTAATAGTTCCAACATACTTGCCAAAAAGTGTAAGCACAAGTGCTTCCTGTGGTTTTAATACCTTAAGACCGATAAAGAATATCCAGCCTATTGCTGCGTATACACCGCCTGCAACGATAAGTACTATCCATCCTGCTTTAGTCTCTGCCTGTTCAACCATAATCGAACCGACAATAATTGCTGCTATAGCTGCTGCGTAAAGTAATATAAACAGTGTAACCATTGCAAGACCATTCTTGCTTTTCTTTAAAACCTTTTCTTCCATATAAAAATACCTCCTAGACACTCTGATTATTGATCTTGTTATCGATTATTCTTTTAACAGTGTCTTTTTTGATATTTGTATGATATCATTTTGATATCATATTGTCAAGATATTAACATCTTCAATTCTTAATTGGTGCATTGCGTTGTTTTTTGTTGTATTTAAAAGGAGGTGATAGGCGTGCTAACTTTTTCAGATCTTCTTACATACACACTTGTATTAATTGAAGTTATAACACTTGTTGTTATTCTTTCTGATAAAAAGACAAAAAAATAACCGCCCCAGCCTGGACAGTTTGGGCAGTTATTTTTTAACTCTCTAATCTACAAAGGCTAGCCGTCTATCGGTAAGTTCCTTTGTATTATCATATTACTCTATTCATATATTTATGTCAAACATTTGTCTTAACATAAAAATAAAAGCCTTACAACCTAGGATTCCCTAAATCATAAGACCTTCCAGTGCACCGCCAGGGGTTCGAACCCTGGACACCCTGATTAAGAGTCAGGTGCTCTACCAACTGAG
>ENA-OVGB01000777-OVGB01000777.1-human-gut-metagenome-genome-assembly--contig:-NODE-777-length-34086-cov-4.967030_pt1 | contig 34086 bp, 27 predicted proteins | sample MGYA00237767_ERZ505413 | MGnify/ENA primary metagenome ERZ505413 (study PRJEB26158, sample SAMN06016410) | human gut metagenome | biome: human gut; feature: ankylosing spondylitis patient; material...
ACAATATAACACAACCGTGGGACACACGGGGATAGCTCGCTTATGCTTAGCACAGTAGTGCTATCGAACGAGAACCAAACTTGCCGAGGATGGGAAGCCCCCACCTCTATAGGTGGGGGAGGATGTCACTGGGGAGATCAAGGCCTTTGAGGGGTGGAAGAAGAACTGAGAGGGAATCAGCTGGATTTACAGAAAAATGGTTTCATGGTATCATAGTTTCAGAAAGAAACGGATACTGTGAGGCCATTTTTGATAAGAGGGAGAGAAACCGAATGGGAAGTTATCTGAATCCGGGCGGTGGAATGTTTAAAGCCTGTCTGCGGTCAAAAATTTATGTGGATAAAAGCGGGTTGATCGCAAAAACAAATGAAGTACTGGGAACAGAGCAGCGTTTTGTCTGCGTGAGCAGACCGCGACGTTTCGGAAAATCCATGGCTGCTAATATGTTGGCTGCATACTATGGCCGAGGTGAAGATAGTACAGAACTGTTTTCTGATCTCAGGATCCATACAGATAAAAGCTTCCGGGAAAATCTGAACCAGTATGATGTGATCCGGATCAACATGCAGGAATTTTTAAGTGCTGCACCGGACATGGACGAGATGCTGAAGCTTCTTCAGAAACGTATTCTCAGGGAGCTGAAGATACAGTATCCGGATTATATTGACAGTGATTATCTGGTCTTTGCCATGCAGGATGTTTTTGCATATACCAGACATCCTTTCGTGATCCTGATCGATGAATGGGATTGTATATTCCGTGAATTTAAACAGAATATGGAAGCACAGAAAAAATATCTGGATTTTCTGCGTGTATGGCTGAAGGATCAGGAATATGTGGCATTAGCCTATATGACCGGAATCCTCCCGGTGAAAAAATATGGTTCACATTCTGCATTAAATATGTTTACGGAATATTCCATGATCAATCCAAGAGAAATGGCTGAGTTTTTCGGATTTACGGAAGATGAGGTAAAAGACCTCTGCAGTCAGTATAAACGGAATTTTCAGGAGGCACAGGCATGGTATGATGGCTATGAGCTGGTAGCCATAGAGGATGGAAGAAAGAAGACGTATTCCATGTACAGCCCGAAATCTGTGGTGGATGCCATGTTAAGTGGAATTTTTGACAATTACTGGAATCAGACAGAAACCTATGAAGCCCTGAAAGTTTATATCCGTATGAATTATGATGGCCTGAAAGATGCAGTGATAAGAATGTTGGCAGGCGATAAGGTTCAGATCAATACAGGAACTTTTTCCAACGATATGACAACGTTTCAGGGAAAGGATGATGTATTGACACTTCTGGTGCATCTGGGGTACTTAAGTTATCACTGGCCGGATAAGACGGTGACGATTCCAAATAAAGAGGTATCCCAGGAATATATAAATGCCATCAGCACAATGGACTGGAAAGAAGTGATACAGTCCGTTGAGACATCCAGAAAACTTCTGGAAGCATTGTGGAATCTGGATGGAGAAGCGGTGGCGAGGGGAATCAATCAGGCTCACAGAGAAATTTCGGTTCTTCAGTATAATGACGAGAATTCTTTAAGCTGTACCATCAATCTGGCGTTTTATTTTGCCAGAGAGTATTATACGATTATCCGGGAACTGCCAACAGGAAAAGGATTTGCAGACATCTGCTTTATCCCAAGAAAGTTATACGCAGACAAACCGGCAGCAGTCATTGAACTGAAATGGGACAAAGATGCTTATGGAGCCATATCACAAATTAAAGAAAAGCAATATGTAGATGCCCTGAAAGACTATCATGGAAATCTCCTGCTTGCAGGAATCAATTACGATAGAAAAACAAAGCAGCATACCTGTATAATTGAGCGGTATCATAAAGAATAAAATATACACAAATGGGAAAAAGCCTCCCCTGGATACGGAAATCTATCCGCGTTCAGGGGATTTTTTATGATGCAAAAATTATATTATAAACATAAAGATTTATACAACGAACATGTACGGATAAAATATACGATGCTATTGTATAGACAGTAACCAGTCATGCAGAAACAGAGCAAAATACAGAGAAAGAAGAATGCCTATGGAGAGCATAGCGGTTAAAAATCTGTACAAAAAATATAAGATCTCACAGCGACAGGAAGGCTTTGCCGGAATGGTGAAATACTTATTCCATCCTCAATATAAAGAGAAGGAAGCCGTAAAAGGAATTTCTTTTTCAATACAGCAGGGTGAATGCGTAGCTTTCCTGGGGGCAAACGGGGCAGGAAAATCAACGACTATTAAAATGCTTACAGGGATCATGAAACCGACAGAGGGAAAGATTTCCGTTATGGGAAATGATCCATTCAGGGAACGGCTCATAAATGCCGGGAAGATAGGCGTTGTGTTTGGTCAGAAGACACAACTGTGGTGGGATATTCCGGTAAAAGATTCTTTTGAACTGCTGCATAGTATTTATGAAATCCCGGACAATGTTTATGAAGAAAATCTGAATCTGTTTAAGAAAATTCTGGAACTGGAAGAATTTATAGACCAGCCGGCAAGAAAGCTGTCTCTCGGACAGCGAGTAAGGGCAGATATAGCAGCAGCTCTTTTACATGATCCGCCGGTTTTATTTCTGGATGAACCAACAATAGGGCTGGATGTGGCAGTCAAACAGAAAGTATATCAGTTTTTACAATAAATAAATAAAGAAAAAAAGACCACGATTTTGCTGACGAGCCATGATCTGAAAGATATGGAATGGTTGTGCCGGAGACTTATCATTCTGGAAAAAGGAGAAATTTTATTTGATGATGAAATAACACAAATTTTTGATAATTATCCGGAAGCAGAAACATTGGAAGAAATTATTATTGAACTGTTCAATGGAAATACGAAGAAGTAACCGTCTGATTTTGTTTTTCTGAGGAGAGCAAATATGAGAAAATATCTGGCACTGATAAAAGGCGGATTTCTGGAAGGAATTGCTTATAAAGAAAACTTTCTGACAGGATTGCTGGCAAATTTTGTTCAGGTTGTAGTTTTTTACTATGTATGGAAAAGTATTTTTTTATATCATACGGAGATTAATGGATATACATGGGAAATCATGAAAAAGTATGTAATTGTTTCTTTTTTATGTAACAGTACATTTTCTTTTGGATTTGAAATGCAGACGGCCAACAGTATTATCAGTGGAAATATAATCACAGATCTGTTAAAACCGCTGAGTTACCGAAGTTTGACTTTCTTTAAAGCTGTGGGAACAGCAGGAATGGAATTTTTGATCACATTTTTATGGTGCGGTACTTTTCTGGTAATGTGTAACGGAATGCAGAATATAGAGGTGTGGCGAGTTCTCCTTCTGCTTTTCTCCATACTTTTGGGAATGGGAATCAAATTTAACATCCAGTATATATTTTCCATGTTCTGTTTTTATACAGATAATGCGTATGGTGTTGTAAAAGGGAGAGAAGTTCTGACAAATTTCTGTTCAGGAGCTTTGGTTCCGCTGGCATTGTTTCCTGGATTTTTGCAGAAAATTGTTACGGTTATGCCTTTTTCCGGGATCGTATATATTCCATGCAGCATATTTGATGGAATATTTTGCTGGCAGAAATGCTGGGAAGCACTTTTGTTCCAGAGCGTGTGGAATGTAATATTATTTGCATTCGGAAGCATCTTATGGAAAAAAGCCTCTTCCGTTATCGCATTATATGGAGGTTAAAGATGGGCAGATACAGGAAATATTTCAAAATATACCGGAAGATGCAGGAAATGAATATAAAATCCCTAATGTATTATCGAGCGGATTTTCTGATGATGACATTTTTTACATTGCTGTCCCAGGTATCAAATCTGGCTGTTATTGGAATTATCTATACAAATATTCCCACAGTTGGCGGCTGGTCTGTATGGGAAATTTTATTGTTATATGGATATCTGTTATTTTCAGAAGGTTGGGTAAATTTTTTCTTTCAGGGTTCCTGGAAAATTGCACAGATGGTAAATAAATCAGAAATCGACCGGTTTCTCGTAAGACCGCTTCCGGCAGGAATGCAGATGGTAGCTTCCAGGATTGATTTTGACGGATTAAATAAAATGATCATAGCACTGGGAATATTGTCAGTTGGAATAAAAAACTGTAAAATAAACTGGACGATCATAAAAATCCTGTATTTTGTGGCATCTCTGCTTACAGCATCTATGATCCGTTTTTGCATGATCTGGATGGCAAGCTGTATGTCCTTCTGGATGCAGGGACCGAAAAATTCGTTAAATTATCTGGTCCTTTCTGTAGGAGAGATGGCGAAATATCCACTTATCATATACCCGGGATTACTGAAAGGAATCTTTGGATATATCATACCTTACGCATATATCAGCTATTATCCGGCGGGCTTTCTGTTAGGAAAAAGAGACATGCTGCCAGGATATCTGTTGCTGTTTCCTGTTTGCATAGGGATGCTGTGGTTATCGGCAGTGTGCCTGAAACGTGGACTGGGAAAATATGAAAGTGCCGGGAATTAAAGATCGTTTATGGGGGGGGGAGGTGAGTCCATGCTTGGAAGTAAAGATATTTTTCTGGATCGGGCAAAGCGGGAATTGTCGGTTATGCAGATGAACCACTGCGGTATCCAGGAATGTGAAAAAGGACATATGTGGCAGTTTCAGGCCAGGCCTTATCATCTGCTGCATTTTGTACTGCATGGGGAAGGGAGTTTAAAGATCTCAGGCAGAATGCTGAATGTACATGCCGGACAGGCATTTTTTATACCTGCAGGAATAGAAGGAAAATACATAGCTTCCCTGCAGAACCCCTGGAAATATGCCTGGATCGGATTTTATGCAGACAATGGAAATAAATTTATCGATCTTTTATTTGGAAAAAATGAGATCCTGGACCTGGCGCTTCCGGCTAAAGAACTGGAAAAAGAAATCCTGTCGATTTTGTCAGTGATGGATAAAAGACTTCAGGATGTGGCCATTTATCAGGAAGAAGATTTTCCGGGAGAGCAGTTTTTCTCCATACGGAATTTTTCCGCATCTCTGGAAGCAAACAGCAGAATGCTGCATCTTTTTGCCAGGCTGCTGGAAACACAGGGTGATATAAAAAAGCTGACAAAAGAAGAAAAAAATCTGGCAAAAGATGCAAAAAACTATATGGACCGCATGTACAGCAGGGATATCCGGATCCAGGATGTGGCAGGAATCCTCCATGTACATCCAAACTATCTCAGCACACTGTTCCGCCGGGAATACGACCAGTCACCACGGGAATATCTTCGTAAAGTGAGGATGAATCAGGCAAAGCTCCTGCTGGCAACCACAGAATATTCCATATCAGATATCTCATCAGATGTGGGATATACAAATCCGTTTCAGTTTTCGAAGGTATTCAAAAGCTGCTATGGGATTTCACCTACGGAGTATCGAAATATGAGACAATAAGAAACGGTTACTGTACAGAAATTATCAGTATAAAAGAAAAAAGGATGAGTAAGGGAGAAACCAAAGCATGGGAAAATTGATCATTCTCAGAGGAAACTCCGGAAGTGGAAAAACAACAGTAGCGAAAGCATTACAGAAAAAGCTAGGACGTAATACAATGCTGATATCACAGGATGAGGTCAGAAGAAATATGCTGTGGGTTGATGATGGCATAGATACAAAGGCTTTGCCGCTTATGGCAGAACTTTTACGATACGGAAGGGAACACAGCGAATTTTCTATCCTGGAAGGGATCATGTATGATGAATGGTATCGTTCGTTGTTTGAACTGGCAAATGAATTATATGGTTCAAATGTATACGCATATTATTTTGATCTGTCGTTTGAAGAAACCGTGAGACGACATAATACAAGAAACAGAGAATTTGGTGAAAAAGATATGCGCAGATGGTGGAGAGAAAAAGATTTTTCTTCAGTTCTCAGGGAACAGGCTATTACCTGCGAAATGGATACAGACAGTATTGTTGAAAAAATATACTCGGATTTGAACGCAGATCGCAAAGCGATTGCGTTCATGAGCATATAAAGTAAATGTAATACAAACATATTCAGACTGGCAGTATGATTGCAATCATGCTGCCTTTTTTGCTGCTTTCCAGTACTTTTACCTGTCCGTTATGCTGTCTGACAATTTCACTGACAAGTGCAAGCCCCAGGCCGGCACCTCCCATAGCACGGCTTCTTGATTTGTCTACACGGAAGAACGGGGTGAAGATTTTTTCCTGATATTCAGGAGGAATGCCGATTCCGGTGTCGGAGACTTCAAGAAAGACGTAATTGACAGAGGTGGATGTATCTGTTATTTCTTCGGAAGGATGGATATTTACGGTTACTTTTCCACCGGAGTGATTGTATTTGATCGCATTTTCCACAAGATTGTACACAGCGCGATACAGCAGCAGATAGCTTCCGGTAATAATGCAGTCCCCCTCCTGCTGGATCAGTTCAACATCCTTCTGTTCCGCTACAGAAGCTAGGTCGCAGAAAACCTCATCCGTCAGTGCTGCCAGTGAGATCCTTTCGGAACGTTCAACAGTCTGTACACCGGTCATATCCAGGAGGATTTCAGCCAGATGGGAAAGTCGCCCGGTCTGTTCCTGGAGCATGGAAAAAATCTCCTGATAATCCTTTAAAGCAGGTGTTTCTCTGCGGGCAAAGACCTCCAGATTTGTCTGGATAACGGCAAGAGGAGTCCTAAGCTCATGGGCTGCATTGGCAGAAAACTGCTTCTGTGCAGTAAAGGCCTCATCCAGGCGTGCAAGCATTTTGTTAAATGAAATTGTCAGGCGGGAAATTTCGTCATTGGTAGCAGGAACTTCAAGAGCCTCTGAAAGGTTCTGGACCTCTATTTGGTTTACCTCCTGGCTGAGTCTGCGAAGCGGAAGTAATGCCTGACGGCTGATAAAATAAGTGCAGATACTGCTGAGAAGGATGATGATCCCTGTTACCATGAGTCCTTTGGTGAGAAAAAGTTTTTTGGTCAGCTGCAGCTGATCGGAAAGCTCCGGAAATAAGACGGAGGGATCCATATTAAAGGTGATGGGAGCAGAATCTGTGTTATCGATCCGTATCATGTAATCTCCCAGATCCTCCATTCCGGCAACTGCGGACTGGCTGATAAAAAAATACATCAGAATGCAGGTGACTGTCATAAGCAGTGCGGTGATCAGTGTCAGACGCCATTGAAGAGATAGCTTTCCGGTTATTTTTTTCATTGTACATCCTCCGTTAAAATGTAACCCTGGCCGATCTTATTCTGTATCGGATCAAAGCCGAGAGCAGTGCGCAGCTTTTTTCGAAGAGAAGAAATGTGGACACGAATGGAATTGCTGAGACTGTTGACGCTTCCGTCCCAGATATGCTCGATCATTTCTTCCGGACTTATGATACGGTTCTGATGAAGAAGGAAATATTCCAGAAGAGAACTTTCCTTTCGGGTCAGAGAAAGGGGAAGTCCATCGACACTGGCCTTTCTTGTACGGGTATCAAAGCTGATACGTCCGCATTGCAGACATACGTCCTGCTGGATAAATTTCCTTCGTGTCAGACTTCGGATCCGTGCCTCCAGCTCTTCAAAATGAAAAGGCTTTGTGAGATAGTCATTGGCACCGAGATCAAGCCCTTCTACCTTGTCCTGGATCTGTCCTCTGGCAGAGAGGATCAAAACGGGAGTGGAAGTATCGGATTTCCGAAACTGGCGCAGGATTTCCAGACCATCAACGCCAGGAAGGTTCAGATCAAGAAGGATGAGATCATAATTTTCCACCAGACATAATTCCAGTCCTTCATCCCCGTCAAAACATGTGTCCGCTTCATAGCCATCCATACGAAGTCCCTCCGCAATAGACTGGCAGAGCTGCTTTTCATCTTCGATTATCAATATATGCATAGTAAATTCTCCTAAAAAACAGTTGATTTTGCTTTGTTATCTATAATATCATGTATAGCATAAAATTCCTGTAAATTTTTTTGTTTCTTAACAGAGATTTTATACAGGGGATGATATAGTAAGGCTACAGAGAACAAAATTTACATATAAAATATATGCTGGTTCCAGATATGGGCCGGTGATATCAGAAGGGAGAATATAAACAATGAAATTGAGAACACAGAAAATAACAGCACTTATGGCAGCAGCGGTATTAGGAATATCTGCATTAGGAAGTGTGCCGGTAACAGCGGCAGAGAGCACGGAAACAGCAGATATCGGAGAGGCAATGGCGGTGGATGGAGAGGCAGTTTCATCAGATCTGGTAGCAGGTACATTTAAGCCTTCCGACGTAACCTGCAAGGCACAGGATTCTTATGAATATCCGTTTCTGGGACTGAAGCTTTCACTTTCGAAGGAGCTGTTAAATCAGATCAAGGATCAGAGCATTGCAATGCTTACTACGGAAGATTTTGAGAATCAGACCAATGCAGTGACATATGCCTACGTAAGCTGGAGCAAAATGACAGAGGAACAGAAAAATGCCGAAATACAGAAGATGGGAACAGGATATGACGACTGGGTGGCAGGTCTGGACAGAATCGGTACAATTGGCGTTTATGACGAAGCTTCACAGAAAAAGCTGGATGAGATCACCGGCTGTACAGAGCATAAAGAGCTTGGAAGCAGCAGTGACGGGAAATACAAATATTATCTGAACACCAACAAAGATGCAGATGAAAAGCTGACAAAGGAGCTGGAAAAGATCAAAACCGATATTACGGAAATGACACCGTATCAGAATATTTCCGTGTTTGACCAGCCACAGGATACCAGCAGCAACCCGGAGGATGTAAAATCTGTAGGAAAATTTGAAACAACAGGAATAGATGGAAAAACATATACAGAAAAAGTGTTCAGTGACTATGACCTGACGTTGGTAAATGTTTTTACAACCTGGTGCTCACCATGTGTAAAAGAGATTCCGGAACTTCAGGAGCTCTATAAAGAAATGAAAGAGAAAGGCGTCGGAGTAGCAGGTGTGGTGCTTGATACTACAGATGAAAAGGGAAATCAGGACGAGGAGGCTGTAAAAAAAGCTGGCATTCTTCAGGAAAAAACAAAAGCAGAGTATCCGTTCCTGATACCGGATACTACTATGATGAACGGCCGTCTGCAGGGGATTTCCGCATTTCCTGAAACATTTTTTGTTGACAAAGATGGAAATATTGTAGGCGATACCTATACAGGAAGCCATACACTGGACGAATGGAAGGAAATCGTGGAAAAAGAGCTTAAAAACGTTTCAAAGTAAAAGATGATTATTATGGAGAGTGGAAAAATGATTCGGAAAATAACAGAATCCAGGTGGATCGGACCTGCTCTGGCAGTTTTTGGAATTTTACTGATGATACTGGGAATCTGCAGAGGTGAGGTATCTGTAGTTTTTACAAAAGCGATCAACATCTGTATGGAGTGTATTGGCATTGGATAATAAGAAGATGAAAATAAATGAATGGCCGCGGCATGGGATCCAGGCATTGTGGGCGGCCCTTACAAACAGTCACATATCAGGCTTTGTGACTGGAAAGATCTATACCGGAAAAATGAAAAATGTCTGTGTTCCGGGGCTGAACTGTTATTCCTGCCCCGGAGCAAGAGGGGCCTGTCCCATTGGTTCCCTTCAGGCTGTGATCGGAAGCTGGAACTTCAAGATGGCATATTATGTAGCTGGATTTCTGATCTTTGTAGGAGCGCTGCTTGGAAGACTGGTGTGCGGATTTCTCTGCCCATTTGGACTGATCCAGGATCTGTTGAACAAGATTCCTTTTCCAAAGAAGATCCGGACATTTCGGGGAGACAAGCTTTTGAGAAAACTGAAATATGTGATCTTTCTTGTATTTGTGATCCTACTTCCCATGTTTGTAGTAGATATCATGGGCCAGGGAGCACCATATTTCTGCAAGCTGATCTGCCCGGCAGGAACGCTGGAGGGAGGTATCCCGCTGGTGCTGCTGAACAAATCCATGCGAAGTGCAGTAGGCTGGCTGTACATGTGGAAAAATACGATCCTGGTGATCACCATTATCTTATCAATTATGATATACCGGCCATTCTGTAAGTATATCTGCCCGCTGGGAGCTTTTTATTCGGTATTTAATAAAGTTTCCGTTTTTCGTTACAGAGTAGAGAAAGAAAAATGTGTTCACTGCGGAAAATGCAGAAATATCTGCCAGATGGAGGTTGATCCGACAGAGGATCCTAACAGTGCAGAGTGCATCCGATGTGGAAGGTGTAAAAAGATATGTCCGACACAGGCAATCCGGTGTGGTTTTGCAGGCAAAGATCAGACATGAATTACGTTAATTGACGAAAAATAGAATTTTCCTTATAACATTCAGTATCTGATGAATAGTACGGAAAACTGGAATGATTCAGAAAATTAGACTCAGCTCACTTTAAAAGTGAAAAAATAATTTGATAATTTCTTGACAAGTACTAATAAATATGTTAGTATTCAATCATCAAATTAATAAAGTCTTCGGTGACTGACGGAGTTGTGGGATAACCACGAGGGAGCCGGAGATTCGATGAGTCGACCGTCTGGGCAGTATTTGAAAAAATTCAGATACTGCTCTTTTTTATGGGATAAAAGATGCAGACGGTTGCAGCGGAGAAAGGAGAACATTATGGGATTCAAAAGTGACATCGAGATTGCACAGGAGTGCACAATGGAGCCAATTACCAAGATTGCAGAGAAAGCAGGTATTGATGACAAATATCTGGAGCAGTATGGTAAATACAAAGCAAAGATCGACTATAATCTCCTGAAAGAAACAGACAAAAAAGACGGCAAACTGATTCTTGTGACAGCTATCAACCCGACACCGGCAGGTGAGGGAAAAACAACTACAACGGTAGGTCTTGCAGATGGAATGCAGAGACTTGGAAAAAATGTTATGGTAGCTCTTCGTGAGCCATCCCTTGGACCGGTATTCGGTGTCAAAGGTGGTGCAGCAGGCGGCGGCTATGCACAGGTAGTTCCTATGGAGGATATCAACCTTCATTTTACCGGTGATTTCCATGCGATCGGTGCGGCAAACAACCTTCTTGCTGCAATGATCGACAACCATATCTTCCAGGGTAATGAGCTGAACATCGACCCGAGAAAGATCACCTGGAGACGTTGTGTGGATATGAACGACCGTCAGCTTCGTAATGTAGTAGACGGACTTGGCGGAAGAACAAACGGTATGCCGCGTGAAGACGGATACGACATCACAGTTGCATCTGAGATTATGGCAGTTCTCTGCCTTGCAAGCGATATCAAAGACCTGAAAGAGAGACTTTCCAGAATCATCATCGGATACACCTATGGCAAAGTTTCCGAGCAGAAACCGGTAACAGCAGGAGATCTTCATGCAGAGGGTGCTATGACAGCACTTCTGAAAGATGCCCTGAAACCAAACCTTGTTCAGACACTGGAGCATGTTCCAGCCATTGTTCATGGCGGACCATTCGCAAACATCGCTCACGGATGTAACTCCGTAACCGCTACAAAGATGGCTATGAAACTTGCAGATTATGCCATCACAGAGGCTGGTTTCGGTGCTGACCTTGGTGCTGAGAAGTTCCTGGATATCAAGTGCCGTATGGCAGGACTTACACCAAGTGCTGTTGTTATCGTAGCAACTGTACGTGCCCTGAAATACAACGGTGGTGTTGCAAAAGCAGATCTTAACAATGAGAACCTTGAGGCTCTTGAAAAAGGTATCCCGAACCTTCTGAAACATGTAAGCAATATCAAAAATGTATACAAACTCCCATGTGTGGTAGCTATCAACGCATTCCCGACCGATACCAAGGCAGAGCTTGATTTTGTAGAAGCAAAATGTAAAGAGCTTGGCGTAAACGTAGCACTTTCCGAGGTATGGGCAAAAGGCGGCGAAGGCGGAATCAAGCTTGCTGAGGAAGTGATCCGTCTTGTTGAAGAGCCGAATGATTTCACATATGCTTATGAACTGGAAGGCTCCATCGAGGACAAGCTGAACCAGATCGTACAGAAGGTTTACGGTGGAAAGAAAGTGGTTCTTACAGCAAATGCCCAGAAGCAGGCGAAACAGCTGGAGGCACTTGGATTTGGCAACTGCCCGATCTGTGTAGCTAAGACCCAGTACAGCTTAACAGACGACCAGACAAAGCTTGGTGCTCCGACAGATTTCGAGGTAACAGTAAGAAATCTTAAGATTTCCGCAGGTGCAGGATTTATTGTTGCACTGACAGGTGAGATCATGACCATGCCAGGTCTTCCAAAAGTGCCGGCTGCAACCAAGATTGACGTAGATGAGAGCGGTAAGATCACAGGACTGTTCTAAGCAGAATCGGAAACATATAATTATAAAGTATTTTTGAGGGGAATTCAGATAGAGACCTCCTCCGGCAATAAAAACCGGAGGAGGTTTTTTATGTAAAAATAAGAAAAAGACCTATAATCGAACAAATTTTCTGGTATAATAAGAAAAGAAAACACTCCGGAGGTGTATCCATGGATAAAAAAGAAGATCATATCTATATAGCCATCGATCTGAAATCATTCTACGCTTCCGTGGAATGTCAGGAGCGGAACTTAAATCCACTTACCACCAATCTTGTTGTGGCAGACAGGGAACGAACCGAAAAAACCATCTGCCTGGCAGTTTCCCCTTCTTTGAAGGCCTATGGAATACCAGGAAGAGCGAGACTTTTTGAAGTGGTCCAGCGTGTAAAAGAAGTCAATCAGGCACGTGTCACAAAAGCACCAAGAAGATGTTTTACCGGAGAATCCTGGTCTTCGGATGAACTGAAAGCGCATCCGGAACTGGCCGTTTCCTATGTGACAGCACCGCCGAGAATGGCGTTGTACATGGACTACAGCACCCGGATCTATAACGTTTACCTCCGTTATCTGGCACCGGAGGACATGCATGTCTATTCTATAGATGAGGTGTTTATGGACGTCACCCATTATCTTGGAATGTATCAGATGACAGCCAGAGAGTTTGCTGCAAAAATGATCTCCGATGTAATGAAAGAGACCGGGATTACGGCAACTGCCGGAATCGGAACCAATCTTTATCTGTGTAAGATTGCCATGGACATCGGGGCCAAACATGTAACACCAGACGAAAATGGTGTGCGTATCGCAGAACTGACGGAGCAGTCCTACCGGGAACTTTTATGGGATCACAGGCCGCTGACAGATTTCTGGCGGGTAGGCACAGGAATCAGGAAGAAGCTGGAAGAAGTAGGACTTTACACGATGGGAGACATTGCCAGATGCTCTTTGGGCGGTGTGCGTGATTACTATAATGAAGATCTTCTTTATAAAATATTCGGCATCAACGCGGAACTTCTGATTGATCATGCATGGGGATACGAACCGGTGACCATGGATCTGATCAAAGCCTACAAACCGGAAACAAACAGCATCGGTTCCGGTCAGGTACTGCACTGTCCCAGTGATTTTGAACAGGCGAAACTGATCGTACGTGAAATGACAGACATGCTGGTTCTTCAGCTTGTGGAAAAAAGGCTGGTAACCAGTCAGATAGTCCTTACCATAGGCTACGATATTGACAATCTGAAATCTTCCTCCGGCAGGAAAAAATATCAGGGCGAAATAAAAACAGACCGTTATGGAAGAAAAATTCCCAAACATGGTCACGGAACTGTAAATTTGGACAATCCAACCTCATCCACATCAACGATCATGAAGGCAGTCCTTGACCTGTATGAGCGTATCACGGATAAAACACTTCTGATCCGGCGTGTCTATATCACAGCCAATCAGCTCACAGATGAAAAACTGGCAGCGGCAGAGCCCGTATATCAGCAGATGAATCTGTTCACGGATTACCTTAAATCAGAAGTGTCAGAGGCAGAACAGAAAGCAGAAAAAGAAAAACAGGAAAAAGAGCGAAAGCTCCAAGAAGCTATGCTTTCCGTAAAAAAGAAATTCGGAAAAAATGCCATACTGAAAGGCAGCAGCTTACAGGAAGGTTCCACAACCATAGAGCGGAACAACCAGATCGGAGGTCACAGAGCATAAATGGAAAAGAAACCAAAAGGCAAATACCAGGACATCATAAACCTGCCTCACCATGTTTCAAAAACACACCCACAGATGCCCCTCTATGACCGAGCTGCACAGTTTTCCCCCTTTGCAGCCCTTACCGGCTATGAAGACGCAATCCGGGAAACAGCCAGACTCACCGATAACTGGGTACAGCTTTCCGAAGACAAAAAGCAGGAACTGGATGAAAAACTCCGGCAGCTGATAGCCGACAGGGAGAGAACAGAGTCCGTCACCATCATCTATTTCCAGCCGGATGACCGGAAAGATGGAGGCGCCTATGTAACCGTCACCGGGCAGATAAAAAAGATTGACGACTGCAGCCAGAAAATCTTTCTGACAGATGGAACGAAGATTGACCTGGGAAGAATTGTGGATATAAAATAAAAAATGCTTCGGAGGAACAACAATGGGAAAAATATTGGATGAGGATCTGATCTACGAAATACTATCCGTGGTGGAAGAAATACCGGCAGGAAAAGTGGCTTCCTACGGGCAGATTGCACGTCTCATCGGCTGGGATAAAAATTCGAGGCTTGTAGGAAAAGTTTTATGGGAAATATCCCTGCCACAGAGTTGTGAATCATGCAGGCCGTACTGCACCAGGATGGAGAGAACAGAGGGAACTTCTGGAAGACGAAGGTGTGGAATTTAAAGCAAATGGATGCGTGGATATGAAAAGGCACCAGTGGGAGGAATAGAACTTTATGAATTGTAAAGATATGATGCAGATTCCGGAGCTTACAGAGGTTCTGAAGCTGAAAGCAGGAAAAAACGGTTTGGAGCAATCTGTTCGATGGATTTATTTTGCAGACTGTCTGCAATGTGTAAAAAGTGAATATAAGATCGAAAACTATATCCACGGAGACGAATTTGTAGTTCTGACCAATCCCAGTGTTACGGATGACAGTCGGAAGCTGATGGAGATGATCCGGCAGATGTATGGGCATGGAATTACGGCTCTTGGAATCAATGAAGGCCAGATATCAGAGGAACTGATGCAATACTGTGAAGAGAAAGCGTTGCCTCTTTTTGAGCTTCCGGAGAAATATCCTCTGATCGATCTGTCTCAGATCATCTGCCGCAGGCTTGTTCTGGAAGAAAATGACCGAAATGCCGCAGAGCAGCTGTTTTCCTCTATTCTGGATGCAGAACATTTAAGCCGGGAGCGTGTGATGGCACAGGCCAGATATCTGAATATTGATCTGGAGGGGAGCTTTTTTGTAGCGGAATTTGCGTTTGCGTCCGGAAATATAGAAAGCGGATGGGAGAACGAGGATTCCCTGACAACCGGACGGAATGTGAAACGTATGATCTGTACTGAGTTTTCCAGTTACATAAAACAGGATATCCTTATCCTTCCACAGGCAGGCTCCATCCTTGCACTGCTTCCGGACAGAGAAGCGGAGGATAGCAATATAAAAGAAATTTTTGCCAGGATCGTGGACCGAACACAGCGGGAATATGGAATAGAGCTTCGGATCGGAGCCGGAAACAGTAGGGCGTATCTGGATGAGGTAAAAGACAGCCGGAACGAAGCTTCCTCAGCACTTCGGGCAGCAGAAGTTTCCGGATTGAAGGGGCAGATATTTTTTTACAGGGATCAGGGAATCTATACATTACTTTCCCATGTGGACGATTCCAGAATCCTGGATACTTATATGGAAGAAAAAATCGGAAAGCTGCTGCAGGCAGATGAACTGAACGATGGAAACTTAAGTGAAACTCTGGAAAATTATCTGAACTGCAGCTGCAATGCCAAAAAGACGGCAGAAGAGATGTTTCTTCACAGGAATACCTTAAATTACAGGTTGAAAAAGATCCGGGAGATCCTGGGATGCGATCTTGAAAACCTGGATACCTGCCTGGAGCTGAAGATGGCGTTTCTGATCAGGCGATATCGGTATCGCAGATAATAGAAATTGTGCACTGTGCACAAAAAACATACAACACCAGGCCTATTGATTTCGTACCGGAAAATGCTATAATCTACCTAAATCAAAAAACAAAATAACACAGCAGATAAACGACAAAGGCGTCGGATGATAACACATCCGGCGCCTGTTTTTTTGCTTCCGGAGAGAACTCCGAGAGGAGTCTGGCAGGCAGAAAAGCCGTGACCAGATAAAGGAGGAGAATATTATGACAACAGCAGAATTAGCAACCGCATTACCGGAGATTGTAACAGAGCAGGTTCCAGGACCGAAATCAAAAGAACTTCTTGACAGAAGAGACGCAGCAATCCCGAAAGCACTTTGCGGAAAAACATATCCGATCTGTATCAAACAGGGATCAGGAGCCATGTTTGAAGATATGGACGGAAATAAATTCCTTGACTGGGTCGGCGGTGTTGGCGTCCTGAATATCGGATATTCCCATCCGGAAGTCATCGAGGCGGTAAAAAAACAGACTGAAAAATATTTCCACACAATTTTCAATGTATATGTACATGACGGTTATGTAACACTGGCTGAAAGATTAAATGAGATCATGCCGTGTAAAGGAGATGTGAAAAAAACATACTTCGCAAACTCCGGTGCAGAGTGTGATGAAAATGCCATCAAGATTGCAAAAGCCTTCACAAAAAGAAGCGGCGTGATCTGTTTCACAGGTGCTTTCCATGGAAGAACAAACCTGACCATGGCACTGACAGCAAAAAAAGCATATGCAGTTGGCATGGGACCGTTCCCGGCAGGAATCTTCCGTGCACCATATCCATATGTATACCGTGCACCAAAAGGATATACAGAGGAAGAGGCGATCCAGTATTACATTGATGAGCTTCAGAGAATCTTTGACGAGGGCGCACCTGCAAGTGAGATTGCCTGCATGATCGTTGAGCCGTTTCAGGGCGAAGGTGGATTTATCCCGGCACCGATCGAGTGGGTTAAAGCAGTCCGCAAGATCTGCGATGACAACGGAATTCTGATGATCGCAGATGAGGTTCAGTGTGGTAACTGCAGAACAGGTAAATATTATGCATCTGAGTACTGGGCAGAAGCAGGCGCAGCACCGGATATTATCACAACTGCGAAATCTCTTGGCGCAGGACTTCCGATCTCCGCAATTACAGCAAGAGTCGAGATCATGGATGCGGCACCTGCAGGAACCATCGGAGGAACCTTCTGCGGAAACCCGGTATCCTGTGCAGCAGCACTGGCTGTTATGGATATCATGAAACGTGATGATTATGAAGGAAAGGCAAGACATATCGGTGAGACCGTCATGAAACGCTACAAAGAGCTTCAGGAGAAATATCCGGTAATCGGTGATGTACGAGGCCTTGGTGCAATGATCGGTATCGAGCTTGTAAAAAATAAAGAAACAAAAGAGCCAGCAACAGAGCTTACTGCCAAGCTGATCCAGAATGCGATTCAGAAGGGACTCCTTCTTGAGAACTGTGGAACAGCAGGTAACGTCGTACGTTTCCTTGCACCGCTTACCATGACCGATGAGCAGATGGAGAAAGGACTTGAGATATTTGAAGACTCTTTGAAAGAAGTTCTGGAAGCTTAAGTGAAATAAATGCGGATTACCAATGTATCCGCCTGATATCTGAAGATCCGCTGTTCTGCCTGCAAAGATGCAGGAAAAAGAGCAGCGGATTTTTGCTTGCAAAAAATGGGAAAGGAGGCGTAAGGCTAAAGAACAGGAGTTCTTAACCGGTATTCATTAGGAGAACAATGATACCGCTCCTGGAATTTTTTGTAAAAAAAGCTGATGTTTTCGTAGCCTGCCTGGTTGGCTATTGCAGTTACTGGCATAGAAGTTGTTTTTAAAAGTGTTGCGGCAGATTTCAGCTTCTGGGTCTGGATCAACTGGATGTAAGTATAGCCTGTGTTTTTCTTAAGAAGAGTGGAAACATAGTTGGGGCTGATGTGAAAAAAATCTGCGACTTTTTCCTGGGTGCAGGTGCGGAAATTGTTCTCGATGTAACGAATCAGCGGAACAATTGGCATAACCGTTGAAAATTCCTGTTCTTTTGCCAGATCGTTCTCGTATACATTGATCAGCTCAGCAATGATCAGATAAAATAAATGAAAAATAATATCTCCGGAATTGACCGAGGGATCCAGAAATTCACAGAATAGTTCTGAGAAAAATAAAGGGATCCTTCGGTCTTTTTCTGAATGAAAAAGAAGATAGTGGTCGTGGTCTGTCTGCTCTGTCAGCGCGTTGACAAAAAAACGGGAGAGTACACTGTCTTTGGAAAACTGGGAAAACATACGGTCACGGAGAAATTCTTTTCGGATCAGCATACTGATCATGATATCATTTTCGCCCAGAGCGTCAATAGAATGAGGGCAGTCGGTATCAATCAGAAGTACCTGATCTTTTTTCAGAAGGACAGGTTTTCCGTCTATGTACTGAGGACAGGTACCGGAATAAACATAATTGATTTCGATATGGGAATGGACATGCTCCGGAACCGGATTGAATCTGGAATTTCGTTTGATTGAGATATCCTGCAGACCTACAGGAATATCAAAATTCTGACTGGAAACAGGATTTTCTCCGTGCATGGATGAAAAAATAAGATTGTCAGGGAACATCCGGTACATTTCCCGGCCATGAATCTGTACTTTTGGGAGCTGGCTCCAGCCGGAAAAGGGATAACCGGAACGATAATGTTCTTCACTTTCGGATAAATTTGTAAGATAATGATGAAGAGAATGGATATTCATAGCGGCGTACCTCCTGTCAATATACCTGGGATAAAGATATAGTTACTGTATCAAACTGTGTGGATTTGGTCAATAGATTATGAGGAATACGTTATTTTTTTCGCCGGGTCTGAAAGATATAATAACGTTATCAAATATAAGGAGAGGGAAGAAAATGGCAAAAGCAGATTATACCCAGCTGGCAAAAGAAGTAGTTGCAGCTGTAGGTGGAAAAGAAAACATTGTCAACGTGACCAACTGTATGACGAGACTGCGTTTTGTGCTGAAGGACGACAGTATTCCGGATAAAGATAAGGTAGCCGGGATAAAAGGTGTCAAAGGTGTAATGAATCAGGGAGGACAGTACCAGGTTATCATCGGTACACATGTCAGCGAAGTAGTCAAAGATGTGAGACGCGAAGCACAGATTTCAGGAGAAGGAAGCATCAATAAAGAGGATATGAAACTGATCAAAAAAGACAGTCTCTGGAACCGATTCTTTAAAACAATTTCCGGCTGCATCATGCCAATGCTTGGACCGATGATCGCAGGTGGAATCATCAAAGGAATCCTGGTAATCCTGGTAACAGCAGGAATCCTGACAAAAACAGACGGAACGTATCTCGTTCTTTATGCAGCAGGCGATGCAATCCTGTATTTCATGCCGGTAATCGTGGGATTTACCTGTGGAAAAGTATTCGACTGCAATCCATATGTAACAGCTGTCATAGGAGCAGCATTCCTGTATCCTGACCTTGTTTCAGCAGTATCAGCAGAAGGTGGAATTACATTCCTTAAGATTCCGGTTGCGGCAGCATCTTATACAAATACATTCCTGCCTATTGTACTGGCTAGTTTTGTGGCATCCAAACTTGAAAAACTGGCAAAGAAATTTATTCCGTCCATGCTTCAGCTTATGCTGGTGCCGACCTTTGTGCTGGCAGTCACAGTTCCGTTAAGCTGGATCGTCATCGGACCGGTTATGAATACTGTGTCTTCCTGGCTGTCCAAAGGAGTGTTTGGAATCTTCGGAATGAGCCCACTGCTTGGCGGAACACTTCTGGGCGCATTCTGGCAGCTGGTTGTTCTGCTTGGACTTCATGCGGCATTTATTCCGATTCTGATGAACAATCTTTTTTCACAGGGATATGATCCGGTAAATGCAGTATTAGGCCTGACTGTATGGGCACTTGCTGGTGTGACTTTAGGATATGCACTGAAAAACAAAGACCCTGAAAAACGTGGAATCGGATTTGGAAGTCTTGCATCTGCACTTTGCGGAGTAACAGAACCGGCAATCTATTCCATCGCACTGCCGAATTTCAAACTGTTTGTCTGTGCATGGATCGGCGGTGGAATCAGCGGCGGAATCCTTGGAGCACTTGGCGGAAAAATGTATACCATGGCTGGTGACGGTCTGTTTCGAATTCCTGCAATGATCAATCCGGAAGGACTGGATATCAGTTTCTATGGATTTATCATCTGTGCACTGATCTCATTTGCGGTTTCAGCAGTTCTGGCATTTATCATGGCAGATTCTGGTGTGGAAGAAGCTGAGCAGGTGGCAGAACAAATGGATACCGATATGAATAATCATGTTCTGGAAGAAAACAAAATGATATCAGATAATAAAGAAACCATAATCTATGCTCCTGTAAGCGGAAAAGTGATCTGTAGAGAAGATATCCCGGACGAAACTTTTGCCTCCGGAATCATGGGAGAAGGCGTCGGAATCAAACCGGAAGAAGAAATTATTGTGGCTCCTTTTGACGGTGAGATCACATCTGTGGTAGACACCGGACATGCAGTAGGATTGACATCTTCTGATGGTGTGGAACTTCTGATCCATGTGGGTGTGGATACGGTCAAGATGCAAGGTGACGGATTCCAGGTTTTTGTTACAGAAGGACAGAAAGTAAAAACTGGGGAAAAACTTCTGAAATTTGACAGAGACAAGATCAGAAAAGCTGGCTACAGCGATACAACGGCAGTTCTTGTCACAAACAGCGATGATTACAGTTCTGTAAAAACAGTTGCAGAAAACGTAAAACAAAAGGATACTGTGATAATAATAGAGAAATAATGATGGAGGCTTGACATGGAAAATTATCTTTATCCGTTTTTCTGGCAGCATGGGGAAGACCATGATGTTCTTAAGAAATATATGGAAAAAATTTCCGGATGTGGAATGAAAGGGGTATGCGTGGAAGCGCGTCCCCATCCGGATTTTGTAGGCAACGGCTGGTGGAAAGATATGGATTTTATCCTTGATAAAGCCAAGAAACTTGATATGAAACTGTGGATACTGGATGATTCTCATTTTCCTACCGGATATGCAAACGGACGTATTAAATCCGATTATCCACAGTATCTGAAAAAGTATCTGGATATGCGTCGTTACGATGTCCAGGGCCCTTTAAGAAGGGCAAGAATCGATTTTTCACTTCTGAAAGGAAGACCATGGGATAAGCCGGACCCGGAGCAGGAAATCCTGAAGGTTCTGCTTGCGAAGCGCATCAGCCAGAGAACAGAAAAAAGAGATCCGGTGATTGCAGAAAGCATATGTGACATTACAGAACAGATGAATCGGGAGAGCCGTCTTCTGACTTTGGATGTGCCGGAAGGTGCGTGGAGTATTTTTGTTGTATACCTTACAAAAAAAGGCGGGGAGCAGGCAACGCAGGATTACCTGAACCCGCTGGTGCGTGAGGCGACAGAAGTGCTGATCAGGGAAGTATATGAGCCGCATTATACACATTATAAAGAAGAATTTGGAAAAACCATTCAGGGCTTTTTCTCTGATGAGCCACGTTTTGGAAATATCAAGGGAACAGAAGGCCGTATGGGAACTGACATGGTACTTCCATGGCGGGATGGACTGGAAAAAGAACTTGGTTTTGAAGAAAAATATCTGCCGCTTCTCTGGGCAGATGCAGAGGGTCTGGAAAAAGATATTCGTTACCAGTATATGGATACTGTCACAAGACTTTACAATGAGAATTTTACCCAGGTTCTTGGAGACTGGTGCAGAGCTCACCATGTGTGGTATCTGGGTCATACCATTGAAGATAACGGAGCACATGCCCGGCTGGGATATGGAACCGGTCATTATTACCGGGGACAGCAGGGCATGGATTTTGCGGGAATCGATGTGATTGGAGGTCAGATTGTTCCGGGAATGAATTATCACCATGATGCATTTAACACAGGAGGAAGTAATGGAGAATTTTACCATTATGCTCTTGCCAAACTTGCCGCATCCTCTGCCCACCTGGATCCGGCGAAAAAAGGAAGAGCCATGTGTGAAGCATTCGGTGCGTATGGATGGAATGAGGGCTTAAAAATGATGAAATGGATCGCAGATCATCTTCTGGTACGTGGAATCAATTATCTGGTTCCTCATGCATTTGATCCGAAAAAATTTCCGGATTTTGACTGCCCGCCACATTTTTATGCACATGGACATAATCCGCAGTTCCGTTATTTTAAGGTGTTCAGCGATTATGTAAATCGTATCTGTCAGATCTTCCGGGATGGAAAATATCCTTCAGAAACAGGACTGCTTTATCCGGCAGAACTGGAATGGGGAGGAAATTGCATGCCTCTTGAAAAGCCGTGCCGGGAGCTGACAGAGCATCAGATTCCTTATGATATTGTGACAAGAGACTGGATCATGCAGGCGGAGATTGGAGATGGTTTCTTTGAAATCAACGGATGCAGGATGAAAAATCTTGTAATTCTTTATGGAGAAGGGATTCCTTCCGATATTGTTCCGATGCTGAAAAAAATGGTAGAGCATCAGGTTCAGATTTATTTTCTGGATGCACTTCCGGATGTCATGCTGGGCTTTTCGAAAGATCAGGAAGCATTTGAATATGTGCAAACACATGCCAGTGTGATTGCTCTGGAGCAGCTGGGCGAGACTCTGGCTGAGTACAGAAAAGTAGTTTTTGCCCAGGCTCAGCCAGATCTTGCAGTTGGAGAATATGAGCGGGATGGCCAGAGATATTATATGATTTTTAATGAAAATATCGGGAAGACCATACGCACAGAAATTTCATTGCCACATGCAGAGCATGTATACAGATATGATGCTTTTTCGGGAAAAACATATGAAGTCAGTACAGATCCTGCCAGTGGAAAATTTTTCTTATCATTGGAACCGTATGAGTCTGTGGTTCTTTTGGAGAGTGAAGAAAATCTCCCGGCAGAAGCCGTTTATTTCAAGGGTGCAGATATGGCAGCAGATCAGGAGAAGATCGCTCTTCCTGAAAAATGGAATGTTCAGTTTGCAGACAGTTTTTCCTGGCCGAAGTTTACAGAAAAAGTGCCAGTGGAGGAGCTTTGTTGTGTTCAGGAGATCGCAGGCTGGGAGAAAAAAGCCGGAACTTTACAGTTTTCCAGTGAACTTAAGCTGGAATATGAAATTTCTGCAGTGCTGGATCTGGGGGAAGTGTTTGAGACTGCTGAAGTGAAAGTGAATGGAATCTCAGCAGGACTCCGGTTATGCAGACCATATCGTTTTGACCTGACAGGGCTTTTGAAAAAAGGAGAAAATCAGATTACGATCGAGGTAACAAACTGTCTTGGAACTGCACTGAGAGATCCGATCAGCCATTATCTGATGATCGAGCCATTTGGTATTGAAGGTCCTGTTGTTATGAAGAAAATACAGAAATAATATGAGGTGGAAATATGAGTTTTCCGGAGAATTTTTTATGGGGCGGTGCTACCGCTGCCAATCAGTGTGAGGGAGCTTACCGGGAAGGCGGGAGAGGCCTTGCAAATGTAGATGTATGCCCGGCTGGAAAAGATCGTTTTCCTGTGTGCCTGGGAAAACTTAAAATGCTGGAGCCGGACAGTGAACATTACTATCCGGCAATGGAATCCATAGATATGTATCATCATTTCAGAGAAGATATTGCCATGTTTGGTGAAATGGGGTTTAAGACATACAGGCTTTCTATTGCCTGGACCAGGATTTTTCCAAATGGTGATGAGGAAGAACCCAATGAAGAAGGACTGAAGTTTTATGAAGATCTTTTTAAAGAATGTCATAAATATGGAATTGAGCCGCTGGTTACGATTACACATTTTGACTGTCCGATCTATCTGATCAAAAAGTATGGCGGTTGGAAAAACAGAAAGATGATTGATTTTTATAAGAAGCTTGTGACCGTGCTTTTTACAAGATATAAAGGTCTGGTAAAATACTGGCTGACTTTTAACGAGATCAATATGATTCTTCATCTGCCGTTTATGGGAGCCGGGCTTGTTTTTGAAGAGGGAGAAAATGAGACACTTTCCAAATATCTGGCGGCCCATCATGAACTGATTGCTTCTGCGGAGGCGACACGGATCGCACATGAGATCGATCCGGAGAACAAGATTGGATGTATGCTGGCAGCAGGAATGACTTATCCTTATACTTGCAGCCCGGAAGATGTGTGGAAGTCCATGCAGAAAGACAGAGAGAACTATTTCTTTATCGATGTCCAGGCAAGAGGCGAATATCCGGCATATGCGAAGAAATTTTTTGAGAGAGAAAAGATTGAACTGGATATTACAGAGAAAGACCGGAATGTTTTGAGAGAAAATACGGTTGATTTCATTTCGTTTTCTTATTATTCATCCAGATGCACAAGTGCAGATAATACCATTGAGAAAACAGATGGAAATGTTTTTGCCACAGTAAAAAATCCTTATCTTAAAGCAAGCGAATGGGGATGGCAGATCGATCCGCTGGGACTTCGATGTACATTAAACGCATTATATGACAGATACCAGAAACCACTGTTTATTGTGGAAAATGGTCTGGGATCGTCAGATGAACCGGATGAAAACGGATATGTGGAAGATGATTACCGGATTGAGTATTTGAGAGAACATATCAAGGCTATGAAGGCAGCGGTGGAAGAAGATGGTGTAGAACTGCTGGGATACACATCCTGGGGCTGTATTGACCTGGTAAGCGCATCTACAGGTGAAATGAAAAAACGCTATGGATTTATTTATGTAGATAAAGATGATGAGGGAAACGGTACCTTAAAACGGACACCGAAGAAATCTTTCTACTGGTATAAGAAAGTAATTGAATCAAACGGGAAAATTCTGTAAAGATTCCATAAAAAGTACCGGACAGAGATATTTTGATCTGTCCGGTACTTTTTATAGTTAGGTAATTGCGAAACATTACGCGTGAAAGTTTAAGAGAAGGGTACGACGGGTATCATACAGCAGCTTTGCTGGAGCTAAAGTCAAAAGGCTTGACAAAATCAGAAATTCTTATATAATTATCAATGGTAATTAACGAAGATAATTATATAAGGAGTTTTTTTATGACAAATGAAAAGATCAAGCGGATGTTTGATGCATTTTATCAGGCAAAGCGGATCCGGGATATGCTTCCGCCACTGCCCCAGGGGGTGATGCCATCCTACATACAGTATCTGGATGTGATCCATTCTCTGCAGCGGGAAAAAAAGGATATCCGGCTCTCTGATATCAGTGATGCCATGAACCTTCCGCGTCCGGGTGTTACCAGAACAGTGAAAGAAATGGAGGCAAAGGGATATCTTCAGAAGCTTACGTCTCCGGATGACGGGCGCGTTACTTACATTTCCATAACAGAAAAAGGAGAGAGGCTTTCCAGGAAGTATGATCAGGATTATTTCAGCAGTCTGGCGCCCTATCTTTCAGAGATTTCCGAAGAAGAAGCAGACAATATGATCCGAACCATCGGGAAATTTTATCAGATCATGTGTGACAGGAGGGAACATTATGACAAATGATAAGGCAGATTTTACCCAGGGAAATATCCTGAAGAAGCTGGTTGCATTTATGATGCCGGTACTCGGTGCGCTGATCCTGCAGGCTGCCTATGGTGCGGTCGATCTTCTTGTAGTTGGAAGATTCGGTTCCACATCCGGACTGTCAGCGGTTTCCACCGGAAGTCAGGTACTGAATCTGGTTACCTTTGTAGTGATCCAGTTTGCTATGGGTATCACAGTTCTGATCGCACGTTATCTTGGAGAAAAAAGACCGGAGCAGATCGGCTCCGTTATCGGTGGGGCTGCAATCGTCTTTACCATGATCTCTATCGTGCTGTTTATTGTTATGGTAGGCTTTGCACATCCGATTTCCATGCTGATGCAGGCACCGGAAGAAGCGGTAGCGCTGACTGCATCTTATGTACGGATTTGTGGCAGCGGAATTTTCTTTATTGTTGCGTATAACCTACTGTCTGCTATTTTCCGTGGCCTTGGTGACAGTAAATCTCCGTTGCTGTTTGTGCTGGTGGCATGTATTGTAAATGTGATCGGAGATCTGGTACTGGTAGCCGGGTTACATATGGATGCAGCAGGAGCAGCTATTGCTACGGTTTCTGCTCAGGCCTTAAGTGTTGTATTTGCAGTAGTTCTGCTGATAAAGAAGAAGCTTCCGTTTACCATTACAAAAAAAGATTTCCGGCTGAATCCTCAGTGCAGACGTTTTCTTAAGATCGGACTGCCGCTGGCACTTCAGGAATTCCTGACACAGATTTCATTTCTGGCCTTGTGCGCATTTGTCAATCGCCTGGGTCTGGAAGCGTCCTCCGGTTACGGAGTTGCATGTAAGATTGTAAACTTTGCCATGCTGGTTCCAAGCTCCCTGATGCAGTCCATGGCCTCCTTTGTTTCACAGAACGTAGGAGCAGGAAAGCCGAAACGTGCGAGAAAATCCATGCTTACGGGAATTGGAGTTGGCCTGTCTGTGGGATGCCTGGTATTTATCCTGATCCTGCTGAAGGGTGATGTGCTGGCAGGATTCTTTTCAACAGATGCCGGCGTTATCCAAAAGGGCTTTGATTATCTGAAGGGGTTTGCTCCGGAGACACTGGTAACGGCTGTTCTGTTCAGTATGATAGGCTATTTCAACGGAAACAACCAGACCATATGGGTTATGGTCCAGGGCCTGATCCAGACGCTTCTGGTACGACTTCCAATGGCGTACTTTATGAGTATCCAGCCGGATGCCAGCCTGACCAAGATCGGTCTTGCAGCACCGGTATCTACCACAGTGGGAATCATTCTGAACATCGGATTCTTTCTGTACTTCACCCGTGTGAAAAAAGAAATTGTTTCGGAAGAATGACCGGATAAAGGGATGTAAATGAGAGGGGTGATATGATATAATCAGAATCACCCCGGCAGAGGTGATGGTACTGACCCCTGAAATAGCTGCCGGAATCTTGACAGCTGTAAAGGAGGAGTACAGGATGATTTGCGGGATGACGTATTTTCAGATATGTCTGTATTTTTTGTTTTATTCTTTTGGAGGATGGGTCGTTGAAGTTATCTTCCATGCAGTAACCTTAGGAAAGGTTATAAACCGGGGATTTCTCAACGGTCCGGTATGCCCGGTGTACGGATTTGGTGTACTTTCCGTGTTTGCATTGCTTAATACGCTTCAGAGCGGCGGACATCAGATGAGTGAGGGAATGATCTTTGTGTTTGGAATCGTTCTTGCAACTGCAGTAGAGCTGGTTGCCGGATGGCTTCTGGATGTATGCTTCCATGCAAGATGGTGGGATTATTCTAATAAGCCGCTGAATTTTCACGGCTATATCTGTCTTGAGTTTTCCCTGATATGGGGACTTGCCATTGTGATGGTCGTAAAGGTTTTTCAGAAGTATGTGGAGCGTCAGGCTTCTCATACACCTTCCACACTGGAATGGGTTGTTATGGCAATTCTGTATGCGGTGTATCTGGCTGATCTTATTGTAACAGTGGCGGTGATCCGCGGACTGAATAAGAAGCTTACCCGACTGGATAAGGTACGTGCGGATCTGCGGATCGTGAGTGATAAGCTCAGTGATACGCTGGCAACAACTACCATTGATACAGCACAGAAGGTGGGAGAGGGAAAGGTTCAGGTTGCTCTTGCTAAGGCAGAGCTCAGAGATGCGACTGTGGCTCAGAGAGAAAAATCTGCCGAAATGCTTCGGATGAAGAAAGCGGAGCTTCAGGCACAGTTTGATGAGCTGTCAAGCTCTATCACAAACCATACGGTATTCGGCCAGGGAAGAATCATTAAGGCTTTCCCGGAGATGAAGCACAGAGATTATTTTGAACTGATCCAGGAGCTGAAGAAAAAACTCAGATAAGAAAAATGAAACGCGATAAAGAGGCAGCAGGAAATGTTGGAAATTTCCTGCTGCCTCTTTTGGCGTATCAGAGCTTCAGCTTATCGGATTCGTTTCTTTATCATTGGTCCGATAATCATGGCGATGATCATTTTTATGAGATCTGCCGGGATAAACGGAATTACACAGATTCCAAGAGCTGCTTTGAAAGTGGAATCTGCAACGATGCAGAACCATACAGTTCCGAAAAGATAGCATACAATTGTTCCTGCGATCATACCAACGAGCTGGATCAGAGGCTTATGGCAGTTGTCAATTACCAGTCCGGCAATAACAGCCATAACGATAAAGCCGATGATGTATCCTCCTGTAGGACCGGCCAGCTTTGCAGGGCCGCCGGTAAATCCGGAAAATACCGGAAGACCTACAAGGCCAAGCAGCAGATAGATCAGATAGCTGATGGTTCCTTTTTTCCATCCGAGAAGATACAGGGACAGATAGATGGCAAGATTGGTAAATGAGATTGGAACCGGACCGATCGGAATGGACAGCGGCGCAAGAATACAGGTGACAGCTGCCATAAGAGCGGTCATGGTGATCTCGTAGGTTTTTGTACGTGGTGCAGAGACAGTATTTGTCTGATTCATATTGAAAGAGCCTCCTTTGAAAAAGGTAATATATTTACTGGTTTGGGTAAGCAATGAAATGCTGTAAGTGTGTATGACAGGTCATATGTACAGAAGGATGCTTACGCAGATTCAATCTCATAGGTGAATCCTGCATCCGTAATGGTTTTGAGAGTGTCTTCGATTCCCTGGCCACCTTCTGTAAGATAACCGGAAGCAAAAATAGAGTCTACAACACTGAGCAGTTTTTTTTCTTCGCCTTTAAAATAAACTTCTCTTCCGGCAGCACATCGGATATCTGCTTTAGGTACAAGAAGTCTTGCCAGGCAGAGGACCTTCATACAGTATTCGGTTGTCAGCTGGGAAATATCTGCATTTCCGAGAGGAGTTCCCTTGATCGGAAGAAGAAAGTTGATCGGCAGTGCTTCCGGCTGGATCCCACGTAATTCCAGAAGCATGTCAACAACGTCTTCCTTGCTTTCGCCCATGCCAATGATACCGCCGCTGCAGATCTCGAAACCAAGTCCCTGAAGCATATGGATGTTCCGGACACGCTGGTCAAAGGTATGTGTACTGCAGATATTCTGATAAAAGGACCGGCTGCTGTTCAGGTTATGGTTGATCCGGTCAAGACCTGCTTCTTTGAGCACTTTTGCCTGGTGCTTTGTGAGAAAGCCTATGGAGCAGCAGAGATGAGTTCCCTGTTCTTTCATTTTGCGGATCCTGCGGGCCAGCTCCTCGATCTCTTTATCTGTAAATTTCATACCACTCAGTCCGATACAGTGTCTGGATAAATGATAATCATTTACGAAATCATTATCCTGATATAATTTGTCTTCATCTACCCATTTGTATTTATCAATATCGGCAGTAGAACGACATGACTGGGCACAGTAGGCACAATCCTGGGAACAGTTGCCACTGCGGGCATTGGTAAGGATGTGGATGCTTACCCGGTTTCCCTTATATTTGTAACGTAAACTGCTGGCACGGTCAATCAGTGCCTCAAGTTCTTCGTCCGGAGTATCTAAAATTGCAATGGCTTCATCTCTGGAAAGCGATGGAGCTTCTTTTTCGCATGATGCAGTGTTCATGTCAATACCTTCCTTTTGAGTTTTTTTGTACGGGTATCACTTTATCACATAGAAATATTGAATGTCAACTGTAAATATAAAATGAGTTTACAATTAAAAAACTGTAGTATTAAGGTAATGCTTAGGATCATCAAAGCAGGTAATTTCCTTGATTCGGTTAAAATAATTCTCAATTCAATATCATATCTTTATAAAATCTTAATACGGAAGCAGAGACTTTTATACTATCTTTGAAAGCAGTTATATATAATAAAATGCGTTACGAGGATAGAAATGTTACGATTATTAATAAGGAGTTCTGATCATTTATGCCGGAAAAATCATATAAGAAAAAACATATGACATCTTTTCAGCTGATTATCATGGGGTTTGCAGGAGTGATTCTTTTGGGAACCGTTCTGCTGATGCTTCCATTTTCTTCTGCGGAGAAAGTGATCACACCATTTCATGAGGCACTTTTTACAGCCACTTCGGCGGTATGTGTTACAGGTCTTGTGGTAAAGGACACTGGAAGCTACTGGTCCCTGGCAGGCCAGACGATCATTCTTGCACTCATACAAACAGGTGGGCTTGGAGTAGTGACTGTGGCTGCGTCTGTTTCCCTTCTTTCCGGAAAGAAAATATCCCTCATGCAAAGAAGCACCATGCAGGATGCAATTTCAGCTCCAAAAGTCGGAGGAATCGTCAGACTAACAAGGTTTATTTTGAGGGGAACATTTTTGATCGAAGCTGCAGGGACGGTGTTGCTGCTGCCGGTTTTTATGGGAGATTATGGAAAAAAGGGAATCTGGATGTCAGTTTTTCATTCAATCTCTGCTTTTTGTAATGCCGGCTTTGATATTCTGGGGACAGATTCCAGTATGTTTCCATCGCTGACTAGGTATTCAGGAAATATACTTATAAATCTGGTAATTATGCTGTTGATCATTACAGGAGGAATCGGTTTTCTCACATGGGATGATATTTATACAAACAAACTGAACTTTAAACGCTACCGTATGCAAAGCAAGATCATTCTCATGACTACCGCATGTCTGATCTTATTTCCGGCAGTCTTTTTCTATATCTGTGATCTGACAAAATTACCTATGGGAAAACGCCTGTTAGCAGCAGCGTTTCAATCGGTAACGACAAGAACTGCCGGATTTAATACTATAAACATTTCAGAGATGAGTGAGGCATCAAAAGCAGTTATGATATTGTTAATGCTAATTGGTGGTTCACCGGGATCTACAGCAGGTGGAATGAAAACAACAACTTTTTCAGTACTTATTTTAAATGCAATTGCGACATTTCGAAGTCAGGAAAATGCAGGAGCTTTTGGGCGAAGACTTGAATATCATGTGATAAAAAATGCAGCGACAATAGCCATGTTATATTTTGCCTTGTTCTTTGGCGGCGGAATAGCGATCAGTGTGTACGAAGGCCTTCCGCTTTTAGATTGTCTGTACGAAGCTGCTTCAGCTGTTGGTACGGTAGGTCTGACTCTGGGAATCACACCGGAACTTCATGTTTTTTCACAAGTCGTGTTGATCATACTGATGTATCTGGGACGTGTAGGTGGTCTGACCCTGATCTATGCGGTATTTTCCGGAAGAAATAAGGGAAATGCAAAGCTCCCTCTGGAAAAAATCACAGTTGGATAAGAAGGAGAAAAATAATATTATGAAAAATGTATTGCTTATTGGACTTGGAAGGTTTGGAAGACATATTGCCATGCAGCTCAATCAGCTGGGACATGAAGTTATGGCAGTTGACTGGAAGGAAGAAAGAGTGGACAAAGTACTGTCATTTGTGACGAATGCTCAGATTGGTGACAGCACCAATGCTGAATTTTTACAGTCCCTTGGAATTGGAAACTATGACATTTGTTTTGTGACCATTGGAGATAGCTTTCAAAATTCTCTTGAAACAACATCCCTTCTAAAAGAACTGGGCGCAAAATTGGTGATATCCAGAGCTGAACGTGATGTTCAGGAAAAATTTCTTTTACGCAATGGTGCCGATAAGGTAGTTTATCCGGAAAAGCAGGTGGCAAAATGGGCCTCCATCCGTTATACAGATGATCATATCCTGGATTATATGGAGGTGGATGCTTCCCATGCAATTTTTGAAGTGGAAGTGCCGGAAGAATGGGTTGGAAAAACAGTGGGTGGACTTGACATCAGAAAACGCTACAATATTAATATTCTGGCAGTAAAAAATGAAGAGGAATTCAGTATTGCAATTTCACCGGAAACATATTTTGCAGAAAATGATAAATTACTGGTATTAGGAGAATACAGAGCTCTTCAGAAGTGCTTCCGCATATAGCTCATTGCCATGAAGAAAAAATTTTGACCACAGAACAGCTGCGTGATATAATTCCAGAAAACAGCAGTAGAAGGAGAATGACAGAATGAGCTTGAAAATGGAGGATACAGTAAAAAACAGAACCTATCCGAAACGGCCATTTGCATGGTATGTGGAAAAACCGTCTGCAAAAGATTACTTGCTGACGGTTTTTATATTTGCAGTATGCACTTTGATCGGCCTGCTGTTTCAGAAACTGGATCTTACAGATACAAATATTGTAACGATATACATTTTGGGCGTATTGATCACTTCGATCGTGACAGATGGTTATCTTTGCAGTGTAGCCGGCTCCTTTTTAAGTGTATTCTTATTTTGCTTTTTCCTGATGGAGCCAAGGATGTCTTTTGAGACATATGCGGTGGGATATCCGGTGACATTTTTCATAATGCTTATTTCGTCCGTACTTACAGGAACCCTTGCGGCAAAGCTGAAAATGCATGCAAAGCTGTCTTCGCAGATTGCCTTTCGCACACAGGTTCTGTTTGATACGGATCGTCTGCTGCAAAAGGCAAAAAGTGAGACAGAAATCCTCGGAGTTACCTGTACACAGCTGATACGCCTGTTAAACCGCAGCATCACGGCATATGTTGTGGAAAATGGAACTTTATCAGAAGGAAAGCTTTTTTCCGGGGAAAAAGAGAGCACAGAGGATTTTCTGACACAGGAAGAACAACAGGCGGCCAGATGGACTTATGAAAACAGACAGCGTGCCGGCGCATCCACACAGTATTTCTCACAGGCAAAATGCTTATATCTGGCAATTCGAAGCGGGAATAATGTTTATGGCGTAATCGGGATCCCTCTGCAGAAAGAAACACTGGACTCTTATGAATACAGCATCCTGCTGTCTGTAATAAATGAATGTGCACTTGCAATGGAGAATGTACAAAATGCCATAGAAAAAGAAAAAAATGCGGTTTTAGCAAAAAATGAGCAGCTGCGTGGCGATCTTCTTCGGGCGATCTCCCATGACCTGCGTACTCCGCTTTGTTCTATTTCCGGAAATGCAGATATGCTTCTCAGTAACAGTGACCGTCTGGATGAAGCTACAAGGTATCAGATCTACACGGACATTCATGAGGATTCAGAGTGGCTGATCGGAGTTGTGGAAAATCTGCTTTCCATTACCAGGCTCAATGATGGAAGATTGAAGTTTAAATTTACGGATCAGCTTTTGGATGAGGTGATAGCAGAGTCACTCCGACATATCAGCCGGAAGCATGATGCGTATAAGATCGTGGCGGACTGTGAAGAACTTGTTCTTACACGTATGGACGTGCATCTTATTATACAGGTTCTGGTAAATTTGATCGATAATGCGATAAAATATACGCCGTCAGGCTCTGTCATCAGCATTCGGGGGTTCAAAAAAGCCGGGAAAGCACAGGTAAGCGTGGAAGATAACGGCCCCGGAATTCCGGATGAAATGAAGCCACATATTTTTGAGATGTTTTATACAGGGAAAACAACCGTTGCAGACAGCCAACGGAGTCTGGGGCTTGGCCTGGCACTTTGCCGCTCTATCATAGAAGCTCACGATGGAACACTGGTTCTTTCGGATCATGCTCCGCATGGATGTAATTTTACTTTTACTTTACCATTAAGCGAGGTGACATTAAATGAATAAGACATTAATTCTGGTGGTTGAGGATGACAGACCCATACGGAACCTGATCGTTACCACATTAAAAACACATGACTATAAATATCTGGCTGCAGAAAATGGGGCTTCAGCCATTTTGGAGGCTTCATCACACAATCCGGATATCGTTCTTCTGGATCTGGGTCTTCCTGATATGGAAGGAGTAGAGGTAATAAAGAAAATCCGTACCTGGTCGAATATGCCTATCATCGTGATCAGTGCCAGAAGTGAAGATACGGACAAAATAGAGGCACTGGATGCGGGTGCAGATGATTATATCACAAAACCATTTTCAGTAGAAGAATTACTTGCGCGTATCCGTGTCAGCCAAAGACGGCTTGCCATAACGCAGTCAGGAAAACAGCCGGAAACATCTGTTTTTGAAAATGGTGGATTAAAGATAGATTATACGGCTGGCTGCACATTCCTGAAGGACAGAGAACTGCATCTGACGCCCATTGAGTATAAACTGCTCTGCCTTTTATCACGTAATGTTGGAAAAGTATTGACACATACATATATTACTCAGCAGATCTGGGGACGCTGCTCGGAAAACGATGTTGCTTC
>ENA-OVGB01000780-OVGB01000780.1-human-gut-metagenome-genome-assembly--contig:-NODE-780-length-33990-cov-27.159157_pt1 | contig 33990 bp, 42 predicted proteins | sample MGYA00237767_ERZ505413 | MGnify/ENA primary metagenome ERZ505413 (study PRJEB26158, sample SAMN06016410) | human gut metagenome | biome: human gut; feature: ankylosing spondylitis patient; material...
ACTTTATCAGGTTTTTGAAATGCTAATATCGCCATGAAATTAATTATTATTTAGAATACAATTCTACGATCAAATGCTCTTTAATGTTTTCAGGAATGTCTGCTCTTTCAGGTACATGCAGCAATTTGCCTACCTTAGAGTTATCATCCCATTCCAACCAAGGATATTTGCTATGGTTAAAGCCAGCCAGTGAATTAGCGATAACTTCCAATGATTTGGATCTTTCACGAACACCGATCACCTGACCCGGTTTCACTGCATAAGAAGGAATATTCACAACCTCACCGTCTACAGTAATGTGCTTGTGGCTCACCAACTGACGAGCAGCTGCGCGAGTAGGAGCAATACCCAAACGGAATACGATATTGTCAAGGCGACCTTCCAACAATTGGAGAAGGATTTCACCAGTAATACCTTTAGCAGTCTCAGCCTTCTCAAACAAGTTGCGGAATTGTTTTTCCAAAACGCCATAAGTATATTTGGCTTTCTGTTTCTCACGAAGTTGAACACCGTATTCAGAAGTCTTTCTCTTTCTGGAATTACCGTGCTGTCCGGGAGGATAGTTCTTCTTTGACAATACTTTATCTGCTCCAAAGATACCTTCACCGAATTTACGGGCTATTCTTGATTTTGGTCCAGTATATCTAGCCATTTCTTTTAAATATTTAATTGTTTATTCATGAACTTGGGTTTGTTGCAGCCGCGATTGCAGAGAGAAAGTTTACAATCCAATAACAAAATCAAGTCTCACTTCTATTAAAGGTAAATTTTAAACTCTACGTCTTTTCGGAGGACGACAACCGTTGTGCGGAAGCGGAGTTACGTCAATGATTTCAGTAACCTCGATACCTGCACCGTGGATAGTTCTAATAGCAGACTCACGTCCGTTACCTGGACCCTTCACATATGCTTTTACCTTTCTCAGGCCAAGATCGAATGCAACTTTAGCACAATCTTGGGCAGCCATCTGGGCTGCATAAGGAGTGTTCTTCTTTGAACCTCTAAATCCCATTTTACCAGCAGATGACCAAGAGATAATCTGCCCTTCACTGTTTGCAAGAGAAACAATAATATTGTTGAAAGATGAATGAACATGCAACTGTCCATTAGCGTCTACTTTCACATTTCTCTTTTTAGCTGCAACTGTTTTTTTTGCCATATCAACAATTATTATTTAGTAGCTTTTTTCTTATTAGCAACGGTTTTCTTTCTACCCTTACGAGTACGGGCATTGTTCTTTGTGCTCTGACCTCTTACTGGAAGACCAATACGATGACGAACACCACGATAGCAACCGATATCCATTAAACGCTTAATGTTCAATTGAACTTCAGAACGAAGATCACCTTCAACCTTATACTCTGCACCAATGATCTCACGAATCTTGGCAGCCTGATCATCCGTCCAGTCTTTTACTTTCAGGTCTCTGTCAACACCTGCTTTATCCAAAATTTTTGCTGAACTACTACGACCTATACCATATACATAGGTCAACGCAACTTCACCTCTCTTGTTTTGAGGCAAATCGACACCAACTATTCTTATAGCCATATACTAAATTATTTTTTTTGCAAAAATAATAAATTATCCTTGACGTTGTTTATACTTAGGATTTTTCTTGTTAATAACATACAAACGGCCATTACGTCTAACGATTTTGCATTCCGGCGTACGTTTCTTTAATGATGCTCTTACTTTCATATCTTATATTTTCTTTTATTTGTATCTAAAAACGATTCTTCCTTTAGATAAGTCATAAGGAGACATCTCTACTCTGACCTTATCCCCGGGTAATATTTTAATGTAATGCATTCTCATCTTGCCAGAGATATGAGCAGTAATCTCATGCCCGTTTTCTAGCTCAACACGAAACATTGCATTAGACAATGCTTCAACTATAACTCCATCTTGTTCTATTGCAGATTGCTTTGCCATATTAATTTCTTAAATTGCTTTATCTCCTAATACTTCTTCAATGAACTCGAATGATGACAATATATCAGCTTCACCAGTGCCGACTGCTATCGTATGTTCAAAATGAGCTGCACACTTGCGGTCTTTTGTCCTCACCGTCCAGCCATCACGCTCCATGAGTATTTGTCGGTTACCTAAAGTTATCATCGGTTCAATGGCAATGCACAAGCCTTTCTTCAGCATTGTCCCATAACCACGCTTTCCGTAATTGGGAACCTGAGGATCTTCATGCATTTCCTTGCCTATTCCGTGACCCACAAACTCACGCACCACACCATAAGAATTAGATTCGCAGTGCTGCTGTATCGCATAACCGATATCACCCAACCGCTTGCCGTGAACGGCATTCTGTATCCCTATGTACAATGCTTCTTTAGTAACCTTCAGTAATTTGCGGACTTCTTCGTCAACTTCACCTACACAAAACGTATAGGCTGAGTCGCCACAAAAGCCATTCATGTAAGTACCACAATCAACAGACACGATATCACCATCTTTCAGTACCACATCATCTCCCGGAATACCATGTACCACCTGGTCATTTACAGATGTGCAAATAGAAGCTGGAAACGGATCGCCATATTGATTAGGAAAACCTTTAAAGGTTGGAACAGCACCATTGTCTCTGATGAACTCTTCCGCCACCCTATCCAGCTCTTTTGTTGTCACTCCGGGCTTTATAACCTTAGCTATCTCAGCCAACGTCTTTCCAACAAGCAAATTACTCTTGCGGAGCAGCTCTATTTCATCTTCTGTTTTAAGAAATATCATTCTTCAAAAAAGATTAATATGCAGCTACATTACCACTGCGGCCTTTAATACGTCCGGATTTCAGCAAACCGTCATAGTGTCTCATCAACAAATGACTTTCTACCTGCTGGAGAGTATCAAGCACCACACCCACAAGGATTAACAAAGATGTACCGCCAAAGAATTGAGCAAACTCAGCTTTCACACCGAATATACCGGCAAACGCAGGCATAATGGCAACCAAGGCCAAGAAGAAAGAACCAGGCAAAGTAATACGCGACATAATCACGTCAATATACTCAGCAGTTTGCTTTCCTGGCTTGATACCCGGAATAAAACCATTGTTTCTCTTCATATCTTCAGCCATCTGAGTCGGGTTAATAGTAATTGCAGTATAGAAATACGTAAACAATATAATCAACACTGCAAAAATCAAATTATACCAAAAGCTTGTATGATCAGTCAATGCACGTACGAAACCACTTGCATCATTTACATTTGAGAACCCAACAAGAGTGATAGGAATAAACATGATAGCCTGAGCAAAAATGATAGGCATCACGTTAGCAGCATTCACCTTCAAAGGAATATACTGTCTAGCACCGCCATATTGCTTGTTACCCACGATCTTCTTCGCATATTGTACAGGAATCTTTCTAGTTCCCTGCACCAAAAGAATAGCGAATGCAATAACAACCAGCAGAACAACAAGCTCAATCAAGAACATTACCAGACCACCAGTCTTGTCCGTCATACGGGAAATCAATTCCTGGAATAAGGACTGTGGCAGACGGGCGATGATACCAATCATGATAATCAGCGAAATACCATTACCGATACCCTTATCCGTAATTCTCTCACCAAGCCACAAAATAAACATACTTCCAGCCGCTAAAATAATGGTAGAAGTAAACATAAACAGAGTCCAATCTAATGAAGCATTTAAAGAAGGACCAGCCTGCATCTTAAGATTGAGCAAATAAGAAGGAGCCTGAACCAAAAGAATAAGAATCGTCAGATAACGAGTATATTGATTCATTTTTCTTCTACCACTCTCACCTTCGCGCTGCAATTTCTGGAAATACGGAACCGCAATACCCAGCAACTGAATCACAATGGAGGCAGAGATGTACGGCATGATACCCAATGCAAAAATAGAGGCATTGGAAAATGCTCCTCCGGAAAACATATTTAACAAGGCTAAAAGACCTTCGCTTGTCTGTTGATGCAATTGTGTCAGCATTGACGGATTGATACCCGGCAAAACGACATACGAACCAAAACGGTAGATTGCCACAAACAATATGGTAATGAGGATCCGTTGTCTCAGATCCTCAATTTTCCATATATTCTTTAATGTTTCAATAGCTTTTCTCATTGAATTAGAGTTTTACTACTTGTCCACCAGCAGCTTCGATGGCAGCAACAGCAGTCTTAGAAAATGCATGTGCTTGTACATCCAACTTAGCAGTCAAAGTTCCGTTACCTAATACTTTTACCAACTGGCTTGCAGAAATGAAACCAGCAGCAATGAAGTCACTGATACCTACAGTCTGCAAGTTCTTTGCTTCAGCCAATTTCTGAATTGTATCCAAGTTGATAGCCTTATACTCTACACGATTGATATTTTTAAAGCCAAACTTAGGTACACGACGTTGAAGAGGCATCTGACCACCTTCAAAACCGATTTTCTTAGAGTATCCAGATCTTGATTTAGCTCCTTTATGACCTCTAGTAGAAGTACCTCCCAAGCCAGAACCCGGACCACGTCCAATTCTCTTTCTTGTTTTAGTAGATCCCTCTGCAGGTTTTAAATTACTTAAGTTCATATTGTAATTCGTTTTATATTCAACAAATAATTACTTAACAATGGTAACCAAGTGTTTAACCTTATCCACCATTCCAAGAATTGAAGGAGTGCATTCGTGTTCAACCACACGATTCAACTTATGAAGTCCCAGTGCATCGAGAGTTCTCTTCTGATCAGCAGGAGCACCAATTCTACTTTTAACTTGTTTAATCTTTATAGTCGACATATTCTTCCTCCTTATCCTCTAAATACTTTTTCCATACTAACTCCTCTGTTCTGGGCAACCATACGAGCATCGCGCATTTCACTCAATGCCAAGATAGTAGCCTTTACCAAGTTGTGCGGGTTGGAAGAACCTTTTGACTTAGCCAAAACGTCTGTTACACCAACACTTTCCAATACGGCACGCATTGCACCGCCAGCAACAACACCAGTACCGTGAGAAGCCGGTTTAATAAATACTTCAGCGCCACCGAACTTTGCAGACTGTTCGTGAGGAACTGTACCTTTCAGTACAGGCACTCTTGTCAGGTTTTTCTTTGCAGATTCAACACCTTTGGCAATAGCAGCGGTTACTTCACCAGCTTTACCAAGGCCCCAACCGATGATGCCTTCTTCGTTTCCTACTACCACAATAGCAGAGAAACTAAAAGTTCTACCACCTTTGGTTACTTTGGTTACACGATTAATAGCAACCAATCTGTCTTTCAGCTCTATATCGTTTGTAATCTTAACTCTATTATTAAGTCCTGCCATAATGATTAAAATTTAAGTCCACCGTTACGGGCAGCATCAGCCACCTCTTTTACTCTCCCATGATACAAGTAACCATTACGGTCGAAAACAACAGTAGTAATACCTGCTTCCTGAGCTTTTTTCGCAATCAGTTCACCTACTTTAGCAGCTTGTTCCTTCTTAGGCATTTTTTCAGTCATACCCAACGAAGAAGCGGCAGCCAATGTCTTACCGGACAAGTCATCGATAATCTGAACATAGATTTGCTTGTTACTTCTAAATACACTCATACGCGGGCATTCAGTAGTACCTGAAATTTTGTTGCGTACTCTATATTTGATCTTAATTCGTCTTTCTATTTTTGTTGTCATAATAATATCAATTTAAATGATTATTTAGCACCAGCTGATTTACCAGACTTTCTACGAATTTCTTCGCCAACAAACTTAATACCCTTACCCTTATACGGTTCAGGCTTACGGAAAGAACGTATTTTAGAGCAAACTTGACCAAGTAACTGCTTGTCGCAAGATTCCAATATAATCAAAGGATTCTTGTTTCTTTCAGACTTAGTCTCAACTTTAACTTCAGGAGGCAACTGTATAAAGATACTGTGAGTATAACCTAAAGCCAGTTCAATGATATTTCCCTGGTTAGAGGCACGGTAACCTACACCGACAAGTTCCAATTCTTTCTTATATCCTTCTGATACACCAACAACCATGTTGTGCACCAATGAACGGTATAATCCATGGAATGCATGCTTTTGCTTGGGGTTATCCAGCATTGCATTTTCATTCTCAGCCAAAACAACATGACCGTCTTCGATGGTAACATTGATAGCAGGATTTACATATTGGCTCATTTCGCCTTTGGGTCCCTTAACGGTAACCACGTCATCTTTCAGAGTAACTGTTACTCCAGCGGGAATACTAATGGGTAATTTTCCTATTCTTGACATTGCTAATTCCTCCTATTAATATACATAACACAAAACTTCACCACCAATCTTCAGTTCAGCGGCTTCTTTGTTGGTCATTACACCTTTGGAAGTAGATATTATAGCAATACCCAAACCATTAATAACTCGCGGCATGTCCTTATATCCAGTATACTTACGCATACCCGGAGAAGATACTCTTTCTAACTTTTTGATTGCGTTAACTTTGTTAACAGAATCATACTTCAAGGCAACCTTAATAGTTCCTTGAGGACCATCTTCTACAAACTTATAATTAAGAATGTAGCCTTTTTCAAAAAGAATCTTAGTGATTTCTTTTTTCAAATTAGAAGCCGGAACTTCCACAACTCTGTGCTTCGCTTGAATAGCGTTCCGCAACCTCGTCAAATAATCTGCTATTGGATCAGTCATATAAAAAATAAATTAAATTAATCAGGCCTACCCTGACAATATTTAAAAACAATAATTACCAGCTTGCTTTCTTTACACCGGGAATAAGACCGTTAGAAGCCATCTCACGGAACTGGATTCTGGAGATGCCAAACTGACGGATATATCCTTTGGGACGACCTGTCAGCTTGCAACGGTTGTGCATGCGAATCGGGTTAGAATTTTTAGGCAAATCCTGCAATTTCTGTGCAGCTTCAAAAGCTTCAGCAGGATCACCGGTTCTAACGATTTGCTTCAACGCAGCTCTTTTCTCGGCATATCTGGCTACTAATTTAGCACGCTTTACTTCGCGTGCTTTCATTGATTCCTTTGCCATATTATCAATCTTTTTTAGCGTTTTTAAACGGTAAACCGAATTCTTTCAACAAGGCATACCCTTCTTCATCTGTTTGCGCAGAGGTTACAAAGGTAATATTCATTCCGAGAATTCTAGTAATACTATCGATATTAATTTCAGGGAAAATGATTTGTTCCTGAATACCAAGGGTATAGTTACCCTTACCATCGAACTTACTTTCAATACCCTTGAAGTCGCGGATACGAGGCAGAGCTACACGAACCAACTTTTCAAGGAATTCGTACATTCTCTCACGACGCAGAGTTACCATAACGCCAATCGGCATTTTCTTACGCAACTTAAAGTTTGCAATATCCTTACGAGAAATGGTTGCCACGGCTTTCTGGCCAGTGATAGTAGTCATTTCATTAATTGCCACTTCAATAATCTTCTTGTCGGCAACAGCCATACCCAGACCCTGATTGATAACAATCTTCTTAAGTACGGGTATCTGCATAGAAGAAGAATACTGGAACTGTGATTTCAATGCAGGCGCAATACGCTCTGCATATTCTTTCTTAAGGCTAGCAGTATTACTCATTACTTAATCTCCTCTCCTGATTTTTTAGAATAACGTACTGAAACGCCTGCTTCATTTTTCTTCCGGCCGATACGAGTGGGTTTACCCGTCTTCGGATCCAGAGGATTCAAATTGGAAATATGAATAGGAGCTTCTTTTTTCACTATACCTCCCTGAGGTTTTTTGGCATTAGGTTTGGTACTCTTGGAGACCATATTGATACCTTCTACGATAGCACGTTGCTCTTTCACCAACACGCTCAGGACACGACCGGTCTTGCCTTTGTCTTCACCGGCGTTTACATAGACTGTATCTCCCTTTTTAATATGTAACTTGCTCATTTAATCTTTAACTTTATTCGATTAAAGTACTTCGGGTGCTAACGACACGATTTTCATGTTCACGGCACGCAACTCTCTTGCCACCGGGCCGAAAATACGACTGCCGCGCAATTCACCTGCATTATTCAACAATACGCATGCATTGTCATCGAAGCGAATGTACGACCCGTCTTGACGACGGATTTCTTTTTTCGTGCGCACGATAATAGCTTTCGATACGGCACCTTTTTTCACATCGCTCGAAGGGATAGCGCTCTTTATCGCTACGACGATAACATCGCCTACCGAAGCGTAACGACGTCCCGTTCCTCCCAACACACGAATACAAAGAGCTTCCTTAGCTCCGCTGTTGTCAGCTACTGTAAGTCTTGATTCTTGTTGTATCATAATTACTTAGCTCTTTCGATGATTTCTACTAATCTCCATCTCTTTGTTTTGCTCAAAGGACGAGTTTCCATCAGCCTCACGGTATCACCGATGTTGCATTCGTTCTTCTCGTCATGAGCATGGTATTTCTTCGTCTTATTCACGAATTTACCATAAATCGGGTGTTTTTCTTTCCACTTCACGGTCACCGTGATCGTTTTTTCCATCTTGTTGCTGGAAACCACACCGATTCTCTCTTTTCTTAAATTTCTACTTTCCATCTTAGATATGTGGCTGATTATTTTTTATTAAGTTCCCGTTTGCGCAACTCGGTTTTCATACGCGCAATCATCCTGCGTTCGTGAGTTATTTTAGCAGGACTATCCAACGGCGAAATGCTGTGGGTGATCTCCAACTGGTTAAGAGCAGCTACCGCTGCATCCAATCTTTCTTGTAACTCTTTGGAGCCTAGTTCTTTAATTTCTGCTTTTTTCATAACTTACACATTTTGACTGGCGTCGTAGTCACGACGAACAACGAACTTAGTAGTTACAGGAAGCTTTTGTGCACCGAGGCGTAAAGCTTCTTTGGCTATCTCATAAGGCACACCTTCTACTTCGATGATTACACGACCCGGAGTAATAGGGAATACGAATCCTTCGGGATTACCTTTACCTTTACCCATACGTACATCGGCCGGCTTCTTAGTAATAGGTTTATCGGGGAATATACGGATCCAAATCTGTCCTTGACGCTGCATGTAACGAGTTACAGCAACACGAGCGGCCTCGATTTGACGACCTGTAATCCATTTAGTATCTAACGACTTGATGCCGAAAGATCCGAAAGCCAGCTGGTTACCTCTTTGGGCATTACCCTTTTGGCGACCTTTTTGCTGTCTTCTGAATTTAGTTTTTTTCGGTTGTAACATAGTTCAATTTCGTTTAGCGGTTAGTTTTGGGTTTTCTGAAGCCCTTTTTCGGAGCGCCATTTCCACCGCGTGCTTCTTTGGCACTGTTGGTGAATGCAGGAGCAAGGTCTTTTTTTCCGTAAACTTCGCCACGGCAAATCCAAACCTTAACACCGATAACTCCCACTTTCGTATGAGCTTCTACCAATGCATAGTCAATATCGGCACGCAATGTATGAAGGGGGGTTCTACCTTCCTTGTACATTTCGGAACGAGCCATTTCAGCTCCGTTCAAACGACCCGATACTTGCACTTTGATACCCTCGGCTCCCATTCGCATAGTCGATGCGATAGCCATTTTGACAGCACGACGGTAAGCTATCTTGCCTTCGATTTGACGAGCGACATTACTAGCTACTATTTCGGCATCAAGCTCGGGGCGTTTTACTTCGTAGATATTGATTTGTACGTCCTTATCGGTAATTTTCTTCAATTCTTCTTTGAGTTTGTCTACCTCTTGGCCACCTTTACCGATAATAAGTCCCGGACGAGCGGTACACACGGTAATGGTTATCAATTTCAACGTACGTTCTATAACTATGCGTGAAACGCTGGCTTTTGCAAGACGGGCATTCAAATACTTGCGGATCTTGCTGTCTTCCAACAACCTGTCACCATAGTTTTTACCGCCATACCAATTGGAATCCCAACCTCTGATGATTCCCAAACGGTTACTTATCGGATTTACTTTCTGTCCCATCCAGCAATTAGTTTTTGTTATCGTTTTTATTTATTGTATCAACAAACAATGTTACATGGTTCGAACGTTTACGAATTCTGTAACCTCTTCCTCGCGGAGCCGGACGAAGACGTTTAAGCATCGCTGCACAATCCACATAGATCGTAGAGATGTAAAGTTCTCCGTTTTCGGCTTTGCGTTCGTTCTTTTGCTCCCAATTGGCAATGGCAGAACGCAACAGTTTTTCCAGTCTTTGCGAAGCTTCTTTATTCGAGAACTTCAACACGCCGAGAGCTTTGAATACCTCCATACCTCTTACCATATCTGCGGCCAAACGCATTTTACGGGGAGATGTGGGAACATTATTCAACTTGGCGAAATATTGAGTTTTCAGAGCTTCCTTCCTTCTATTGGCTGATTCTCTTTTTCTTGCACCCATTTTTCAATTCTTTAATTGTATTAAAACTCGCATTCCCTCAGGCCTTATTTTTTCTTGTTACCTGCATGGCCGCGGAATGTGCGTGTAGGAGCGAACTCACCGAGTTTGTGCCCCACCATGTTTTCGGTAACATATACGGGAATAAATTTATTACCATTGTGTACTGCAAAAGTATGACCTACGAAATCGGGAGAAATCATAGATGCACGCGACCATGTTTTGATAACAGACTTCTTGCCTGATGCCTCCATGGCGGCAACTTTTTTATCCAGCTTCACACTGATATATGGGCCTTTTTTTAATGAACGACTCATGTTGTTGTCAATTTATCAGATTACTTTTTCCTTCTTTCAATAATATACTTCGAAGAGTGTTTCTTCGGAGCTCTGGTCTTCAAACCTTTTGCATACAAACCTTTTCTAGATCTGGGGTGTCCTCCTGATGCACGTCCTTCACCACCACCCATGGGGTGATCTACAGGGTTCATCACAACACCACGGTTGCGAGGACGACGGCCCAACCAGCGAGAGCGGCCGGCTTTACCCGAACGTTCGAGTGCGTGGTCCGAATTTCCTACACTACCGATAGTAGCTTTACAGGTTGCGAGGATCTTTCTGGTTTCTCCAGAAGGTAATTTGATAATTGCATAATCGCCTTCTCTCGAAGTCAACTGAGCGAATGTACCGGCCGAACGAACCAAAAAGGCTCCTTGTCCCGGACGTAACTCGATGTTGTGAATAACAGTACCGATAGGTATGTTTTTCAGCGGCAATGCATTTCCTACTTCGGGAGCCGCATTTTCGCCAGACATCAAGGTTGCTCCAACTTCCAAGCCGTTGGGTGCAATAATGTAACGTTTCTCACCGTCTGCATAAAACAACAACGCGATACGAGCCGAACGGTTAGGATCGTATTCGATTGTCTTTACAGTAGCGGGTACACCGTCTTTATTTCTCTTGAAGTCGATAAGTCTGTATTTTCTCTTGTGACCGCCTCCGATATAGCGCATTGTCAAATGCCCTTCATTGTTACGACCACCCGATTTTCTGACACCTACTACAAGAGATTTTTCTGGCGCGCTAGCAGTGATAGTATCAAATGCACCAATAATTTTGTGTCTTTGCCCCGGTGTTGTGGGCTTTAATTTTCTTACTGCCATTGTTCAATTAGATATTGCTATAAAAATCAATAGTTTCTCCTTCTTTCAATGTAACTAGGGCTTTTTTATAAGCAGCCGTTCTACCGGAAATAAGGCCCGTCTTGGTATAACGGCTCTTGTTCTTTCCACGATAATTCATCGTGTTTACCGATACAACAGTAACATTGTACATTTCTTCAACTGCTTTTTTAATTTGCAGTTTATCTGCTTTCGGATCAACGCGGAAACCATAACGATTATACTTTTCGCCCATGGCTGTCATTTTCTCCGTTACGATAGGTTTAATTATTATTCCCATATTCAAGCCTCCTTACATCAAAAGTTATTTATAGCGGCTACCGTACTTTCAGTCAAAACCAAAGCCTTGTTATCCAACACTTTGTATGTATTGAGTTCCGAAACCGTTATAACATTTGCTCCCGTGAGATTACGGGACGACAAATATACGTTTTTATTTTGTTCCGATAAAACCAAAAGTGACTTTTTATCAGCAACTTGCAAATTTTTGAGCAAGTTCACGAACTCTTTGGTCTTAGGAGCATCGAAAGAAAAGTCTTCGACTACTACGATCGCATTGTCCTGAGCCTTGTAAGTCAATGCCGATTTACGAGCAAGCGCTTTTACTTTCTTGTTCAATTTGAAACGATAGTCACGAGGTTTAGGACCGAATACACGGCCACCACCTACCATCACAGGAGAATTGATATCTCCGCTACGAGCACCTCCCGTACCTTTTTGTCTTTTCAACTTACGGGTACTACCAGATACTTCGCTTCTTTCTTTTGATTTGTGAGTACCTTGACGCAAGTTTGCCAAGTATTGTTTCACATCGAGATATACGGCGTGATCATTGGGTTCGATACCAAATACAGCATCGTCCAAAACAACCTTCTTACCTGTGTCCTCACCTTTAATGTTATATACGCTCAGTTCCATTATTTCTCAATTATTACGATTGAACCTTTACTTCCGGGCACAGATCCTTTAATAAGCAAAAGATTGTGTTCGGGTATTACTTTTAACACTTGGAGGTTTTGCACGGTTACGCGGTGATTACCCATCTGGCCGGCCATACGTGTACCCTTGAATACACGGGCTGGATATGAACATGCACCGATAGAACCGGGGGCACGTAAGCGGTTATGCTGACCGTGAGTGGTTTGTCCCACACCACCGAAGCCATGACGCTTAACTACACCTTGGAAACCTTTTCCTTTACTAGTCCCGACTACATCAACGTACTCTGTTCCTTCGAACAAGTTCACGTCAATTACATCACCTAACTTGTACTCGACATCATACCCTGAAAATTCCACGAGTTTTCTTTTCGGAGTTGTGCCTGCCTTTTTAAAGTGTCCACCTAGCGGTTTGGTTGTGTTTTTCTCTTTTTTGTCATCAAAACCCAACTGAATTGCTGTGTAACCGTCTTTCTCGATAGTCTTTACTTGGGTTACAACACATGGACCGGCCTCAATCACAGTGCATGGAATACTTTTTCCCTCGGCACTGAATACGGAAGTCATTCCGACTTTTTTTCCAATTAAACCTGGCATCTCTTTTTTTCTCTTTTTAAAAATAGGTTTTCAATCTCTTAATAACGACATAGGTTTTCGCCGTTATCAAACTTTAATCTCTACTTCAACACCACTCGGTAATTCAAGTTTCATCAAGGCGTCAATCGTACCTGCAGTTGAACTGTAGATGTCGATTAATCTTTTGAACGTGCATACCAAGAATTGCTCGCGGCTCTTTTTGTTCACGAACGTAGAGCGATTTACAGTAAAAATTCCCTTGTGAGTAGGAAGTGGAATCGGACCACTTACCACTGCTCCGGTAGCCTTCACTGTCTTTACAATCTTCTCTGCAGACTTGTCAACCAAGTTGTGATCGTAAGATTTCAACTTAATTCTGATTTTTTGGCTCATGTTTTTAATTATGATTTATGATTTAAGATTTACGATTCTCGATGGCTCTTGAATCGTAAATCAGCAATCTAAAATTCTTATAATAGTTCTACTCTACCGTTATTTTTCTCTACCACTTCCTTGGCAATTCCCTTCGGAACTTCAGCGTAGTGTGAGAATTCCATGGATGAACTTGCACGACCGGAAGACAAAGTTCTCAAAACGGTCACGTAACCGAATTGCTCTGCTAGCGGCACTTTAGCCTCGATCACGCGAGCTCCGGCTCTTGATTCCATTCCTTCAACCTGTCCGCGACGGCGGTTCAAGTCACCAATAATATCTCCCATGTACTCTTCCGGGGTTACCACCTCAAGTTTCATGATCGGCTCCAACAATACAGGCTTAGCCTTTTGAGCTGCCTCCTTGTAACCGATCTTAGCGGCCATTTCGAAAGACAACGCATCAGAGTCAACCGGGTGGAATGAACCGTCAAGCAAAGTAATCTTCAAGCTAACAAGTTCATAACCGGCCAAAACACCATTAGCCATCGCATCTTTGAATCCTTTCTCTACAGAAGGGATAAACTCCTTCGGAATATTACCACCTTTCACCTCGTTCACGAAAGTCAAACCTTCTTTGCCTTCTTCAGCCGGCTCCATTCTAAAGATGATGTCAGCGAATTTACCACGACCTCCGGTTTGTTTCTTGAACACGTGACGATGTTCAACGGTTCCGTTAATAGCCTCTTTGTAAGCCACCTGCGGAGCACCTTGATTACATTCAACCTTGAATTCACGTCTCAGACGGTCAAGGATAATATCCAAGTGAAGTTCACCCATACCGCTAATGACAGTCTGACCTGAATCTTCATCCGTTTTTACGCGGAAAGTCGGGTCTTCTTCAGCCAATTTAGCCAAAGCCATACCTAACTTATCAGTATCTTTCTGTGTAAGCGGCTCGACAGCGATACCGATCACCGGCTCGGGGAAAGTCATACTCTCCAACACGATCTGGTTTTCCTCGGTACACAGAGTATCTCCGGTACGAATATCTTTAAATCCAACGCAAGCACAAATATCACCGGCCTCGATTACATCCTTCGGCTGTTGTTTATTTGAGTGCATTTGGAACAAACGAGAAATACGTTCTTTTTTCTCTGTACGCGGGTTGTACACGTATGAACCAGACTCGATCTTTCCGGAATAAACGCGAGTGTAGCACAAACGTCCCACGAACGGGTCAGTCGCGATCTTGAATGCCAATGCAGAAAGCGGGGCTTCCGGATCAATCTCGAAAGTCACAGCCTCTTCCGTACGCGGTCTTTTACCAGCAGCAGCCGGAATATCCAGCGGGTGCGGCAAGTAAGCGATAACGGCATCCAACAAGTTCTGAACACCTTTGTTCTTGAATGAAGAACCGCACATCACCGGACAGAAGTCCATTGCGATAACGGCCTTACGAACCACTGCTTTCAATTCTTCAACAGTGATTGATTCAGGATCTTCGAAGAAACGCTCCATCAAGGCCTCATCCTGAACGGCAGCGGCCTCAACCAATTTCTCTCTCCATTCTTGAGCTTCTGCCAACAAATTCTCCGGAATTTCCTTGATCGTAGCTTCCAATTCACCATTCTCCCACACGTAAGCCTTCATCTCGATCAAATCGATAACTCCCTGAAATCCATCCTCAGCACCGATCGGTAACTGTAATGGAATAGGATTCGCATGCAATTTTTCACGGATCTCACGTACTGCTTTGAAGAAGTCAGCACCTGAACGGTCCATTTTGTTCACGAAAGCAATTCTCGGAACACCATATTTATTCGCTTGACGCCAAACCGTTTCCGATTGCGCCTCAACTCCACCCACGGCACAGAACAATGCAACAGCACCGTCCAACACACGCAATGAACGCTCCACCTCAACGGTAAAGTCAACGTGTCCCGGAGTGTCAATAATATTTACTTTATATTGCTGACCTTGATAATTCCAGAAACAGGTAGTAGCGGCAGAAGTAATGGTGATACCTCTCTCCTGCTCCTGTTCCATCCAGTCCATGGTAGCGGTTCCCTCGTGCGTCTCGCCGATCTTGTAGTTGACGCCCGTGTAGTACAGAATACGCTCGGTCGTGGTGGTCTTGCCTGCATCAATGTGGGCCATGATGCCGATATTTCTCGTATTTTCCAGTGTAACCTTTCTCGGCATAACGTTCTCCTTTTAATCAGTTTGCGGGGATTACCAGCGGAAGTGGGCGAAGGCCTTGTTGGACTCGGCCATCTTGTGGGTATCCTCGCGCTTCTTCACGGCGCTGCCGGTGTTGTTGGCGGCGTCCATGATCTCGCCTGCCAGGCGCTCGGCCATGGTGCGCTCACTGCGGGCGCGGGAATAGTTGGTCAGCCAGCGCAGACCCAGGGTCTGACGGCGGGCAGGACGAACCTCCATGGGGACCTGATAGGTGGCGCCGCCGACACGGCGGGCCTTGACTTCCAGGCTGGGCATGATGTTTTCCATGGCCTGGGTGAACACTTCCAGAGGCTCCTTCTCGGTCTTTTCCTTGATCAGATCAAAGGCGCCGTAGACAACCTTCTGGGCAACGCCCTTCTTACCGTCCAACATGATGCTGTTGACGAGCTTCGTCACCAGCACGGAGTTGTACATAGGATCGGGCAAAATTTCTCTCTTGGGAACATTACCTCTTCTGGGCACTATGCTTCCCTCCTTCATAAAAATATGATTTCATAGGTACTCAACAGCCGGAGAGGCTGTTGTACGGCCTGCCAAAGAGGTACATACGATATATATAAACCTTTTCGGCAAAGCTCATTTCATGCGGGGATTACTTGCTCTTGGGACGCTTGGCGCCGTACTTGGAGCGCGCCTGCATACGGCCCTGAACGCCCTGGGTATCCAGAGTGCCGCGGATGATGTGGTAACGAACACCGGGCAGGTCCTTGACACGGCCGCCGCGGATCATGACCACAGAGTGCTCCTGCAGAGAATGACCGACACCGGGGATGTAGGCGGTGACCTCGTAGCCGTTGGTCAGGCGGACACGGGCGATCTTACGCAGAGCGGAGTTGGGCTTCTTGGGGGTGGCAGTTCTCACTGCGGTGCAGACGCCGCGCTTCTGAGGGGAGGACAGATCGGTCTCCTTGTTCTTCAGCGTATTCAGGCCCTTCTGCATAGCGGGGGAATTGGACTTGTAGGTAGCCTGTTTCCGGCCCTGCTTGACCAGCTGATTGAAAGTAGGCATGCAATGAACTCCTTTCTAAAGATTTGTGGGATGACTCCCTATATTTTCCACGGAACAAAGAATTTTATTCCGTTGGAAGCGGTTTTTCCTTTGCCAGCAGCGCCGCGGCGGCGGTGCCCACGTCGATGCCGCAGGCCCGGCCCAGCTGGGCCATGGTGTGCGCCCCGGACACGGGAACGCCCCGTTCCCGGCAGCGGCCCTCCAGCGGCCGGGTCAGCCGGGGATCGGCGTCGCAGGCCAGAAACACCCGGCCTGCCCGGCCGGCGCTCACTGCCCGCTGCACCTGTTTCAGGCCCACCACCTTGTCTTTGGATGACAGCTCTTCCAGCACGTGGGAACCTCCTCGGCACAGTGTGTCTGCCGCATGGCAAAATTCGCGGAATCCATATCCGCGCAGTTTGAAATTATAGCACAGTCCCCCGGGATACGTCAAGAGGAATCCGGGTAAAACTTTTCATTTTCCTTTGTGCATTCGTCCATACTTTGTGCACATATCAGCAAAATTTGTGTCAAATCTGCAAATAAGGCTGGAAACCGGTGCGGGGGTATGATAAAATGAGAATACCTGTGGGGCGGGAGAGCCCCGGGGGAAATTAAAGGAGGTAATAGCTTGATGAAAACACCTGTTCGCACCAGACTTCTGTCTGCGCTGCTGTCACTGGTCATGCTGGTTTCCCTGCTGCCGGTGTCGGTATTCGCGGCAGAGCCTGCGTCCGGGACCTGGGAAAAGGTCACCGAGGCACAGGAGGACTGGTCCGGTCAATACCTGATCGTCTATGAAAAGGGCAGCCTGATCATGGACGGCTCCCTGTCCGCCCTGGACAAGGAGGGCAACAAGGTGGACGTGACCATCACCGACGGCAAGATCGTTGGTGATTACGCCAAGTACGCGTTCACCATCGCGCCCATGACCGGCGGCTGGTCCGTACAGTCCGCCAGCGGAAAGTACATTTCCGGCAAGTCCGGCAGCAACAAGATCATCACCGGCTCCACTCCGGAGCTCAACACCATCACCTTCGCTGATGGCAATGTGAAGATCGCCAGCAACAACACCACGCTGCAGTATAACGCAGCCGCCACCAACGGCACCCGGTTCCGCTATTATAAGAGCGAGAATCAGCAGCCCGTGGCCCTGTATAAGCTCAGCACCGTCCCCGCCCGGGAAAGCGGCATCGTCACCGATCTGACCACCCTGCAGAACGGCGACAAGGTGGTGGTGTTCAACCCCGCCAACAAGAAGGCTCTGTCCTCCGTGTACAACGGCTTCTATAACACAGGCGTGGATGTGGAGCTGACCGGAGGCAAGCTCACCGGCTACACGGATGCAGAGCTGTGGACCGTGAAACGCACCGAGAGCGGCGCCTATACCTTCTCCACCGCCGAGGGCAAGAAGCTGTCCATGGACACCAGCTACAGCAGCACTCCCCTGGACAAGGCCAATGTGGATTGGGAGCTCAGCGCTGCCGCCACGGCGGACTGCTTCTACATCAAGAACGTGGGCCGCGGCAGCTATCTGGAGTGGTATGCCGAGAAGAACAACTGGAGCTCCTACGGAACCATCGGCAGCAACGAGGCTCTGTTTGCCCAGCAGCTTTATCTGGTGGTAGACACCCAGGAGCCTGGCCAGCCCGGCCAGCCGGAGGATCCCTCCGCTCCTCTGAAGAACGGCGACCAGGTGGTCATCTACAACCCCGCAAACCTCAAGGCCCTGTCCAGCGAGTACAGCGGCTTCTATAACAAGGGCACCGACGTGACCCTCACCGGCAGCAAGCTGGCCGGCTTCACCGAGGCCGACATCTGGACCGTGGGCGTCAACGACGATGGCAGCTATACCTTCTCCACCGCCGACGGCAAGAAGCTGTCCATGGACGAAAAATACTCCAGCACTCCCCTGGACAAGGCCCACACCGCCTGGACACTGGAGCAGGCTGCCACCGAGGGCTGCTACTATATTAAGAACGTGGGCCGCAGCAGCTATCTGGAGTGGTATGCCGAGAAGAACAACTGGAGTGCCTTCGGCACCATCGGCAGCAATGAAGCTCTGTTTGCCCAGGCATTCTTCAAAATCCAGAAAAGCGGCATCGTTACCTCCGTATCCGACGGCGACCAGGTGGTGGTATTCAACCCCGCCAACGGCAAGGCCCTGTCCACGGAGTACACCGGCTTCTATAACAAGGGCACCGACGTGACCCTGACCAATGGCAAGCTCTCCGGTTATACCAAGGCCGACATCTGGACCGTGGGCGTCAACGCCGACGGCAGCTATACCTTCTCCACCGCCGACGGCAAGAAGCTGTCTATGGACGAAAAATACTCCAGCACCCCCCTGGACAAGGCCCACACCGGCTGGAGCATCCTCCCCGCCGCCACGGAAAACTGCGTCTATATCCAGAACGTGGGCCGCAGCAGCTATCTGGAGTGGTATGCCGAAAAGAACAACTGGAGTGCCTTCGGCACCATCGGCAGCAACGAGGCTCTGTTTGCCCAGCAGCTCTATCTGGTAGGCGACGAGATGGACCAGCCCGCCGGCAGCCTGCCCCAGGAGGGTGCGCAGGTGGTGCTGTTCAACCAGAATGCCCAGGGCGTCCTGGCCCAGCAGAATGACAACACCGACAGCCCCGCCATCAATAGTGTCTCCGCCCAGATCACGGACGGCAAGGCCATCCCCGAAAACGGCGGCGTGGTGTTCACCGTGGAGCGCAGCGGCGAATACTATCGCTTCCGCAACGAGACCTACGGCTACCTGTGCTCCAACGGCACCGGCAACAACGCCTTCTATTCCCTCACCGCCAGCGACGACGCCGACTGGACCGTGGAGCCCTGCTCCGGCGGCGTGGGCGGCTATCAGCTGGAGAGCCGCACCGCCAAATTCAACGGCAGATACAGCCAGTATCTGGAGTATTACAGCGACAGCTATAAGACCTACAGCATGTACAACGTCACCGACTACACCATCTATTCCTTCTTCTTCTATGGTGTGGCCGACAGCGTGAAGCTGGACGGCGGCGTGGTCAACGATCCCGCCGTGGTGTTCACCTCCGCCGACACCGTGAAGGCCGGTCAGGACTATACCCTGACCTTCACCGTCAATGATGTCAAGGCCGTTTCCAAGCTGGAGATCCTGGTGGACGGCAAGACCGCCGGTGTCATCACCGACTACACCGCCGACGGCAAGAACTACACCGCCAACGTCTCCGCCGCCATGCTGGCCGGGGCCGACAAGGTGACCCTCACCGTCCGCGTCACCAACGCCTCCGGCGCGTCCTATTCCGGCAGCCTGGTGCTCACCGTGGTGGACGAGCCCTCCATCGGAGCCGTGACCCCCCTGAAGGGCAGCCAGACCGGCAGCGACAAGCGGCCCGTGATCTCCGCCGAGATCATCAACGCCGGTGAGAATCCCACCCTGGAGATGACCGTCAACGGCCAGAAGGTCAACGCCGTGTACGCCGGCGGCAGGCTCACCTATACCCCCGCCGCCGACATGACCGATGGCCGCACCAATGTTACCGTCACCGTCACCCGCGCCGACGGCAAGACCGCCTCCTTCAACTGGTTCTTCACCGTGGGCCAGGCCCAGTATCAGCTGTACTTCGGCCAGCTCCACAGCCACACCCAGTATTCCGACGGCGCAGGCTCCCTGGACGCCGCCCTGGACTATGTGAAGAACCTGCCCGAAAGCGCCAATGTCCAGTTCGTGGCCTTCACCGACCACTCCAACTACTTTGACACCACCGGCGCCGCCAACCCCGAGGGCGCCCTGTACGACATGAGCCTGGCCACCCCCTACAGCCAGGAGACCTGGAACAGCTACCGTTCCGCCGTGGCCGCCTTCAATGAGGCCAACGCCGGCTCCCTGGTGGCTCTGGCCGGCTTCGAGATGACCTGGTCCGGCGGTCCCGGCCACATCAACACCTTCAATACCCCCGGTATCGTCTCCCGCAACAACACCACCCTGAACAACAAGACCGACTATGCCGGTATGCGCGCCTACTATGCCCTGCTGAGCCAGCAGGAGGGCGCAGACAGCCTCAGCCAGTTCAACCACCCCGGCAACACCTTCGGCACCTTCGGTGACTTCGCCTTCTGGGATCCCGTCATCGACAGCCGCATGTACATGGTGGAGGCCGGCAACGGCGAGGGCCAGATCGGCGCCGGCGGCTATTATCCCAGCTATGAGTACTACACCATGGCGCTGGATAAGGGCTGGCACCTGGCTCCCACCAACAACCAGGATAACCACAAGGGCCGCTGGGGCAACGCCAACGACGCCCGCGACGTGATCCTCACCGACGACTTCTCCGAGGAGGGCATCTACGACGCGCTGCGGGCCATGCGTATGTACGCCACCGAGGACAAGAACCTGGAGATCGGCTACACCGTCAACGGTATGCTCCTGGGCAGCAGTCTCACCGAGGTCCCCGAGAAGCTGAACATCCACGTCACCGTTAACGACCCCGACGCCAGCGATTCCATCTCCAAGGTGGAGGTCATTGTCAACTCCGGCAAGACCGCCTATACCTGGGATGATCCCGCCGTCCTGGCCACCGGCGACCTGTCCGTGACCCTGGACCCCGACTACAGCTACTACTACATCCGCGTCACCCAGGGTGACGGCGACCTGGCGGTCACCGCTCCCGTGTGGGTGGGCGAGACCCTGAAGCTGGGCATCTCCGATGTGACCTGCGGCACCTCCACTCCCGTCACCGGTGAGAAGATGACCGTTACCACCACCCTTTTCAACAGCGAGAGCACCGACGCCAGGATCAAGTCCATCACCTATGCCGTGGGCAGTCAGGTCCTGGCCTCCGCCACCGATGTGGGCACCGTTCCCGCCAGCGGCACCCTGGCCCTGAGCTATGACGTCTCCTTCGACACCGCCCGTGTCTACAAGGTCACCGCCACCGTGGTGCTGGAGCAGGACGGCAAGGAGTATGTGTTCACCAAGGACATTACCCTGGACGTGCTGAATGCCGACGACCTGGTGTATATCGGCATCGACGCCTCCCACTACAACGAGTATGTGGCCGGTAACTACAAGGATTCCATGGGCAACTTCGGCAGCCTGGCGGGCAAGTACAGCGTCCGCACCGTGGAGCTGAAGACCAGCGACGAGCTCATCGCCGCCTGCTCCAATCCCAAGTTCAAGGCCCTGATCCTCACCGCTCCCTCCCGCCGCCTGGCGGACGCCCAGACCGATCCCCGGACCTACAGCGCCCAGGAGCTGGCGGCCATTGCGGCCTTCAACGCCGGCGGCGGCACCGTGATCCTGGCCGGCTGGAGCGACAACTACGAAAACTATGACGTGATCCAGAACACCCCCGCCATCAAGCACATGGCCGCCACCCAGAACGAGGTGCTCCAGGCCCTGGGCTCCAGCCTGCGCATCAGCGACGACGCCACCTATGACGACGTCCGCAGCGCGGCCGACGGCGTGGACAAGTGGCGTCTGTACTTCAACACCTATGGCCAGAGCTTCCTGACCGACGGTGTCATCGTGGACGCCGAGCACCCCTATGACCGGCTGTATACCGAGGTATTCAGCCACTACGGCGGCGCCTCCGTGTATGCCGTGGACGCCGACGGCAAGCCCACCTCCACCCTGCCCGCCACCGTTTCCCCGGTGGTATACGCCCACAGCACCACCTATTCCGTGGACGTGGATAAGGACGGCCTGGGCGGCGCCAACGTGCCCAAGTACGCCTATGCCGAAAACGACAGCCGTCTGCTGGCCATGGCCAGCGAGCAGCTGGAGGGCAAGGGCCTGATCATCGTGTCCGGCGCGGCCTTCATGTCCAACTTCGAGGTGCAGGCCACCATCAGCGACAACGGCTCCGAGAAGAACTACTCCAACTATAAGATCTGCGAGAACCTGCTGCGGGCCATCAACCCCGTGAAGGTCACCGACATCGCCACGGTCCAGGCCCAGACCGAGGCCGGTCACAAGTACACCATTGAGGGTGTCGTGACCTCCAACGCCTCCGGTTATGACAAGGCCACCGCCTTCTTCGACTGCATCTATGTCCAGGATGAGACCGGCGGCATCAACTGCTTCCCCGTGGCCGGCGAGTTCAAGATCGGCGACGTGGTCCGCGTCACCGGCGTGACGGAGACCTATCAGGGCGAGAACGAGCTGCAGGTTTCCTCCATCGAGAAGATCGGCGAGACCACTCCCGTCACCCCCAAGACCGTCACCTCCACCCAGATCAACGACGGCTCCGTCCTGGGCCAGCTGGTGACCCTGAAGGGCTTCGTGGTGGGCTATGAGATGGCCGACGGCCTGGTCCAGACCATCCTGGTCCGCGACAGCGAGGGCAAGATCGCCCGCGTGTTCATCGACGGCTATATCACCACCTCCTATGACGTGAAGAACCTGGAGATCGGCTGCGAGATCTCCGCCACCGGCCTGGCCTCCTACGACAACACCTTCGTCCTGGCCGACGGCACCGAGATGGCCCCCCGCATCCGCATCCGCGACCGCAACGACGTGGTCTGCACCGCCCATGAGCACACCTTCGGCGAATGGGTGGTCACCACCGCCCCCACCTGCACCCAGGACGGCCTGGAGACCCGCACCTGCTCCGCCTGCGGCGAAGTGGAGACCCGGGTCATCCCCGCTGCCGGTCACGACTATAAGGACGGCAAGTGCACCGTCTGCGGCGAGACCGATCCCAACTACAAGCCCGATCAGCCCACCCAGCCCGGCGTCAAGACCGGCGACGAGAGCAACACCACCATGTGGATCATCGTCCTGATCTGCGCCGCCGCTCTGGCTGTGGTGCTGGTCATCGTGTCCCGCAAAAAGCGCAACAGCTAATACTGATTCTTGATTCAAAAATTGAATCAAGAATCCCGTGCGCTACGCGCACGCACAGCGTGCGAAAACACGCTGTGACGTCTCATACAAAACCTGACGCACCTTCGGCGCTATAAAAAGCTTTTCAAGCTTTTTAACAGGTTTTGGTATGAGACAGGCCGGGGTGGGGCAGAAATGCCCCGCCCCTGGCCTGCCCTACAGGATTTTTGGTGTCCTGGCGCGCTACATTCTGTATAATTCTGCAAGAAAATGACAGATTGTATTGGAAAATGACCCCTCCCGCCTGCCGGGCAATCCTTCGGTGTCCCGCTGTAGGGGCGGACGACTCTGTCCGCCCGGGCTTGGCGGGTCAACGCGGGCCGCCGAGGACGTCGGCCCCTACGAAACACCTGTCGATGGAATGCCTGTCGGCGATGGCCCCCCGCTTACATATTCAACGGAGGTGATGCCTGTGAAGCGCGGGCGGCTGGGGGTGTCCGGGGCCTTGGCCGGGGCCGTCAACGGCGTGTTCGGCGGCGGCGGGGGCATGGTGCTGGCTCCGCTGCTGGGGAGCTGGTGCCGGGTGGAGGAAAAGCGTGCCCTGGCCAACTGCGTGGCCACCATCCTCCCCTGCTGCGTGTTGTCCGGCGGGGTGTACTTGCTGCGGACGGGGCTGGACTGGGGCATGGCCCTGCCGTACCTGCTGGGGGGCCTGGCCGGGGGCTTCCTGGGCGGCAAGCTGTTCACAAAGGTCCCCGCCGTGTGGCTGCGCCGCCTGTTTGCGGCGTTCCTGGTCTATGGCGGGGTGCGGTATCTGCTGTGAAGGAGTTTGTATTGCCCCTGCTGGCCGGGGTGGGCTGCGGGGTGCTGTCGGCCTGGGGCATAGGCGGCGGGACCCTTCTGCTGCTGGTGATGACCCTGGTGTTCGGGGTGGATCAGACGGCGGCCCAGGGGATCAACCTGCTGTATTTCCTGCCCACCGCCGCCATGGGCCTGATCTGGCACCGGCAGAACGGCCTGCTGGACAAGGCCGTTCTGAGGCGCACCGTCCCCTGGGCGCTGGCCGCAGCCGCCGCCGGGGCCTGGGCCGCCACGGCCCTGGACGTGACCCTGCTGCGCCGCCCCTTCGGCCTGTTTCTGCTGGCGGCGGCGGTGCTGACCCTGCGGCAGAAATAGAGCCGCCTGTTTCTGCGGAATTTCGCAGTCCGGGTCCGGTATAATGGACGGCGGAAAGGAGGCGGAGCCATGACGGTGGTGTATCTGGACCGGGTGGTGCTGGTGAACCTGGCGGTGGACTATCTTCTGCTGCTGGCCACGGCCCGGCTGGCGGGACTGCCCCTGCGGCGGCGGAGGCTGGGCCTGTGCGCGGCCCTGGGGGCGGCGTATGCGGCGGCGGTGTTCCTGCCCGGGTGCCGGGGGCTGGCGCATCCCCTGTGCCGTCTGGCGGCGGGAACGGCCATGTGCCGCCTGGCCTGGCGGCGGGAAAGACGTCCCTGGCGGCTGACGGCGCTGTTTTTCCTGCTGTCCGGCGCTCTGGCGGGACTGCTTCTGGCCATGGGCCTGGCGGCGGGATCGCCGGAGGCCCTGCTCAGCCGGGTATACCACGCCGACGTCAGCTGGCCGGTGCTGCTGGGCTCCGCCATAGGCTTTGGTCTGCTGCTGCACCTGGTGTTCCGCCAGGGGGCGCGGCATGAAGGAGGAGAATTGATGGATGTGACCGTTTCCTTACAGGGCCGGCGGCAGCGGCTGCGGGCCCTGCACGACACCGGGAATACCCTGCGGGACCCTGTCAGCGGCCAGCCGGTGCTGGTGCTGGAGCAGGACGCCCTCCGGGAGCTGTGGCCGCCGGAGGCGGCGCGGATCGTGGAAATGCGCCTGCCGCCGGAGGAGAAGATGGCCCGGCTCCACCGGCTGGACGGCACTTGCCGGTGGAGCCTGCTGCCCTTCTGCGCCGTGGGCACGGAGGCGGGCCTGCTGCTGGCCGTCCGCAGCGACTATGTGAAGGTGGGGAGCATTACATATCCCCGGATCCTGCTGGCCCTGACGCCGGGGGCCGTCAGCGACGGCGGAGGGTATCAGGCCCTGTGGGGCGGAAGAAAGGAGCGGCGACATGGGGAATCTGCTGCGGCGGCTTCTGCGGTGGCTCAGCGGCCGGCCGGATAAGGTCATGTACATCGGCGGCAGCGATACGCTGCCGCCGCCGCTGCCCCGGCAGGAGGAGGCGGAGTGGATCAGCCGGCTGGAGCAGGGGGAGCTGCTGGCCCGGCAGACGCTGATCGAGCGGAACCTGCGGCTGGTGGTGTATATCGCCCGGCGGTTTGAAAACACCGGCATCAACATCGAGGACCTGATCTCCATCGGCACCATCGGCCTCATAAAGGCCATCAACACCTTCCGGGCGGACAAGAACATCAAGCTGGCCACCTACGCCTCCCGGTGCATCGAAAACGAGATTCTCATGTACCTGCGGAAAAACGCCGGTCAGCGGACGGAGGTGAGCTTCGACGAGCCGCTGAACACCGACTGGGACGGCAAGGAGCTTCTGCTGTCCGACGTGCTGGGCACCGAGGGGGACGTGGTCATGCGGCCCATCGAGGCCGACGTGGACCGGAAGCTGCTGTCGGACGCGGTGGCCCGGCTGTCCCCCCGGGAAAAGGACATCATCTCCCTGCGCTTCGGCCTGGGGGGGCGGAAGGAGCTGACCCAGAAGGAGGTGGCCGACCGCATGGGCATCTCCCAGTCGTACATCTCCCGGCTGGAAAAGCGCATCATCTCCCGCCTGCGGCGGGACATCCAGAAAATGAGCTGAGATAAGCCCCCGCCGGGGGCTTATCTCAGCTCATAGAAAATCAGGGGCGGATTTTTGCCGGAAATGGTTGCAAATGATGGGGAAATGTGATAAAATTGTGTGGTTCCAATGGAATACGGAGATGTACCCAAGTGGTTGAAGGGTCCGGATTCGAAATCGTTTGGAGCGTTTGGCTTTCCGTCCTCGGAAATCCTTGATATTTGGTGCTTTTTAGACTATGCTGTGTCCAGCAGACTTGACTCTATCTACGCATTTTCTACGCTTTGTGCAGAGTAGTGAGTGCGAGTGGATTGCGGTTTTAAGGGTCACGAGAGGAATGCATCAATTTTCATTGGATTTTCTCTCCAAATGGCTCGAAATCGTGTCGGTCGCTTTCCGGGGTGACCTCGCAAACCCTTGATACTTCGGGCTTCTTCCGCTTTTCTACACTTTTTCAAAACTGAATATCTACGGTTTTTCTACGCTTTGTCTACGATTTCTACACTTGGTTCTCAATCAGCCGGAAACCCGCAAAGCCTTGAAAATACAGCATGGAGATGTATCGAAGTGGTCGTAACGAGGCTGACTCGAAATCCTCCGCAACTCAGGCTTTTTCGTCCACCCGTTTCCCTTTGTTTTCAAGGGTTTTCGCGGGTTCTAAAAACTAAATATTTCGCTGTTCTAACACGCCGTTCTAACATTTTGGTTTTTCCTCTTTTTTGAGGTTCAAGGTGTTCTGACCGTGTTTGACATACACGGAGAGGTATCGAAGTGGTCATAACGGGGCTGACTCGAAATCATGTTTCCACTTTGGAAGTCCAAACTGCCGAAAAGCCAGTAACCATGCGGGTTTGCGGGCAAGTTCAAATTGTGAATTGGGGTCTGTTCTATCCTGTTGTTCTTCCCAATTTCCACGGCTTGAATTTTGCGGGAAAATGGCTATAATGAGAGCAGCCATCTGACAGCCACTTTGAGAGGTATGTTTTGGGGTTCCGTAGTTACCGCTATCGTCCCTGATTTACCGTCATCATCCAAGTTGGTGTAATGATTCGAAATCAGGTTTCCTATGCGGAGTGCCAAACGGCTGAAACCCTTGGAACCATGCGGGTTCCAGCCGAGTTCAAATTGAATAATGTTGCTTGTTCTATCCTGTTGTTCTTCCCGATTTCCACCGGCTGAATTGGTCGGCGGGTCGGGACCAGGGATATAACATAAATTTGGAGATGTACCCAAGCGGTTGAAGGGTCCGCACTCGAAATGCGGTAGGTCGGCTCAAAACCGGCGCGAGAGTTCGAATCTCTCCATCTCCGCCATGAGGTCTGCCAGCGAAAAGCTGGTAGACCTCTTTCCTTTTTATGGAGAAACCGCCGATAGGTTTTGCAGCATGGGCGCCACAATGTCCTGCTCAATGGCTGCGGCGGATTGTTTTTTCGTGGCATATTGCAGATGCCCGTAAATATCCACCGTTGTTGAAATCTCACTGTGTCCCAGCCATTCTTTTACCTGTTCCATCGGAACACCGTTGGCCAGCAAAAGCGAGGCACAGGTATGGCGAAGATCGTGGAAACGAATGTGCCGTAAATTGTTCTTGGCAAGCAACTTCCCAAAGGTCGAGGACACATAGTTGGGTTTAATGAGATTGCCAATCACATCGACACAGACATATCCCAGATATTCTTTGTTGTAGGCGCGCCCGCACAGCTTGCGATTTTCTTCCTGCTGTTTCTTGGCCTCCAGCAACCGTTCTTTCAAAAAAGGAATCAATGGATAAGTCCGCAGACTGGATTTGTTCTTTGCCTTGTCCTTCTTAATCGTGACCCGCTCTCCCTTTACATTGCAGGTTGTTACCGTATGCCGAATGGAGAAGCAGTTATGGTTGAAGTCAAAGGCACTCCATTTCAAACCGATAACCTCACTGCGGCGCAGGCCGTAAAAAGCAGTCAGTAGAACTACCAGCTCGATCTTATGCCCCTTGATAACTTCAAACAGATTCAGGACTTCCGAATCCAGGTAGTAGTCACCCTTGAAGGGTTCAGGCTTGGAAATGATAATCCGGTCAGCCGGATTGCTTGGAATCAGATTTTTGTCAACCGCATAATTCAACGCCCCATGAATCAGAGCGTGGTAATGTTTAACGGTGGTCGGCTTGACCCGTTCCAATTCTTTCTCATAAAAAGCGAGAATATCTTGTTTGGTAAGGTCACAAAGGGCGACAGGATGCTCTCGGAAATACGGGGCGATGGGGTTGTTAAGCTGTTGTTCGTATCCCGAATAGGTCGAGAGTTCAATGGGCTTGCTGTCCATCACCCGTCCGGTAGCAGACTTGTACTTGTACTCAAGCCACTGGTACAGGAAATCCACAAAGGAAATCGCTGCGGATGACGGGCCAGACGGAGAAGCCGACTGCTGTGAGGCCGTAGCCTCCTGAAGCAGCTTTTCCGTCCATTCTTTTCGGATGGTGGGAAGCATATTGTTTGCCCAGGTCTTATTGCCCTTGACTTTCTTATGGGTGGGAATCCATTTGGGCTTTCTCTTACCGTTCTCATCGGTAAGGTTTAGAACCCAATAGAGATACCCTTTTTTCTCGGCCACATGGCCGGAGATTAGTTTGCTGTTTTCTTGCAGGTGTACCGCTGGCATACTGATCTGTTCCTCCTTTTGCGGTATTGAGTTCACCTACCAATGACACCTTTATTGTATCATCGGACAGAACAAAACTCCAGGTAAATCCGCGTCAGAATTGTTAACTTTCTGCGTCTATCCGGTGAAGATCGACACCATAGCCTGCTACTCCGCAAAAGTGGAGCAGGTGATTTTCAAATAACGAAGAATGTGGGCTTTGGGGATGCGGTAAGCCCGTCCAATTTTAAGGTACTCAATTTTCCCATCTTTAAGTAACTTGTACCCGGTTTTTGTACTGACGCCAAGCGCCTCACACATTTGACCAATGTCCATCACATCCGGGTAGTCTTTTAACATCAATCGGTAGGCATCTCTGGGAGAGAGTAGGCCGCCGTCATTTTCATACATTGTGAGTCCTCCTTTCGTTGGGGTATCCTATGCCGATGCTGATTGCCAGGGCTGCATCTACCTCCAGCATTTTTTCTTTACTGATACGCCCAATGTAACCACGGAGCCGCTTCCGGTCTATTGTCCGCAGTTGTTCCAACAGAAGCAGAGAGGTAGGCGCAAGCCCCGGCACATTCTCAAGTAGGATATGGGTAGGCAGACTGTTCTTCGCTTTTCTGCTGGTGATGGCTGCTGCAACAACGGTAGGACTAAAGTGATTCCCCACATCATTTTGGATAACAAGGACAGGGCGGATGCCGCCTTGCTCGGAGCCGACCACCGGGTTCAGGTCTGCATAGAACAGATCGCCACGCCGGATAGCCTTTCGCATAAACTGACCTCCTGAATATTAAGTAAGCCGGAAAACGGGGCAGGCCATAAGACCTGCCCCATTTCCGGCGAAATACAAAATCCGATTAGTAATATATAAGCGAGGGTGTTACAGCCTTCGCTTTTCCTTTAAGATGAAGGTGATTGGCTGACGGAATTTCCGATTGGGACTCCACGCCCGCAAACAAATGTGTCAGCCAGCCTTCATCATTCTGCATTCGATTCAGCAAGTTGGGACAAATCATTGCTCCCGTTTCACGAACTAATCTGAGTGAATCTTGAAGTGCTGGAACCAATCGTATCTCAATTTACGAAGGAGGAGTTTCATGATCGCAGTTGGAATCGACATATCCAAAGCCAAAAGCACCGTTGCGGTGATTGATTCAGACGGTACAGTTCTGGCAAGTCCATTCACAATGGCTCATACGCAGCCGGAGATGGAATCTTTCGTGACCTATCTGAAGGGACTTGGAGAACCCACGACCATCCTCATGGAGTACACTGGCCACTACCATTATCCGGTGCTCAAGAAGCTTCAAGACGAGGGATTTCCCGTTTGCATTGTCAATCCATATCAGATGAAAAAATACGGGGATGTCGAGATTCATAAGGCGAAGACGGACAAGAAGGATGCGCTTCGGATAGCAGCCTATGCACTTGAAAAATCCTATAAACTCGTACCGTATAGCTCAATGGAGCAAAAGTATGAGGACTTGAAATTTCTTTCCCGTCAGTACAGCCAGCGTATCACTTATGTCGCGAAACTGAAAGTTCAGCTCATAGCTCTGCTGGATCAGACGATGCCTGGGATCACAAGAATACTGCCACTGAACAGCAGAAACCCTGAAAAATGCGCTCTGCTGCTCTTTATCAAACGATTCAAGTCCTTTGATGAGATTCAAAGAATTGGAAAGGCGCGCTTCCTGGCATCCTATGATGTCTTGGCGAAAAAGACTTCAGAACGCAGCGCGTCCAGTAAGGGACTTAGTATCTACGAACTCGCTGTTGACAGCATTACCACCCGCGGCGAAGACCCTTACATTTGGCTCTCACAAAATCAATGCGTTGACCTGCTTTCCGCAACACAAAATGCTGCCGACGAAATCATTTCTCAGATGAGAAACATCGCCGAGACAATTCCGGAATACAAGGTACTCCGAGCAATGCACGGCGTTGGTGACCGCCTCGGACCGATTATCCTCGCCGAGATCGGTGATGTCCATCGCTTTCACAGCGGTAAGGCATTGAACTCCTATGCCGGCAACGATGCCCCTCCATATCAATCCGGACAATTCGAGAGCAGAAACCGCCACATTTCAAAACGTGGCAGTTCTACCCTCCGGAAGGCTTGTTACGAGGTAATGCAGGCCCTTAAACTGACAAAACCTCAAGACGACCCTGTGTACCTCTTTATGCTCAAAAAAGAGCAGGAAGGGAAGCCTTTCAACGTAGCCAAGATGGCTGGTGTGAACAAGTTTCTCCGGATCTACTACGCCAGAGCAATGGAGCTCTACAAGTAAACCACTTTAATTCTACATCATTTTTTCAAAGCCCGCAATCTGGTGGGTTCGTTTAGTGCACCCTTTTTTCTGTGCAACTTTCAGAAAAAAGTCCTTGACAAACATTAGCAAGATTTGTTTTCTTGTTATGTGCCATTTGTCCTTGACACCCCGCACATATTGGGAAGTCATCAGTGACCGGCAGCGAACCGGCCCACGGGAATCTCACCCCTCCGAGGATCTCTCCGAGCTGCCCCCATTGCGTGATCCTGCAACCAGATGGTTTCCAAATGTTATGGACTACTCTGATCTTAAGCAGGGCTGTGGCTGGACAGGAGTACCATTATGCCCCTTTCCGGTCATGGCCGCGCCGGGTGCTGCCCGGTTTTTACAGGCTGCCGTTACTCGCTCATACAGGACAGGATTGTATGCAAGACCAATTATGATAATCAGGTGGGATCTGCTCATCATGTCCGTATATCATGGCGCGGCCCCTGAATCGGCTTTAGCTCTTCGAGCTGGAAAGGGGGGATGTTACTGATGAATGAGTATGCGGTTGTCAAGGTACAGGTGAAAGAAGAACACTCGAAAGAATGCCTTTCACCTATCGTCCTGAAACCGCAGGGGTGTCAACCCTGTGCCGCAAAATATTTTTTAAGTTTGGCAATCGCCAGGTTTATGGACTTGGCAACGGCTTGATGGCTTGTCCCTTCCATGCGACCGATCTGCCGGGTAGAGAGTCCCTGAAAAACATGAAGCCGGAATCGCCGTTTCTGAACCTCGGTCAAAGCGCCCACTGTAAAAAGCTGCTCCAGGGCTTTCCAGGCATACTTGCGGTTCTGTATGTCAACAACTCGTTCTTCCCATTCTTCATCCAGAGCGCGAGTGGCACAATGCTCCGTTTCCTCCAAACCGTGGATCGAAACATCCTTGCGGGTCTGGGCGCTCTCTGCCCGATCCTGCTCATAGTAAATTTGATCGGACAGGGCTTTCAGCTCTGCAAAGTCATGTTCCGTTTTGTCAGGATTCTCCTTCAGATAATCCTCCAGTGTGATTTCTATGATTTCGTTATGAAAGCGATAAACGATATTTGGGCTGTTTTTGTTTATCGCATAGTCGCTTTTGCGATAATTTTGCACCTCTGTTACCTCCGATTTGTTTTTTGTGGAAAACAAATCGGAAGTGGTGGTGCTCGACACCAGTGACCAAGTAGTCGAGAACAAATCAAAAAGCGGCCGAATCTGTAACTCAGTACAAATTCGACCGCTCCAAGTCGTTTATTAAAAAGTCCGCAGAAAAAGCATCTTTTGGCAGGTGGAGGCTTTTCGCTTTTAGAACAATACTCCCGGCCACCATACTTCCATATAAAGATGATTTTCTTTGTCTTGTAAGCCGTGTGTCGTGGTGCGTAAAGACAGCGGAACAGCATAATGCGCTTCTTGAGGTATTGCATAGTGCATCAGACTCCTGTCCATACAAACGGACGGCACACCGGCAGCATCACTCCCTTTCTTAATTCAAATATATGTATTTCTACCGACAGGTCAATGCTGCCGAGCCGAAATAAACCTATTCAGTTTAAGATCAACTCTGCATTGTCCGGTCATCAGCGATTATTCTTTTTTATGCGGATAAAGTCAGTAATCAGAAGTATCAAACCGATTATTCCAATCGCAACTATTACATAGCTTTCATGTAAAATTCCATGAAAGCCAAGAAAGCCACTAAATCCGGTTAAATGGACACCGTTTCCGGTCATTCCCGAAATAGGAAAACGAACAGAAAGTCGCCATAATACAAATATAATCAGCGCCGATACTCCAAACAAACTTCCTCCAAGCCACGTTCTCCATGACATTCGCTTGTTTCCTTTCAATGCAGATTCTTGTGGTGGGGTCGGCTCGGTAATATTGTCCTTTAACAAATAGTCAGTAGATACCTTAAAACATTCACTTAATGAGACGATTTTTTCCAGTTCAGGGGATGCCAAGCCGTTCTCCCATTTTGTGATGGCCTGCCTTGATACTCCTATTTTTTCTGCGAGTTTCTCCTGGGACAGTCCCATCTTTTTTCGTTCCCTTTGAATCTTTTCGGGTAACTTCATAGTGAACCTCCTCACTTTCATTCTATTTTTTCTGTGGTAGCCACTCTACCACCCCACCTATGTCAATTCGGCAACCAGTGGTAGCAATAAAAAAATTATGAAATATTGCAGAAAAGCTCACCGAAACGGTGAGCTTTTCTGCAATAATCAATATTGTGGGTAGCTGCCTATTTTGGTTCTTCCCACAGATGCCCACACATTTTCATAGAGAGAATCTATCCTTCGTTTTTCCCAATCGCATCCGCTAATTGACCACTGACGGCATCTATGTAGAGATATACCCCGTCCCGATCACAGTGGTACAGGTTAGAGTAGCTTGTGCTCTCATTCGGGCTGATGGGGTTGGGCTCTACCACTTCAGTGGCCTCCAACAGACCGACTCCTGACTTTGCAGCAGCAGAAAGTGCTTTTTTCAGCACAGCAATCTGTCCATTGCTCCAAAGCCCCTCCAGATCTTCAAGGACTTTTGGGTCCTGCTCCATGTCTTTGAGAAGTTGTATAACTTGATCTGGAGACAGATATACACCGGAGCAATAGTTTTCGATGATTCGGTTCTGCATGGGGTTTGGAAAGGAAACAGGAGTGATTTGTTCCCATGAGGTGAAGTACCGCGCATATTCTGGCTTTTGTTCCACCAGGAACGAAAAGGCACTACCTCTGGTGTAATAATAATCTCGGAAAAAACCTTGGATTACTGCAATATAGAAGCCGTGGCTTTTGTCAAACAGCTCGTTAGATTCCGTTTCAGCCCCAACGCGCA
>ENA-OVGB01000781-OVGB01000781.1-human-gut-metagenome-genome-assembly--contig:-NODE-781-length-33964-cov-8.534312_pt1 | contig 33964 bp, 32 predicted proteins | sample MGYA00237767_ERZ505413 | MGnify/ENA primary metagenome ERZ505413 (study PRJEB26158, sample SAMN06016410) | human gut metagenome | biome: human gut; feature: ankylosing spondylitis patient; material...
ATACCTCCTTTCCTTGAAATGATTGAGGGAATGCTGCCTCAGCTAAGGCGGCACAATCCGGCGACAGATGATTTTCATTTACACTGTCCTCCTTTCCGAGCATTGCTCACGATGTATTCATTAAAGAGTGTCTTCACAAAGGCTATAATCGTAGGTCTTCGGCTTCTTTGACCCTGCCGATCTGTCCTGCCCGTAGAAGTCATGATTGACGAGCGCGGAGTAGTAATTGTCTATCGTCAGAGAGGCGTTATACAGAGCGGTCAACAGGTACGCCCGGATATTACGGATGTCTGACGGGTTCTTGTTCATTGCTTCCAGAACGTACTCTATGTGGCTGCTATTCAGCTTGAGAAAGCGGGACTTAACCACTTGCTGCGGCATATCCTCGCCATTGATGCGGATAGTCGGCGCGGTGGAACAGACGGCATCCAGCATGATGTCCATGATCTCCCGGAAGCGGTCTTTATCGAACTTCGGATCCTGACAGAGAATGTTGTAGTCAAGATTCTCTTTGATAATCTCTTCATACTCGCTTCGCTCATCCATCCTGTCCATCACATCAAGATTGATGGATTGATAGTTCTTTGAGAGAGTATTTCTTTCTTGAGTAATTACTTGGATAGTATTTCTTTGTGCGGGATTTTCCCTATGGGGATTCTTCACGTCTGGATTCTCCACATCGGGATTTTCCCTGTGTGGATTATCCCTGTGTGGCAAACCGGCTTGCGGCATCTCATAGATGTCGAACTCCGTGCTGACCATTCTGCCCTTATCATCTCTGCCACGGTGACGGACAAGGTAGCCGTTTTCCTCAAGCTCCTTGAGTGCCGAAAGTATGGCGTCGGGACCTTCCTTGCAGAGTGCCGCAAGACCACGGGTGGAGAACTGCCAGCCGTCGTTGAAGGACAGCATCTTTGAGAGAAGACCGACTGCTTTGAGGGAGAGGTTCTTATCTCTCAGGTGGGTATTGCCCATGACCGTGAAGTCACGGGTTTTATTGACGCGATAGACTGACACATGATCACCCTGCCATTTCCGTAGATACTTCAACGCCGCAGATTCCAAAGTAGCGGATGCGGATGATGTTCTTGCCCTTCGGGGTGAAGTAGGTCTGAGAGCCGGTATAGCGGAAGGTCACGAAATCCCGGACGATGAAGAGTCCTTCGTTGCTCTTCTTGTTGTAGGGAAGAAGCTGACCGGAGGGAGAGCGGAACAGATACCCTTCGTTAAGCAGGAATTTGACGAACTTGCGCTCCGGGATTTTCAGTTCCTTCGCCGTGGTGCGAATGTTGGTGCAGTCATCTGGATTGACGAAGGCGTCAAAGTAATCGGCTTTCGGTCTTGCGATGCCCAGCTCCGCTTCAAGGGCATTGGCGCGATTCGTTTCCTTGAGCAAGGTCTGCGCAAGCTCTATGATGACCGCCGGTTCCTTCTGAATGCGGTCCAGCAGGGATTCCGTCATGTAGCAGCCGGTCTTGCGGATCATGGGAACAACCTCATCGAACAGCCAGTGTTCAAATCTTTCCGCCGAGGGGAGTTTGCTATGGACAATTAGCCTGTAAACATCACCCTCCGTAATGTAGGAAAGGGACTGCGTACCGCCGCTCGTAAGGGTGTCCCGTTTTAGGACACCCTTGCAATGGTCAATAATTGCCTTGCCGGGTCTGGCATATCCCAATGCTCTTGCAACATCTGAGCCGCAGAACAGAAGTGTTTCTCCGTCGAGGATCGTCCTCACCTCACCGAACTGTTCATTCTTGAAGACTTCGATTTTGTTATCCATGACAGGTTTCCTTTCCGGCATCAGATGTGCCACTTTGATTTTTGAGTGTAGAAACGGGATTGCAGCAGTAGGGACACTCTGCAAACACGCAGGACTGATATTTCCAGTGAGGACGGTGAAAGCGGCAGCTTCGGCACTCAGGGAGAATGCCATCCGCGCCGCTGTCAAAATGCTCAAAGCCGGGTATGGTCTGCATCAGCAATTCCAGTGCTTGCAGATCACCGGCTGTCATGCGTTTCATGCTTAAAAACTCCTTTCCTTCGCCGCATCGCCAGCAAATATTCCGGCTTTTGGGCAACAAAAAAAGAGGGTTTGCTTCTTACTCCAAATTGGAGAAGAAACAAACCCTCTTCGTTTACGATGTAGTTCAGATGATTTCTCGGATGGTATGAATGACACCGAGCAGCAGCCCGATGAAGAAGGCAAGTCCTCCGATAAGACCGCCTATGATTAAGTTCAATGCGAAGATGCCGACTGAGCCGGAGATACCGTAGCCGCTGGGAACGAGCCAGAGGCACATCCTCCGGATGCCGAATGGCAAGCCGACGCAGATCCACATAAGGAAGTAGTCACATACGCCGTCAGGCATATAGATCGGCTTGAGAAATGACGCGAGGCAGAACGCAAGCGCGATTGGAAGCAGAACCTCCTTCAAGAAGACTTTGATAGCACCCACTATATCCTCCTTCTGCCGGAAGTGTGCAGCGGCACACTCCGGCTTGCTTGATTATTGTGAAAGTCCTTTGTTTTCGGTCAAAAAAAGAAGGGACTAAGCCAGAATGCCTTGGTTTTCAAGGTCTTTCTGATTTAGTCCTGTGATCTAACAATGATTTTTCGCGATAATAGTTCCTATATTCCGCTTCGATCTCGGTCAGCATACGCTGGAAGCCAGGACGGTCGCAGCTCGTGCCGGAGCAGCCATCATCCACAAAGAATACCGGGTTCGGGAAGTGGTTCTTTTTGGCGTATTCCAGAAGGATAGCCTTCTGGGGAAGGAATTTGTCAAGGATAAATTCCCCTAAGCAACACTGGCTCTCGACATGAAGACCGGCGAGGTCGTGGCAAGCATGCCGGTGCTGGATGATCTTCCCGAGGGCTATCAGGTGGCCATCGAAAACTCCGCGATCGTCTACGATGACGGCGCGGGCACGGTCGGCACGATCGTCTGCAACTGGTTTGGTGCCGGTAATGCGGGGTTAGCCGACCCCAACAGCGACTCGTCCATTCAGAGTTACGCCAACATTTACGACCAGAACTGGCTCATGAAGGGCAACGTCATGACTGCTCCGGGCGTAGAGCGCGTGGACACCGTGAAGACCGATAGCGGCTATGAAATTCGGTATGTATGCCGGCAACAGCGGCAATGCGCTCTACTGCCCAACGGGCTATCTGGAGCTGCTGCGCTTGCAGGATCGCTTTGTGTATCTGCCGGAGATGCCGTATCGTGATGTGGATCTGGATAAGGCGGCAAGAAACGTTCTTTCCCGGGAGCAGTTTGAGCAGGGCGGTGGTGAAGGTACGGTTGCCAGCTGGTGCAATACCGCAACCATTCGCAACGTGCATCCCAACACTACGGTAGCCTTCCGTATGAATAATTTGTCCGGCAGTACCTCTGATCTGATGCTCTATGCCTATGGCACGGATGACAAGCTTCAGCAGGTCGCTTCTGAGATGTGGAAAATCACAGACGAAACTGGTGAGGCTGTGACAGAACTGACGGACGGCATGCTCTATGAGCTGCGCGTGACCATCGCCGACGGCGGCGATTTTGACCTGAGTGAGGCGGAAAAGGAAATCAAGCTTTCCGTTGTTCTTGGAAAATAAATCAATTCTGATTCCTCTGAATCCGGCGCTCAAAGCGCCGGATTCTTTTCAAGCAACCAATAATTATTGCGGAGAAAGTGTCCATGAAACGGATGATTGCGGCAACTCTCATGTTCTCATTGCTGCTTTCTGCCACAGCTTGCGGCAAAGCACCGTTTAAGAGCTTCTTGTTGGGGCGTGCCTGCCCCAAACCCTGTCAGGAGCGAGTGCGGCAAACTGGAAGTTTCCGTTGCTTATCTTGATTTTTATATAAAGCCTCTTTTTTTTGCTTCTTCAATCAATATAGGTTGAATTAAAGGATATGTCCAATTTTCAACTAACTTATCTGAAATCAATATCTTCTCAATCTCACTATGTAATTCCTCAAATGAGTTAATGTCTGCAATAAATAACATTCCGAAAGTTTCATCATCAATATTTTCATTTACTCGTGTCTTTCCTTTAACAGAATACACACATATTGGTTCAATTCTAAAATCAACTGCTCCTGTTTCTTCTTGTAATTCTCTTTTAGCTGTTTCTAAAATACTTTCTCCAGGTTCTCTGTGACCTCCTGGTATTTCATAAGTCTCTCTTTCTTTGTGTTTACAGAATACCCACTTGTTATCTGTTTTGGATATTATCACTGCAAACTTCAAAAATTCATCTGCGACATTGTCATAAAATTTTACTTCTACCATTCTATCAATACCTCGTCAAATTCAAATTTATCTAACTGTTTTATGAATTAAAATCTACTGATTGTAATGATACAACACTTCTTTTCCATGCCTTTCAGCATACTCAATTTCTTTTTTCACAGATGTTCCAATATAACCATCCATATTTACAACATATATTCCATCACTTAAATCTATTTTTCTGTAATGAGCATCTTCAAGTTTTAAAAGTTCATCTTCAGTTGGAACAATATTATCTTCACAATAAACACATTGTAATATATTATATCTTATATCCTTTGCTTATTTCAAGGTCATAAGCAATTTTTTTCATATCTTCGGCAAATTTCATGCTTCCACAAATTGTATAAGTTTTCACCCAATCACCTCATCAAATTCCGATTTATCTATTCAATCCTCTATAAACCCTGTATTTTCAAGGCATATCGCCTATTAAATGTTCAAACCTTATGTATTTTCCCTTGTTTTTGCCCTTATGAGCCGAAACAAGGGAAATTTTTATTCTCCGCCGATTACCTTATCCAGCAGTCTTGCGGAAGTACGCTTCGCTTCCCTTGTAGCGTGAGCGTAAATGTTCATTGTGGTACTGACATCAGCGTGTCCGAGAAGTTCCTGCACATCTTTAGGTGCTGCACCGTTTGAAAGCAGATTGCTTGTATAGGTGTGTCTGAGCATATGAAAGTGGAAATCCTCCAATCCCTCCACCTTTTTTCTCGCTGTCCTGCACATAATCCCCACCGTACTCGGTGCTTCAAATGCCCCATCAGGTCTAAGGCAGACAAAGGATAATTCCTTGTACCCCTCTGGGACTTCCTCCGACCTCGGCAGACTGTAAACCTCATAATAGGTGCGGTCTTTTTCTTTGACCTCCAAATAGTAATTAAGGCTGTACAGTTCCCCGTATCGAAAACGGTTTTTGTGCTGTTCTGTTTTCGCAGTTTTCAGGATTGCGGCAAGCGTATCGCAAAAGTCCACGGTGCGGATTTTTTTACGCTTTGTTGCCCCTATTTCTGTTTTGTGCCTTGCCCCGTTGTAACGCATACTGCGGCGTACTGTCAGATATTGTTCTTCAAGGTTAATGTCCTGCCAAGTCAGACCACAGACCTCTCCAATACGCAAACCTGTATAATAGGCTATCTGTATAGGAAGAAGTGCAGGATTGTTTTTCTTTTTCAGGAAGTCCTCTAATCTCTGATACTGTTCGTAGCTGAGCGTTGGTGTGGAGGCAGTTTCTCCGTCCTCGTCCGAGAACAGTTCGCATTCTTCTTTCTTTCCTCGCCATACCACATACTGCATCGGGTTAAAGGTTATCAGTCTTTTCGGGAATACCGCAAAACGGAACGCCCCTTGTAAAACAGCCGAAAACAATCGGAGATACCCTTTGCTGAGTGCCTTTGCGGTTGTACCGTCAGGATTTGTACCGCCAAAGCTGAGAAAGTCTATATACGCCTGTAAATGGTCGGCGGTTACGGTTTTCAGCTTTCGGTTTCCTATCGGGTGCTGTTTGATACGGTTGACCGTTCCCTGATAGGACATTACCGTACCATTGCTGAGATTGCCGGGTTTCAGTTCTTCCTCCACCCACAGATCGAGCAGCATACCAACTGTGATGTTTTCAGACTTCGCAACGAATTTCTTTTCCTCATAGTCAGCGATTGCTTTTCTGAGCAGGGCTTCTGTTTCAGACTTGCTTTCTGTTCCCACAAACTCTTTCTGTACTTTTCTGCCGCTTTCATCTTCGATATAGAAGCGTGCGTACCACTTTTTACCTTTTTTTCTTACAGAACCTTTTGCCATAGATAAATTTCTCCTTTCTATCCGTGGCAATCGGGACTGTGACATATGGTGTGCGTAAAGTAATAGTGTCACTTATGCCGATGAATGTCAATCGGCATTTTCACTTGTCAAAGTGCCACGGAATTTTTCTTTTTCAGCAACCCTTTCTTCGGCTGCTGTCACTATCCCGAACAGGTCGCCCATCTTTACAGCGGTGCGTCCCTCATCGTAGATATGTAAAATCCCATCTAAAAACTGCTTCATATTCTCGATAGGAAGTTCCATTTCTTTACGGTAAACCCTTTCCATAATCGCCCCTGACTCAATCGCATAGCGGCGTAAGGACTGCTTTAAGCCCTCGTCCTCCGCTACACGGTCAACCTCAGCCATTGCGTCTGCAAAGTGATAAGTCATAACCGTATAGAGGTCAATCATCTTTCCGAGGAATGTGGTAAGCAGTTGTTGGTGCGGTTCTCCCTTTACCACAGAAGAAACCGTATCAAGATATTTTTTGATATGTTCCTCCATATCCCTTGCACATAAAGTGCGGCTGTCATATTCCTTATCTTCGGAAAGTCCTGTCAGCCATTCGGGAGTGGTCAGGAGTGCTTCTGCCAGCCCGTTGATAATCATTGTACGCTTCGGGTCTACTCCGTCCGCTTCATATCTTTGAATGGTAGATTTGTTTACCCCGACACGCTTACCAAGTTCGGGCATTGTTAAGTTTAATTCTGTTCGGCGTTCTTTCACTCGTTCACCGACCTGTTTTGCGGTGAATGTAATTTCTTTTTTCAAGGCTTTCACCTCCTATTGCTGATAGTATAGCACAGAAAAACCTATTTTGCAACCATAAATTTAATAATAGACAAAAATATTTCTTAATAAGTTGCAAAACGAGTTGACAAGAGGTATCAAAATAAGTATAATTACAGATACATAGTTGCAAAATGCGTGTTTTGAAAGGAGGTTGATAAAATGGGCAACATCAAAATGGGTTTAACCATAGAAGAAGCAGCAGAATGTACGGGTATCGGAAGAAATACAATGCGTAAGTTGGTAGACTGGGGCAAACTTCCCGTCCTCAAGGTCGGAAGAAAAGCGATTATCCGCAGGGATACTTTAGAGCGATTTATGAGCGTCAATCAGGGAAGAAACCTGCTGAATGAAAACGATGTCCGCAAAGTAGAATAACCATTCTCCAAGCCCTCGGCGTTTGAGAGCGAAATACACCCCTCGCACAAATCTTCGATTTGTACTCTGGGTATTTCGCCCTTGCAGGGGGCACTGTACCATCGCTTCGGGCAATGCACCGCCGCTATGATACAGAAGAAAACAGCCCGCTGTTTTCTTCGCTGTCCGTCTGCTTACGCCGCCGAAACAGCGGCAACCGATTTCTCGGTTGCAAAAAGAGTATGCCCGTCACGGGAGGAAGGAGTATATGGCAAGACATTCATTTATACAGATGTCGAAGCTATCCAATGTCAAGGGAAGAATATCCTATATCACAAGCCACGCAAAGCAGGAAAACCTTTATGCCACCTACCGCACCGCCGACAATGAATTTTGGAGTAACCTTGCAAGGGAAAGCCAGCAGGAGTTTAAGCGGAGCGGCACAGAGGGCAAATGTATCGAAGCAAGGGAATTGATTATCGCCCTGCCCGAAGTTTATACAAGATACGAGCCGCAGGAAGTCCTTGAAGATTTTACGGAGGAGTTCCGCAAGAGATATGGTGTGGAGTGCGTGTCAGCCCTCCACCACAACAAACGCAAAACCAATTATCATATCCATCTTATCTTCAGCGAAAGAAAACTGCTTCCTGAGCCTGACATCAAGAGAGCCACACGCAGCGTGTTCTATGATGAAACGGGCAAAAGGGTACGCACCAAGAAAGAAATCACAGGGGAGGACGGGCAGATACGCAAAGGCTGTACCGTCATTAAAAAGGGCGAGGTTTACGAAAGCCACCTCTTTACCGTGAAAGATGATAAATTCAAAAGCGAGCCTTTTCTTCGGGAGATAAAAGAGATTTACACCGACCTTATCAATCGGCATATCTCCGATCCCGAACAGCAGTTAAAGGTATTTGATAAGAACAGCGTTTATCTTCCCACCAAGAAAATCGGCAAGAACAATCCCAAAGCCGCCGAGATTGAAGCGGACAATACCGCAAGGCAGGAATGGAACAGGACAGCGGATATGGCGTTGTTATCGGGTATTTCCGAAGCAAAGATTTTAGAAGTCAAGCAGACCGAGATACACGAAAAAGCAAGCCAGTCAATTAAAAGCAAAGGCTGGCTTCCTAATCTGTTCCGTGGGATTGTGGCAAAGGCAAAAGATTTTCTGCAAAACCTTATTCGGGAAAAGGATATGCCACCCAAGCCTACACTTGATATTGATATGGCAGAGTTCCGTCATATGCGAAATCTGATGATAAAAGTACAGGATAAGGCAAAGGAAATTAAAAACTTGCAGGACAAAGTTCTGCCGCACTTGAAACAGCAGCTTGCTGATACAAAGGGGCTTTTCAAAGGTAAAGAACGAAAAGCGTTGGAGGTAAAAATCAAAGAAACCGAAGTGGAAATTGCCGACAGGCTGGATAAAATCCCCGATACACTCAAAGCGGACGGTTATCCTGATGTGCAGGTATTTATGCGTACTTTCCGAGAAATGGAAAGCGTTGTAGAGCAGTACAACCGTGACCTTGCCGAGTGGGAATACCAAGTCAGCAGGAAGCCGACAGCTGCCACTAAAGAACAGCACAGACCGCCCGAAAGGCAGAGCGTGTTAAAACATCTGCGTGAGATACAGGAACGCAACAAGCAGCAACCACCGCAAAGACAGTATAAAAAATCCATTGACAGAGATAGCAGGTAGCATTGAAAAACCGCCGTTACGGTTTTACCCATAGCGGCGGCGTACATAACATTATCGTAGAAAAAGAAGGGATTAGTTTAATCTATCCAAATCTTCAAGATAAATAGACACTTCTCCACATTCAGGGCAAATGGCTACTTTAGGCTTTCCTATTCGACCACCAAATAACTTGTTTTCATCAGATGATAAAACAATTCCATATCCCGCCCCTTCAATTTTTACAGCACAATTTTCTTTCATTTCACATCCACATCTGATACACTTTCTCATTTCTTACTCCTAACTATATATATTTTTTTCTGAAAAACAAGTTTGACAGTACAAAAGACAACCCGCATATTGCAACAACAGAAACTCCTGCAATAGCAATGCTTACTTCAAAATTCTCTACAACAAACCACATAATTGAATTATTTGTTGCCTTAGTCCATAAGCCCAAAACAACAAGCAGTATAATTAAGATAAACATTGTCGCAAATCCAGCATTAACACCTAACGAGTAATTTGATGGCAAAACAAATGCCAAAAACAATAATGTCAGTGCAAATGAAGCACAGGACATAAAGAGATAAAAACCATATGCATATTGTGGAAACAGAATATATGAGGCAGAATTTACAATGAGTGCAACCACAAAGCCAATTAAGGACAAAATACCCGCACAAGCATATCTGCTGCATACAATCTGTTTTTTAGATACAGGAAGTGATACAGCATATTTCCCCCATTTCCATTGCTCGTCACAAGTTGTTAGGGAGATAATCATTGACATTATTTCAATAGGAATGAGTAAAAAACTGATATATATTGTTCCGCTTTTTTCCAATATGAACATTAACGCAATAATAATGGCTATATCCATAATCACACGAGGTAAGCCATATTTCTTTTTAATTGTAAGAAAATCCTTTGTTAATAGCCCTTTCATTTCATTTCCCCCTTTACATAGAAAAGCATAATTTCTTCGATTGCGGCTGGAACAACAATCGCTTTTGGATATTTTTTCTCGGCAATGTGACGGTCTTTTACAAGCACTTTGTATTGATAATCCTCTTTCCTATAAGCGATTATCTCTGATTTATCTAAGTTGTCAAAAACCATAGCACCACAACTCATTACACCGTAATTATCAACTAATTCGTCTTTTGAGTGGGTGAAAACCAATTTCCCCTTATGAATAAAAGTAATATAATCTGCCACTTTTTCTAAATCGCTTATGATATGAGAAGATACCAATACCGAATGATTTTCGTCTTGAACAAAGTCAATCAAAATATCTAAAATGTCATCTCTGATAATAGGGTCAAGACCACTTGTTGCTTCGTCCAAAATTAAAAGTTCTGCTTTGTGCGAAAGTGCCACAGCAAAAGCCAACTTAACTTTCATACCTTTAGAAAAATCCTTTACCCTTTTATCAGCAGGAAGTTCAAACTTCGAGAGATAATTGACATAAGTATTTCGTTCCCATTTTGAATATATTCCCGACATATATGTTCCAATTTCATTTGGTGTAAATATATCTGGGAAATGGTTTTCATCAAATACAACGCCTATTTTGTCTTTGATTTCAATTTCTTCAGAGAGATAATCCTTTCCGAAAATTTCAATATTTCCATCTGTCTTTGATATTTCATTAAGAATACAGTTAATAGTTGTTGATTTTCCTGCACCATTTTCTCCAATCAGTCCCATAATTACGCCTTTAGGTACAGTGAAGGTCAATTTATCAAGAACGAAATCACCGTAATCTTTTGTCAAACCTTTAACTTCTAAAATATTTTCGCTCATTTATTCGTCCTCCTGATATAAAAGTGTCAGTAAATTGATTAGTTTATCAAGTGATATTCCACTTGCCCTTGCCACTTCGATTGCGTCTGTAAAGTGTTCCTCTATCTTCTTTTGTTGTTCCTCAAGATAAAAGTCCTGATTTTGTGCCGATACATAGCACCCTTTACCAGCTGTTGACTCTATAAATCCATCTTCTTGTAATGTGGCATAAGCTTTTTGTACCGTTAAAATACTAATGTGCAAGGACTTTGCCAATGACCTTACAGACGGAATGGCTTCACCTGTTTTCAATTCACCACTCATAATTGCCGCCTTGATTTGTGTAGAAATTTGTTCGTACAAAGGTCGGCTTGCCTTATTGCTTACAACAATATCCAAAATTCCACCGCCATTCTGTTACTTGCTATTATATAGTGTATTACATCTACAAGTACAGTATATAATAGTTGTGCCTTATTGTCAAGGGCAAGAATAAAGCGACAGAGATTTCTCCCTGCCGCTCTAATCTTTTATGTGTATATAATTTCTCTATTGATTATTTCTCTTGCCCTTGCCTGTATCTCGTTCATTCTTACAACCCACAACATCGGGTTTTCCGCTTTGAGTTGCTCAGTCACACCTTCCTTGTCAGCCATTTGCTCAACCAATCGGAACATCATATCCATTGCCTGTTCGTCAATATCAGCAAGATAACCGTTCAATTTTCCGCTTGTGAGCAGCGTGGTGTAAACTGCTCGTTTATGTTCCTGTAAATAGCGTTTGTACCGCTGTCCCCATAAGCCGATAAACTTGTGTTCTTTTTCGGTTGGTAAAGTAATGCAAGGAATATAATAATCTCCCTGCAACTCATACCATAAACCGTTGCTTTCATCATAAATATACTTGTCCATTAAAAAATCCTCCGTTATAATATATTCGCACATATGTCACAGTTCTCCGATTGCCACACTCTGTTATATCTTGTTATGAGATTTTCTTGCCCTTGATTTTGCCCTTATAAGTAGGCAGGGAAAGAGTAAACTTGTGTGAAATCATATAAAAGGATAAGGTGAACACATTGCGATAAATCCTTTATTTTCAAGGCTTTTGGAGGATTTTATTGATAACCTATGGAGAGCAATAATCACTCATAATTTTATGGTTTTCAAATTCCGATTTGTTGCTCAATTTTCATATTCAAATTATACCATAAAACTTGTGAACAATTCTACCGCAACTTTGGACTATATGAGAAAAGTCCGAACAGTTTTCTGCCCGGACTTTCTCACTCAATCATAAATCAATTCCGCTTTCACAACTTCCTCTGCCTGTGCCTTGCAAGCGTTCATCTGCCGCACCCATTCCATTTGGTTTTCGGCTTTCAGTTGCTCGGTCACGCCGTTTTGCTCTGCCAGTGACCGCACGATCAGCTCCATGCGGTTTCGTGCCGCTTCGTCAATCTCGGCGCAATACTGTCTTACGTACACCCAGCTATGCCGGAGGGGGTTGTGTTATATCATACTAGAATCTGTTAAAAAGCTTGAAAAGCTTTTTATAGCGCCAAGGGCGCGTCAGATTCTGCATGAGACGGCGCAGCGTGCTTTCGCACGATGCGAGTGTGCGTAGCACACGTGATTCTTGATTAAATCTTTTAATCAAGAATCAGTATCAGAGGGTTCGCGGCATGGTTATTGGAGCAGCCACGGCGGAAAAGGCGTATTTTTCCCGGGACGGGGGCATATACTGAGGGGAAGTTTCCAGGAAAGGATGTATGTCTATGTCCGATTTTTCCCAGCATGTGCCCCTGTCCACATTTTTGCAGGCCCACCCCGACCAGGGGAGTCTGCGGGTGCAGGTGGCCTCCGGCGGCGGAATATTTCCGGTGGCCGGGGCAAGGGTGGAGGTATACCGGCGGTTCGGGGGCCAGACCCACACGTTTTACCGGGGGCTGACCGATGAATCGGGTATCGTTCAGGGCATCGCCCTGCCGGCCCTGCCCGCCGCCTGGTCCCAGGCGCCGGACACCGCCTCCATCAGCGGCACCGGTTACCTGGTGTCGGTGCGGCACCCCTTGTTCGTGCCCCAGGAGGACCGGGAGGTCACGGTGTATGCCCGCATCGAATCCATTCTGCCGGTGATGCTGGAGCCGGTGATATAAGGGGGGGAGCGCTATGCCTGCAACGCCTGTGGTCCCGGAGACCATTACCGTACACCTGGGCCCGCCGGGGTCCTCGGCCCGGAACGTGGAGGTGCCCTTTGCCGCCTATATCAAGAACGTGGCCTCCCACGAAATTTACCCCACCTGGCCGGAGAACGCCATCCGGGCCAACATCCTGGCCCAGATCTCCTATGCCCTGAACCGGGTGTATACCGAGTATTACCGCACCCGGGGGTACGACTATGACATCACCAGCACCACCCAGTATGACCAGGCCTATGTGGACGGCGGCGACGTTTTCGAGAACATCAGCCAGATCGTGGACGACAGCTTCAACAACTATATCGTCCGGCAGGGCAGCGTGGAGCCGCTGTTTGCCCAGTTCTGCGACGGAGTGCGGACCCAGTGCGGGGGGCTGTCCCAGTGGGGCAGTGTGGACCTGGCCCGGGACGGCATGAACCCCTATGAGATTCTGCAATACTACTACGGAGGGAATATCAGCATTGTGTTCAACGCTCCGGTAGGGGGGAACGTGCCCTCCTATCCCGGGCGGCCTCTGCGCCGGGGGGACGTGGGCAACGACGTGCTGCTTCTCCAGCGGCAATTGAGCCGCATCCGCCGGAACTATCCGGCCATTCCGGAGATCCCGGAGCCGTCCACGGTGTTCGATGTGCCCATGGAGGAGGCGGTGAAGTCCTTCCAGCAGATCTTCAACCTGACCCCGGACGGCATCGTGGGCAAGGCCACCTGGTACAAGATCAAGCAGATCTATAACGGCGTCAAGGGCCTGTCGGAGCTGTCCGGCGAGGGGCTGACCATCTCCGAGGTGCAGAGGCAGTATACCGAGGCCCTGCGGCTGGGGGACAGCGGCCTGGCGGTGCGGACGGTGCGGTTTTTCCTGGCTTTTCTGGGGTATTTCCTGCCGGAGCTGCCGCCCATCCGGCTCAGCGATGTCTTTGACCAGGAGATGCTGGACGCCGTGTACGCCTTCCAGAGCTATGCGGGCCTTCCCACCGACGGCGTGGTGGGCCGGGACACCTGGAACGCCCTGCGGCGGGCCTATGAGGATGTGCTGGAGGACCTGCCGGAGGACTATCAGCAGTTTGCCCGGGAGATTTATCCGGGGCGGTTCATCGTCCTGGGGGACCGGGGCGACACGGTACTGTTTTTGCAGCAGCAGCTGAATCGCATTGCGGCCCAGGACCCGGATATTCCCACCGTGGCGGAGGACGGCATTTTCGGCCGGGGTACCCAGGCCGCTGTGCTGGCCTTGCAGCGAAAGCTGGGCATCGACCCCACCGGGGCCGTGGGCCCCGTGCTGTGGGCGAAGATCGTCACCCAGGGAGCGGGGTACTGATAATAAAACAGAGGCGGCAGACGATTTCGTCTGCCGCCTCTGCGGCGTTATGGGATCAGAACAGCCGGTCCAGAAATTTGTCCACCAGGGCCATGGTGTCCCGGTTGACGCCGGACTGTCCGGCCTGGCGGATGACGGTCATATGCTGATTGCTGGCGGGGTCCGTGATCAGCCGGAAGTCCGCGCCGGGCAGTTCCGCCCGGCGGGCATACAGGGAGCAGCCGCCGCAGGGGACCTCCCGGTCTTCGCTGCCCTGGAGAAGCAGGGCCGGTACGCCGCTCTGGAGGCCCCGGACGGCGGACAGGTCCGCATATTTTCCGAATAGGAGCCGCTGCCCTCGGCGGCCCGGGAATCCCTATGAGAGAACCATGGCAAAAAGAAAAGACCCTCAGCTTTTGCTGAGAGTCTTTTTGGCAGCGGGAGAAGGATTCGAACCCTCACATACGGAGTCAGAGTCCGCTGTGCTACCTTTACACAATCCCGCTATGTTCCTGACGAACAAGATTTATTATACTCGTTTTCCGGCGTTTGTCAACACTTTTTTTCCGGTTTCTGAAAAAATTTTCCGGGGGCGGTTTGGCCCGCCCCCGGAGAGGGTAAGAGGCGTTACGCCGCCAGCAGGTCTGCCGACGTGAAATACTTCCGCAGCGGCTTATACAGCAGGGCAAACACCACCAGGCACAGAACGATGCTGGGCAGCATGTAGCTTCCGTTATAGATCAGGGAGTAGATCCAGGGGCTGGTCATGGGCTTGCCGAGGAACGTGTCGGGCATCCACTTGCCCCACACAAAGACGCCGATGAGGAAATGCGCCAAAAAGCGCAGCACGCCGCCGATGACCGTGCCATAGTAAACGCTCCACTTGCGGCGGGACAGCAGGCCCGCGCCGAAGCCCAGGGCCACAAAGGCCAGGAAATAGTCGCAGAGAATGGTGGTCCAGTCAATGGAGAACTTGTTGCCGATGAGGTAGGTGATGGTGCCGTACACCAGGCCCGCCAGAGAGCCCCAGCCGCAGCCGTACCGGGCGGCGAACAGGATGATGGGCAGCATCTCCAGGGTGATGGAGCCGCCGTTGGGGAACTCATAGAGCTTGATCAGGCTCAGGATCTCCGCCATGGCGATGAAGATGGCGGCCTCGCAGATCATGCGGGTCTTGTTGATTTTCATGTGTCTTTCTCCTCTTTGAAAAAAATAACCGCATCGCGGGCCCTGGAGGCGTCGCAATGCGGAAACAAAAGCCATATTCTCGCATTCCTACGCCGGCATTACCCGGATCAGGTTCGAGGGACCGGACGGCGATACGTCTCATCTCAGCCGGCTTGCGCCAGCACCCCTTGGATTGTGAGGATATTCTATCACGGCTGTCGTTTTTTGTCAATCCCTCAGCATACCTGCGCGGTATATGCGTCTATTCTACGCCGGTATGCCCTTCGGGGATAGGCGGGTTTTCTATCCGGATGTGTCCGTTTTATAGGTCCGGGTTTCCGGCTGTCTCCCGCAGACGCACACCGGCTGGCAAAATCCCCGAAAATCCAACGTCCGCCCCTTGTCAAGTCATTCGGTGTTTGCTATAATAAAATATTATTTGCAGTACCGGGAAAGGGGTGTCCTGTCATGAAATATCAGCAGTGGAGCATACCGGAGCTGCCCGCCGGGGCAGTGGACCGGCTCACCGGGGCCGGGTACCCCTATCTGGTGTCCTCGGTGCTGGCCTCCCGGGGGATCACCACCCCGGAGGAGGCCGCCGCTTTCCTGGAGCGGGACCGGGACCTGCCCTATTCCCCCTTTTTGATGAAGGACATGGACAAGGCCGCCCAGCGGGTGAGCCGCGCCCTGGCCGACGGGGAAAAGATCGCCGTTTTCGGCGACTATGACGTGGACGGCATCACCGCCACGGTGATCCTGGTGGACTATCTCCTGTCCCGGGGCGGCGACGTGGTGCACTATATCCCCCGCCGCATCGAGGATGGCTACGGCCTGGGAAGGGACGCCATCCTGTCCCTGCACGGGCAGGGGGTCCGCCTGCTGGTAACGGTGGACTGCGGCATCACCGGTGTGGAGGAGGTGGCCTACGCCAACTCCCTGGGCATGGACGTGGTGGTGACGGACCACCACGAGTGCAAGGAGGAGCTGCCCCCGGCCTGCGCCGTGGTGGACCCCCACCGGCCCGACTGCGGCTATCCCTTCAAGCACCTGGCCGGCTGCGGCGTGGCGCTGAAGCTGGTGCTGGCCCTGGGGGGCGAGAGCCGGGAGGAGGCCCTGCTGTCCCGCTACTGCACCCTGGCCGCCATCGGCACCGTGGCCGACGTGATGCAGATGTCCGACGAAAACCGCACCATCGTGTCCCGGGGCCTGGCGTCCATCAGCCGGTCGGACTTCATCGGCCTCCACGCCCTGCTGCATGAGGCGGGCCTGTCCGACAAAACCGTCACCTCCGTGCAGATTGGCTTCGTCCTGGCCCCCCGCATCAACGCCGCCGGGCGCATGGGCGCGGCGGACATGGCGGCGGACCTGCTGCTGTGCACCGATCCCCGCCGGGCGGAGCACCTGGCCCGGGAGCTGTGCGCCCTGAACCGGGAGCGCCAGGCCGTGGAGCAGGAGATCTACTCCCAGGCCGTGGGACAGATCGAGGAGACCCCGCCCCAGGAGCGCAGCGCCCTGGTACTGGCCTCCGACACCTGGCACCAGGGGGTGGTGGGCATCGTGGCCTCCCGCCTTTCGGAAAAATACGCCTGTCCCAGCTTTATGATCCACCTGTCCGGCGGCACCGGCAAGGGGTCCTGCCGCAGCTGGGGCGGGTTCAACCTGTTCGCCGCGCTGGAGTCCTGCTCCGACCTGCTGCTGGGCTTCGGCGGCCATGAGCTGGCGGCGGGCTTTACCATTGAAGAAAAGAACATCCCCGCCTTCCGGCAGCGGATGAACCAATACGCCAGCCGGTTCCGGGGCGGCAAGGCCCCGGTGTCCTGCCTGCAGGTGGATGTGCCCATCGGCCAGGCGGGCCGGGTGACCCTGGCGGAGGTGGAGGCCCTGGACGCCCTGGAGCCCTACGGGGCGGGCAACGCCCGGCCGGTGTTCTGCCTGCGGGGCGCCACGTTGGACCGGCTTCAGAACGTGGGCCAGAACCGGCACCTGAAGCTGCGCCTGACCAAGGGCAGCGCCCAGTTTGACGGCATCTTCTTCTCCGCCGTGGCCCAGACCTGTGGCGTGGCCCCCGGCGACCGGGTGGACGCCGCCTTCTATCTTCAGATCAACGAGTTCCGCAGCAGCCGCACCGTCCAGATGCAGATGGTGGATATCCGTCCCTCCCTTACCGGCAGCACCCGGGAGGAGGAGTCCCTGGAGCTGGTGGACCGCTGCCTGCGGGGGGACGAACTGCGTCCCCGGGACGCCGTGCGCCTGCTGCCCTCCCGGGACCAGTGCGTGAGCCTGTGGCGGGCCCTGCAGCACGCGGTGCCCCCCGACGGACTGGAAACGGACTATCTGCCGCTGCTGCGGCGGCTGTCCGGGGCGCTGCAGGGGGCGGAGCCCTTTTTGCGGACGGTGCTGTGCCTGGAGGTGTTCCGGGAACGGGGCCTGCTGCAGTGCCGCCGCCTGGGCGACAGCATAAGCCTGCATCTCACCAGCCAGGGCAAGAAGGTAGCCCTGGACCGTTCGGAATATCTGCTGCGCCTGCACCAGGCGCTGGACGCATCGAAAGGAGGGGCACGCTGATGACAATGGAAGAACGATACCAACGCCTGGAGGACACGGTGCGGGCCTATAACCCCACCGCCAGCTTCGACAAGATCCGGGCCGCCTATGAATTTGCCGCCGCCGCCCACCAGGGCCAGCTGCGCAAGGACGGCTCACCCTTTGTGACCCACCCCCTGGCCGTGGCCCAGATCGTGGCCGAGGAGCTGCACCTGGACTCCGAGTCCATCGAGGCCGCCCTGCTCCACGACACCATTGAGGATACCTCCGCCACCCACGAGGACATCGCCAAGCAGTTCTCCCCCACGGTGGCGGACCTGGTGGAGGGGGTCAGCAAGCTGACCCGGGTCCACTATACCTCCAAGGCCCAGGAGCAGATGGAGAATCTGCGCAAAATGCTGCTGGCCATGTCCAAGGACATCCGGGTGATCCTCATCAAGGTCTCCGACCGGCTCCACAATATGCGCACCATGGAGTACCAGACCCCGGAGAAGCAGAAGCAGAAGTCTTTCGAGACCCTGGAGATCTACGCCCCCATCGCCCACCGCCTGGGCATGCAGAAGATGAAGTGGGAGCTGGAGGACCTGTCCCTGAAATACCTGGACCCCATCAGCTATCGGGAGATCGTGGACGCCCTGGACGAGAAGGCCACGGAGTACGACGGCTTCATGTCCTCCATCCACGACCAGATCACCCAGCGCCTGGAGGAGGCCCATATCGACGGCTATGTCTATGGCCGCATGAAGCACCCCTACTCCATCTATCGCAAGATGTACACCCAGAACAAGTCCCTGGACGACGTGTATGACCTGTTCGCCTTCCGGGTCATCGTGGACACGGTGTCCGACTGCTATTACGTTCTGGGCATCATCCACGACCTGTACAAACCCGTGCTGGGCCGGTTCAAGGACTATATCGGCACTCCCAAGCCCAACATGTACCAGAGTCTCCACACCACCGTCATGGGCCAGAACGGCGTTCCCTTCGAGGTGCAGATCCGCACCAAGGAGATGCATGAGGTGGCCGAATACGGCATCGCCGCCCATTGGAAGTATAAGCAGAACGGCCAGGGCGGCGGCGACGAGGGCCGGTATGAGTGGGTCCGCCGCTTGCTGGAGAATCAGGAGGGGGCCGACGCCGAGGAGTTCATCCACTCCCTGAAGGTGGACATGTTCGCCGACGAGGTATTTGTGTTCACCCCCCGGGGCGACGTCATCAACCTGCCTGCCGGGGCCACCCCCATCGACTTTGCCTATAACATCCACTCCGCCGTGGGCAACCACATGGTGGCCGCCAAGGTCAACGGCCGCATCGTGCCCTTCGACTGCCGCCTGAAAAACGGCGACATCGTGGAGGTGGTCACCTCCCAGTCGGCCCACGGTCCCAGCCGGGATTGGGTGAAGATCGCCCGGTCCAGCAACGCCCGGTCCAAGATCCGCCAGTGGCTCAAGCGGGAGCGCCGGGACGAAAACGTGGTCACAGGCCGGGCCTCCTTCGAGTCGGAGCTGAAGCGCTGCGGCGTGTCTTTGAAGGAGCTTACCAACGACGAAAACCTCCCCGGCATCCTGAAAAAGCTCACCTATAAGAGTCTGGACGATCTGTACGCCGCCATCGGCTACGGGGGCATCAGCAGCCTGAAGGTCATCGGCCGCATCCGGGAGGATATCCAGCGCATTCTCCACCAGCACCAGGAGGAGCGCCAGGCGGAGGTGCCGCTGGAAGGCCGCCCCGATGCCACCCGCCCCGCCGTGCCCAAGCGCACCCACAGCGAAAAGGGCATCATTGTGGAGGGCCTCAGCAACTGCCTGGTGAAGTTCTCCAAGTGCTGCACCCCCGTCCCCGGGGACGACATCGTGGGCTTCATCACCAAGGGCTACGGGGTGTCCGTCCACCGGAAGGACTGTCCCAACGCCGACCCGGCCCGCCGCCGTCCCGATGAGGAGGGCCGCTGGATCAAGGTGTCCTGGGCCGAGGACGTGGAGGGCACCTTCCGCACCACCCTCCAGGTGGTGGCCAAGGACCGCATCAACCTCATCGTGGATATCTCCACGGTGCTCTCCTCCACCAAGACCCATGTGGCCTCCATGAACGCCCGCTCCACCCCCGACGGCTTCGCCCTGATCACCCTGGATACCGATGTGTCCAGCAGCCAGCAGCTGAAAACCGTCATGCGCCGCATCGAGCAGATTTCCGGCGTTATGCGGGTCACCCGCCCGGCGGGCTGAGAAAAAACACAATATATTAACCGAAAAGGAGACTATATTACCATGAGAGCAGTGCTGACCCGCGTGAAAAGCGCCTCCGTATCCGTGGACGGCAAAACCATCGGCCAGATCGGCCCCGGCTTTCTGATCCTGCTGGGGGTCACCCATGACGACACCGAGGCCCAGGCCGTGAAGCTGGCGGACAAACTGACGGGACTGCGGATCTTCGAGGACGAGGACGGCAAGATGAACCGGGGCCTGGAAACCGTCAACGGTGAAATTCTGGTGATATCCCAGTTCACCCTGTACGGCAACTGCCGCAAGGGCCGCCGCCCGGACTTCCTGGCCGCCGCCCGGCCGGAGGTAGCCATCCCCCTGTATGAAAAGTTCGTGTCCCTGTGCCGGGAAAAGGGCGTCCACACCGAAACCGGCGAGTTCGGTGCCGAGATGCTGGTGGAATCCGTCAACGACGGACCTCTGACCCTGGTGGTGGACACGGACCAGCTGAATGCGTAACGTATTCCACATTCTTCCGGGCGGACGCCGTTGTCCGCCCGCTTTTATCCTGAACAGGAGGTTGAACCCATGAAAATTGATTCCATTATGGTGGGCCCCATTATGACCAACTGCTACCTGCTGAGCGACGAGACGGCTGGGGTCTGCGCCCTGATCGACCCCGGCGACGAGGCCCCCCGGGTGCTGGACATGGTGGCCAGGTCCGGCTGCCAATTGCAGTATATCCTGCTGACCCACGGCCACTTTGACCACACCACCGCCGTGCGCCCCATCTTAGAGCAGTACCCGGACCTGCCGGTGTACATCAACGAAAAGGACGTGGTGGACGGCCGGGTGGGGGACATGGAGCTGGTGTTTTCCCGGCTGCCGGAGCACAACCAGCGCTACTATCACGACGGCGACACTCTGACCCTGGGGAGCCTGACTGTCACCGTGCTGGAGACCCCGGGCCACTCCAAGGGCTCCGTGTGCCTGGTGGCGGAGGATGTGATCTTCTCCGGCGACACCCTGTTCCGCTGCTCCTGCGGCCGGACGGACTTCGCCGGCGGCGACTATCGGGAGATGCTGCAATCCCTGGCCCGCCTGGGGAATCTGCCCGGGTCCTACCGGGTCTACCCCGGCCATGATCAGCCCACCACCCTGGACTATGAGCGCCGGGTGAATCCCTATGTCCGCCAGGGCATGAAGTAAGGGGCGGGGCTATGAAACTGGTTTTTCGCGGTCATGACGACCGCTACGCGGTGGAGCAGAGTCTGCTGGCCTTTTTCCCGGAGGAGCGGCCCGTGTATCAGGAGCCGGGGCTGGGGGAGGACAACTGGGCCCGGGTGGACCTGCACCAGGGTCCGGTATACGCCACCGCCGTCACCGAGATCGCCCACGGCGGCAGGCTGGGCCGGGGGACATCCCGGGCCCTGCTGCGGGACGTGACGGACGAGTATGAGCGGGAGCGCCTGCGGCAGAAGGCCGTGAAGCTCAGCTTCTTCAAGGCTGCCCGAAGCATCACCGGCGTCACCCCGGCCTGGGGGGCGCTGACGGGCATCCGCCCCGGCAAGCTGGCGGCCCGGCTGCTGGAGCAGGGAAAGACCCCCGCCCAGGTCAGCCGCATTTTAGGGGACACCTACTATGTCTCCCCCTCCCGCCGCCGCCTGGCGGTGGAGACCGCCCAGGAGGGCCTGCGGGCCAAGGCGGACCTGCGCCCGGAGGACATCTCCCTGTATATCGGCATCCCCTTCTGCCCCACCCGCTGCGCCTATTGCAGCTTCGTGTCCCAGTCGGTGGAAAAGTCCCTGGGGCTGATGGAGCCGTATTTAGAGGTGCTGTGCCGGGAGATCACCGACGCCGCCCAAATGGTGCGGGAGACGGGCCTGCGCATCAAGTCCTTCTATATGGGCGGCGGCACCCCCACCACCCTGTCCGCCCGGCAGATGGACCGGCTGCTGACCCACCTGAACCGCAGCTTTGACCTGTCCGGCTGCGTGGAATACTGCATCGAGGCCGGACGGCCCGACACCATCACCCGGGAAAAGCTCCAGGTGCTGCTGGACCACGGGGCCGACCGCATCAGCGTCAATCCCCAGTCCCTGGAGGATGAAGTGCTCCGGGCCATCGGCCGCCGCCACACCGCCCGGGACATTGAGGACACCATGGCCCTGGCCGCATCCATGGGCTTTCCCCATGTGAACATGGACCTGATCGCCGGGCTGCCTGCCGACACGCCGGAGGGCTTCCGCCGGACCCTGGACAAGTGCCTGACCTTCGGGGCCGACAACATCACCGTCCATACCCTGAGCCTGAAAAAGGGCAGCCGCATCCTGCTGGAGGGTCTGCCCATCCCCACGGCGGAGGACGTGGCCCGGATGCTGGACTATGCCGACCCCACCCTCCGCGCCGCCGGATTCTCCCCGTACTATCTCTATCGCCAGAAGTATATGTCCGGCAGCTTTGAAAACGTGGGCTGGTGCATATCTGGAGCCCAGGGGCTGTATAATATTTACATCATGGAGGAGCTGCACAGCATCCTCTCCCTGGGGGCAGGCGGGTCCACCAAGATGGTGGACCCGGTCCGGGGCCGCATCCAGCGGGTGTTCCACGCCAAGTATCCCACGGAGTATATCCAGCGGCCCGAAAAGATCGCCGAGAACCTGTCGGCCTTCCGGGCATTCCATGAAAATATGAAGAAGTGAAATGAGGAGGGTCCATGACCAGGGGGAAGCAGTCATTTTTAGGGGGCGCCGCCCTGCTGACGGTCACCATGCTTGTCACCAAGGCCATCGGCGCCCTGTACAAGATCCCTCTGGGGAACCTGCTGGACGAGCAGGGCATGAACTATTTCTACGCCGCCTATAACATCTATAACCTGCTGCTGATGGTGTCCACCGCCGGGCTTCCCCTGGCCCTTTCCCGGCTGGTGTCCCAGGCGGAGGCTCTGGGCTGGGTAAACCGGCGGCGGCGCATCGTCTCCGTGGCCTTCTGGCTGTTTCTGCTGCTGGGGCTTCTCAGCAGCGGCCTGATGTTCTTCCTGGCCGGTGACCTGGCCGGGTGGATGCACAACACCCGGGCGGAGGACGCCATCCGGGTGCTGTCTCCGGCGGTGCTGTGCGTGTGTCTGGTGTCGGTGATCCGGGGCTATACCCAGGGCATGGGCGATATGCGGCCCACCGCCGCCAGCGAGGTCATCGAATCCGCCAGCAAGCTGGTGGTGGGTCTGGGTCTTGCCTGGTGGCTGCTGCGGCAGGGGTACCCCTCCCACATAGCCGCCGCCGGTGCCATCGCCGGGGTCACGGCGGGGGTGATTCTGTCCCTGCTGGCCCTGACCGTGTGGACAGCGACCCATCTGTCCCGGGACAAGGGCCGGGACGACCCGGGACAGAGCCGGGATATTCTGCGCCAATTGCTGGCCATCGGGGTGCCCATCACCGTGGGCTCCGTGAGCCTGTCGGTGATCAATCTGCTGGACCAGTCCATCACCATGGGCATCCTGCAGACCTCCTGGGGCCTGACGGAGCCGGAGGCCGCCGGCCTCTACGGGACCTACAGCTATGCCGGGAATCTGTTTGCCCTTCCGGCGGCGTTTATCTATCCGCTGACCATCAGCCTGATCCCCGCCATCGGGGCGGCTCTGGCCCGGGGGGACCGGTCCGCCGCCGGGCGGCACACCGCCGCCGCCTTCCGGCTGACGGCCCTGCTGGCCCTGCCGGCGGGGGTGGGGCTCAGTGTTCTGGCCCGGCCCATTCTGGAGCTGCTGTACCCGGCCAAGGGGGCGGCCACCCTGGAGGCCGCGGCGTATCACCTGGAAATTCTGGGCGTCGGCAGCATTTTTGTGTGCCTGATGGCCCTGTCCAACGGGATTTTGCAGGCATATGGCCGGGAAAAAGTCCCCCTTTGGACTCTGCTGGCCGGAGGCGGGCTGAAGATCGCCCTGAACTATCTGATGATCTCCAACCCCGATTACGGCATCCGGGGCCTGCCGGTGAGCACCCTGTGCTGCTATGCCCTGATCACGGTGCTGAACCTGGGGGCCATCGCCCGGTATGTGCCGGAAAGGCCCGATTATTTCCGGGTATTTTCCCGGCCGGGGCTGGCGGCCCTGGGGATGGGCGCGGCGGCATGGTGGCTCCACCGGCTGCTGGCAGACCTGCTGCCCGGGGGTCTGGCCACCCTGCTGGCGGTGGCCCTGGCGGCGGTGATCTACGCCGGGGCGGCGCTGCTGCTGGGGGCCGTGGGCCGGGAGGAGGCCATGGCCCTGCCCGGCGGGGAGCGTCTTGTCCGCTGGCTGCGGCTGAAATAGACGAAAATTCCGTACATTTTTCATGAAAAACAGCCTCATCAGGCTATTTTGCCGATAAGAGGACTTGCAATAGGAGCGGGAATATGGTACATTTTAAGGAGAAAGCGCGATACGACTACGACGACCTGCTGGAGATCATCCGGGTGCTCCGCTCGCCGGAGGGCTGCCCCTGGGACCAGGTGCAGACCCACCAATCCATCCGCCGGGGACTGCTGGAGGAGGCCTATGAGGCCGCCGAGGGCATCGACCGGGACGATGCGGACCTGCTGCGGGAGGAGCTGGGGGACGTGCTGATGCAGGTGGTGTTCCACGCGGACATCGAGCGCCAGCGGGGCCGGTTCACCATGGAGGACGTGGTGGACGGCGTGGTGAAGAAGCTGCTGTTCCGCCACCCCCATGTGTTCGGCGGCGCGGAGCCGGAAAAGGACGCCCAGTCGGTGCTGGTCAGCTGGGACGCCATCAAGCGCCGGGAAAAGCACCAGCGCACCACCACCCAGGCCATGGACAGCGTGGCCCGGTCCCTGCCTGCCCTGTGGCGGGCGGAAAAGCTCCAGAAAAAGGCCGCGGACGACGGCTTCGACTGGCCGGATATCCAGGGGGCCCTGTCCAAGCTGGACGAGGAGGTGGGCGAGCTGCACCAGGCGGTGCAGGACGGCGCCAACGTGGCCGAGGAGCTGGGGGACGTGCTGTTTGCCGCCGTGAAGGCCGCCCGCTTTGCCGGAGTGGACCCGGAGGACGCCCTGAACGCCGCCTGTGAAAAGTTCATCCGCCGCTATGGGGCGGTGGAGCAGGGGGCCCGGGACCGGGGCGTCAGCGTGTCGGACCTGACCCTGGAGGAAATGACCGGCCTGTGGAACGCCGCCAAGTAAGGCGGCCCCCATCTGACCCAGGTTTCTGATGCGATATTCATCGCTTTGGGATAGATTTTGACCAAGGAAAATTTTTAGGAGGACTATCATGAATAAGACCGAACTGATCGCCGCCGTGGCGGAAAAGACCGGCATGTCCAAGAAGGACACCGAGGCTGTCATCGCCGCCACCCTGGGCACCATCACCGCCGCCCTGCACGAGGAGGAGAAGGTGCAGCTCATGGGCTTCGGCTCCTTCGAGGTGAAGAAGCGCGCCGCCCACACCGGCCGCAATCCCCGCACCAAGGAAGTTGTCGAGATCCCCGCTTCCAAGGTTCCCGTGTTCAAGGCCGGCAAGGCCCTCAAGGAGAAGACCGCAAAATAATGCAGCCAGACAGGGCAGCCGAAGCGCTGCCCTGTTTTTTCGCGTTTTCTGCATTTTTTCCAGATTCCCGGTTGACTTTTCCGGTCCTTCCAGCTATAATAAATCGGTCTGCGAAGCGCAGACGATCCTTGCCGCAGGCGGGACCTGCGGGCGCGCCTGATTGTGTCTGCCGCCGTCGTGCCCCGGAGGGCAGGACAAAGACTCTGCCGTGACGGAGAGTGCGGCGGCAAAGGGGGGAGCGTCGTCTCCCCCTCGATGTTTTAAATTCTGCTTGTCGCCCGGTCTTCCTGCGCCCCGTCCGGACTTGTCAGGGACGGACGAGTGCGGAACGCAGCGTTCAGCGCTTTGCTCCGAGGTCGATGACTTCAAGATCATCGGGCACGTACACGCCGCCGCGATAGGCCTGTCTGGCCTCTTCGGTGTAGCGCTCCTTGCGGAGAGCCGGCGGAGTCCTGTCCTCGGTATGCCAGAGCACAAGATTGCGCACATGATGCTTTCCCGCGAGGAGGGCGGCTTCCCGCACGGTGCCGTGGCCTATGAGGCGGGGTCGAAAGATGCCGGCTTCGGCATCCAGACAGAAGGCTTCATGGAAGAGCCAGTCGGCGCTTTCCAGGTAGTGTCCGCAGGCAGGCTGACAGGGCTCGTCGCCGGTGCATACGATGCGCTGTCCCTCCGGGCTTTCCATGTGGAAGCCGAACTGTTCGGCCTTGCGTGAGTGGGTGTTGAAGAAGGTGACGGTGTGACCGGCGATGACGCGCTGCTCCCCGTCCTGCACGGGCATGAAGCGTATGCTGGTGCCTACGGTGGAGAACTGCTTTTCGCTCAGGGTGAACTGACAGATGGCGCGCAGCTTTTCCGAAAGGCGCGTATGACAGTGTATGCGCAGAAGATCGCTGCGTTTTTCCCTGAGAAAGAGCGAGGAGACCATGCGCACGAGCCAGATGACCCCGAGAGAGTGATCGATGTGCTGATGCGTGACGAAGATGTCGGTGAGATCGAGGAGGGACAGGCCAGCCTTTTCCAGCTGAACGAGAATGCCGTTGCCGCCCCCGCCGTCCACGAGCAGGCCGCCCTGCGGTCCCTGAAGCATGAAGCAGGTGTTGTAGTAGCGCAGCGCGTTGGCCGCTCCCGTGCCGAGAACGATGAGCCTCTCCATGGAGAACCTCCTTGTCTTCCTGTTCACGATACGAGGCGCCGGGGCGGGCGTCAAGAAGCGTCGGAAATCTTGAGCTCTGTCCGTAAGTTCATGAAGGAGCGGGAGCTGTCTTTCCCGGCGGGAAAGATGCGGGGATATCCGTTGCCCGCATGATGTTTTCAGGCTGTCAGCAGAGCTTCGGTCGCTTCCGCTCTCCCGGGAGCGCTCCTTGTCCGTGCGTCGAAGCCCCGGCGGAGAAAAAGGAGGGGAAAAAAGGCGTCCGGCAAAGGATGAAGACTTCTCTCGGTGATGAATTATTCTTTGTATTCTCAGTGGTTGACGTAATGTTTCCCAGGTCCGAAGATGGAGAAATTCGTCGGAGGAACCATGAGAATGTCGTTGGCTGCCGCGTCCTTTAAAGGGACGGCTCTTGTTCTGACGCTGCTTTCGGTTGTCGTCAGCGGTCTGGAATCGTTTCTGGTGCAGACGTATTCCATCCATCATATGATGACGGCGGAGAGTCTGCAGAGTACGGCCACGCCGTCTCTTCTCATGGTGGACTTTCTTGTGCCGCTTTGTCTCGTGATGCTTTCCCGAAGGGCATATCTTGTCTTTCTGGTGCTCCAGAGTCTGGCGGATGCCGTCATTCTGCACTATGCCGCCTTCTTCTACAACACGCTCACGCTCTCGGCCATGTACCATTCCATGCAGGGACTTTCCACGCTCGGCGGCTCCGTCTTCATTTTCATCAGGCCGGGCATTGTTTTCGGGATTGCCCTTGTTCTCGGAGTGCAGCTCGTTCTGCTCCGCCTTTCGGCGGGAGCTGCGGCCGCGCCCCGTTTTTTGCGGGCCGTCGTGGTGCCGCTCTGTCTCATGCTTGTGGCCGTCACGGTGTTTCAGGAGCACGGCAGATCGGGCATGCTCAGTCTGTGGACCGGCGAGGGCCCCCACAAGACGACGTTTGACCGCCGCAGTCAGGAAGGGACGAAGGAGTCCGTGCGTCGGCTGGGGTATCTCGCCACATGGGCCGGAGAGTGGACAGGCGGCGCGTACAGGGATCTGAGCCTCGTGCATGCCGAAAAAAGATGCGAGGACCCTGACGTGCTTTTTCGTACGGCGCATAGGGAGGGGGCCGGCGACTTGTGGTGCGGATATCCGCTTCCAGCCGGTTACGGGCCCGTGGCCATGATCCAGGTGGAAAGCCTCGACTATGCCGCGCTTTCCATGAGCTTCCGAGGTCATGAGGTCATGCCCTTTCTTCATTCCCTTCTGCCTTCGTCGCTGCTGCTTCGGGCCTTTGCTCCGCACAAGGTGGGGTCGGCCAATTCCGACTACGAGCTTCTGAACGGCCGTGTGGCGGAAGAGAACGTCATGTACTATTCCCATATCGCGCAGTATCCCGACAGCGTCGTGGCGCTTCTCGGGAGCCGTCGTCCGGCGGTGTTCCACGGCCTTGAGGGAACGCTCTTCAATCTGCGCGGCGCATACCGGCGCATGGGCTTTGCCCGGACCTTCTTCAAGGAGGAACTTTCCGGAGAGGGATATCCGGTCAGCGCTCTGGCCCTGGAGCAGATCACGGACGAACACGTGCTGGATGCGGCGGCGAAGTATCTGGAAGAGGGCAGGGGAGAGGCGGTGTTCGTGGTGACCATGAGCAGCCATATCCCCTTCATGGAGCCCCTGCCGTCCTTCGGTCTCGGCCGGGGAATGTTCGCGAGGTACGTATCCTCGCTGCACTATGCGGACGATTGCCTCGCCTCGTTCTATGCCCGCCTGCCGGAGGGGACGCTTTTCGTGCTCTGGGGCGATCACGGCAGCGACGTTCCCTATCCTTCCGGCCTGAAGGAAAACGGCAGGCATGTGCCCTTTCTCGTGAATGTGAAGGGAAAAACGTCATGGCTTGCCGGATGGACGCAGGAGGAGCACGACTTGCGCTCCTTCACGCTCTGTTCGCTTTCCTGGTATCTGCGCCGGATGCTCTCGCAGGGAAGCTGACGCGCCCGGTCCCGCGGACAAGGGCAAGGGCGAAGCAGAAAAAAAGAAGGAGGGCGCAGGCAATGCCGAAGACTTCACGCCAGACATGCCGCCTGGCCATGTCCGGCTGCGCATAGACGGCCATGCCCGTCCGGCCTGCGGCGTCGAGCTCCTCGCCCGCCCACGGCGAGAGAATGAGAATGCCCGTCATCATGAGCAGGGCCGCAGCGATGTTGCAGAGCGTCCACGGCTTCAGGCGTTCCCGCTTCTTTGCGCCGAGCAGAAGCGCCAGACCCGTGAAGATGGTGCCGAAGGCTCCCGCAGGCACGAGTACGCGCTGACTTATGATGGCGGCCGCCCTCAGCAGTCCGAAAAGATCGTCCTCCCCGGAGAGCGGAGCCTCATGGAGAAGCACGAGCACGCACAGCACGCTTCCGAGCCATGAAGCCGCGGTCGCGACGTGCAGAATACGGAACATGAGCCGTCCTTTTTCTTCCAGAGTCATGGGGCGCTCCCTGTTTTTTCGTTGTCTGCCAGCGGGTTACCATGCGGCGGCAAAAATCGGGATGATATTTTCCCGGAAAGAGCCGGAGCCGAGGGCACGTCCCTGTCCGGAGCGGCTTCGGCGGAAATTGGGCTTGACATTTCCTCCCGACGCGGGAAAACATACCTTTTTCGACTGCTTTCGGAGAGCGGTCTCTGACCGCATGCCCCGCAAGAAATACCATGGCGCACTTCCGCGCCCGGAGGAAGGCCTGATGGCTGAATATAAGAAAACGCTGAATTTGCCTGTCACCGGTTTTCCCATGAAGGCGAATCTGGTTCAGAAGGAACCGGAAATGCTGAAATTCTGGGAAGAGAACAATGTGTTCCAGCTTATGCAGGACGCTTCCGGATCGCGCGGCAGCTTCGTGCTGCACGACGGCCCGCCCTATGCCAACGGACACATCCACCTCGGTACGGCGCTGAACAAGATCCTCAAGGACATGATCATCAAGTCCCGCAACCTCATGGGCTGGAAGACCGGCTACATTCCCGGCTGGGACTGCCACGGTCTGCCCATCGAGCACAACGTGGAGCTTGAGCTCGGCGACAAGAAGAAGGATCTGCCCGCCCACGTCATCCGCAAGCGCTGCCGCCAGTACGCGCAGAAGTTCCTCGACATCCAGCGCAAGGAATTCAAGCGTCTCGGCGTGCTCGGCGACTGGGAGCATCCTTACATGTCCATGGATCCGGCCTATGAGGCCGTGACCGCCGCGGAACTCGCCACCTTCGTGGAAAGAGGCGGCGTGGTGCGCAGCAAGAAGCCCATCTACTGGTGCTGCCACTGCAAGACCGCTCTTGCCGAAGCCGAAGTGGAATACCGCGATCTTTCCTCGCCTTCCATCTATGTGCGCTTCCCTCTGCCTGATCCGAAGCTCACCGAAGTGTTCCCGAATGCCGATGTGTCCCGCGCCTACATCGTCATATGGACCACCACTCCCTGGACGCTGCCGAGCAACCTGGCCGTCTGCGTGCATCCCGAATTCCGCTACTCCCTCGTGGAGACCGGCGGCAGTCAGTACATTCTCGCTTCCGAGCTCGTGGAAGGCTGCGCGAAAACCTTCGGCTGGACCGACTACGCCGTCGTCGGCGAGACCACCGGCGACAAGCTGGACCGTCTTGAGGCCCGTCATCCCTTCATCGACCGTCCCTCGCTCATCATCAACGGCGAGCACGTCACCCTCGACGCCGGTACGGGCTGCGTTCACACCGCCCCCGGCCACGGCCGCGAGGACTACGAAGTGGGCATGAAGTACGGCCTCGACGTGTATTCCCCCCTCGACGACGAGGGCCGCTTCCTGCCTTCCGTGGAGTTCTTCGCCGGGATGCAGGTGTTCGACGCCAACCCCGCCGTCATCGCCAAGGTGCAGGAACTCGGTCATCTGCTGGCCCGTCAGGACATCACCCATTCCTATCCCTGCTGCTGGCGCTGCAAGAATCCCGTCATCTTCCGTGCCACCACCCAGTGGTTCATCGGCATGGAACCCAACGACCTGCGCGCCAAGGCGCTCGACGCCATCAAGAACAAGGTGAAGTGGATCCCCTCCTGGGGGCAGGGCCGCATCTACAACATGGTGGAATCGCGTCCCGACTGGTGCATTTCCCGCCAGAGAATGTGGGGCGTGCCCATCCTCGCCCTCATCTGCAAGGACTGCGGCGAGGTGTGGAACGATCCCGCCTGGATGCGCGAGATCGCCTCGCGCTTTGCCTCGCATCCCACGGGCTGCGACTACTGGTATGAACACGACGTCTCCGAGATCGCTCCCGAAGGCCTTACCTGCCCGCACTGCGGCGGAAAGCACTGGGAGAAGGAAGACGACATTCTCGACGTGTGGTTCGACTCCGGCACCAGCTTTGCCGCGGTCATGGAAAAGCGTCCCGAAGGCCGCGTGCCCGCCGATCTCTATCTTGAAGGCTCCGACCAGCACCGCGGCTGGTTCCACAGCTCCCTGCTGGTGTCCGTGGGTACCCGCGACATTCCGCCCTACAAGGCCGTGCTCACCCACGGCTACGTGGTGGACGGCACCGGCCGCAAGATGTCCAAGTCCGTGGGCAACGTGGTGGCTCCTCAGGAAGTCATCGACAAGTACGGCGCGGAACTTCTGCGTCTGTGGGTCGCTTCCGTGGACTACCGCGAGGACATCCGCTATTCCGAAGAGATCATGAAGCGCCTTGTGGACGCCTACCGCCGCATCCGCAATACCTGCCGCTACATTCTCGGCAGCATTCACGACCTCACGCCTGAAAAGCTCGTGCCCTTCGCTTCCATGAAGCCGCTCGACCGCTATGTTCTGAGCCTCGTGGCCGCCTTCCACGAATCTGCGGAGACCGCCTATCAGGAATATGAGTTCCACAAGGTGTTCCAGGGCCTGCACGGCCTGTGCGCCACGGAGCTTTCGGCCTTCTATCTCGACGTGCTCAAGGATCGTCTGTACTCCTCGCTGCCCGACAGCGCCGAGCGTCGTTCCGCCCAGAGCGCTCTCTATCAGATGCTGCTCATCATGCTGCGCGACATGGCGCCCATCATGAGCTTCACCGCCGAAGAAGTGTTCCGCTATCTGCCCGAGGCCCTGAAGCCCGTGGACGCCGAAGGAAAGAGCGTGGTCACCGTGTTCGCCATGCCTGCCGTGGATGCGGCGAAGTTCCGTCTCTCCGACGACGAGCGCGGCGCATGGGAGATGGTCATGGACATCCGTGCCGGCGTCACCCGCGCCATCGAGCCCCTGCGCAAGGACGGCGTCATCGGCCATGCGCTCGACACGCACGTCACCCTGTACGTGGATGACAAGCTGCGTGCGGCCATTGCCGACAGCGGTGCCGACATGCGCTCGGTGTGCATCGTGTCGCAGCTTGATCTGGCTCCCTTCAAGGACGCTCCCGTGGACGCGCTGGCCAGCGCCCAGCTCGACGAGTGCCCCGGCCTTGCCGTGCGCGTGAAGAAGGCCGACGGCGAGAAGTGCGAGCGCTGCTGGATGTACTCCGACAAGATCGGTTCCGATCCCGAGCATCCCACGCTGTGTCCGCGCTGCGCTGCGGTCATGAAGGAACTTGAGGCCGGAGAAAAAGAGTGAAAGGGGCGGTAAACCGCCATATCGTCGTCTTTGTGGTGGCGCTGGTCTGGCTTGTGCTGGACCAGCTCACCAAGGCGGCAATTACGGCAGGCATGGCCGTGGGCAGCGGATTTTCCGTCATCGACGGCTGCTTCAACGTCGTGCATGTGCTCAACCGCGGCGCCGCCTTCGGCTTTCTGAACAGCGAGGAGACGAACTGGCAGTTCTGGCTGTTTCTTGCGGCCGCGCTGCTCGTGGCGGGCGTCATCGTGCATATCGTGCGCACGTCTCCCTACAGCCGCACGCTGTTCATAGGTCTGGGGAGCATACTCGGCGGAGCGGCGGGCAATCTCATCGACCGGGTGCGCTTCCGTGCCGTGACCGACTTTCTTGACGTGTACTGGGGAGAGTGGCACTGGCCCGCGTTCAACGTGGCGGACATTGCCATTTGTCTCGGAGTGTTCCTTGCCGGACTCGCGCTTCTTCGGCAGGGACGAGAAGACGACGGGGGAAAATAGCCGTGCTCATTTCCGACCTCAGCAGCGAACAGCTGCTCATGCTCATCGTTCCGGCTCTGCCCAACATGTGGGCCCTGAAGCATGCCATGTACCACGACTTTCCTACGACGCAGGAAAAATACCGCTGGATGATGGCCTGCGTGTTCGTGCCCTGCCTTGCGGGCGTGGCCTACTACTTTGTGGGCAGAAAGCACGCCAGCAAGGAAAAGGTGGACATACGCGCGAGGATAGAGGCCGAGCGGGCCCGGGCCGCCGGGGAAAAGGCGAAGGGTGCGGAAGTCGTTGCAGACGCGGCGGAAGGCGTGAGCGCGGCGGAACCTGTCATGGAGGATGCCTCCTGCGCATCTTCCGACAGAGCCTTTCCTGCCGGCGCCGGGGAAATGGCCGACGGCTCCTTTGTAAGTGCTGACGGCATGCGGAGGGAAGAAGCCTCATCGTCTGCCGGAACGCATCCTGAGCAGAGCAGTGAAGCCTCGGCTCCCCGTGTGCACAGGAGCGCCGGAGGCGACGAATGGTCCTTCGGATGTCCCGACGAGGGCGGGAAGCCGAAGGCGTGAATTTTTGACGGAAGTTCCGGGCCGGGGCCGCGGCAGGATATGTCCCGGGCCGGAGCGGAACTTTCTTGCAACGGGGGCGGGCACGGCCCGCGTCCTCATCATTCAGGAGAAAAGGTCATGGAGCTTTTTAAATGGGGCCGGAGTCTCGCCCTGTTGTCCCTGCCTCTGATGCTGACGGCGTGTGTGACGAGCAGCGAGCATAATGCCCTTCAGGCCCAGGTCAATCAGATCAACCGTCAGGTGAGCAGCAGCCAGACCAATCAGGCCGACAGCTGGTCGCAGCTCATGGAAATGCGTCAGGAACTGTCGGAGCTGCGCGGACAGCTGGACACGCTGAACTATGCTCTCCAGCGCGCGGGCGGCGCGCAGAAGATGGCCGATACGCTGGCCGTGCACGACCGTGCCCTGCATCTTTTGGAAAGCCAGATGGCGCTGGATCTTCAGCTCGGCGGCGAACAGCCCGGTCAGCCCGGCGTGCCCGGCGCCGACGCTTCGGCCGTGCCCGGTGCACAGGCAGCCGCTCCTTCCGTTGCCGCT
>ENA-OVGB01000785-OVGB01000785.1-human-gut-metagenome-genome-assembly--contig:-NODE-785-length-33760-cov-14.233586_pt1 | contig 33760 bp, 29 predicted proteins | sample MGYA00237767_ERZ505413 | MGnify/ENA primary metagenome ERZ505413 (study PRJEB26158, sample SAMN06016410) | human gut metagenome | biome: human gut; feature: ankylosing spondylitis patient; material...
GCCGGAGATGCCCAATGCGGCGCCCGGTCTGCTCGTCGAGGAGGAACTGCTGCGCCTGTTCGCAGTAGCGGATGAGGGCTTTGATGTCCTCGTCGAGGATGAGGTCGCGGCTGAGCTTTTCCGCGACCTCGCGGGTCATGAGAAGATTCATTCGGGATGGCTCCTTTCCGGTATCATACGGAAGTCCGCAGATATGCGACAGCGCCCGCTTCAGCTCGCGCCGGTGTTCGCGCCGCTGGGCTTCGGCGACTGGCGCGCCGCGACCGCGCTCATGACCGGGCTGCTGGCCAAGGAGACGGTGCTGTCCACGCTCGGCGTGCTGCTCGGCGGCGACCTGACGGCGGCGCTGCCGGGCGTGTTCTCCCCCGCCGCTGCCGCGAGCTTTCTCGTGTTCACGGCGCTGTACGCGCCGTGCGTGGCGGCGCAGACGGCCATGCGGCAGGAGCTCGGCAGCCGGCTCGGCACGCTGGCCGCAGCCATTGGCTCATGCGCGGCCGCATGGTGTGCGGCGGCAGTTGTCTACCACATTGCTGTCCTGCTATGAAAAAACAGCAGGCTTCCGGTTTGGGAAGTCTGCTGTTTTTGCCGTTTTTGACCCGCCTCAGCCGTGGACGAGCACGCCAAGGTCGGGGTTGTTCGTGCCGGGATATTCGACCGTGGCCTTGCCGGCGCGCAGGGCGGCCGCCGCGCTCTCGCGCAGACCGAGCCCATGCAGATACGCCCAGACGAGCGCCGCCATGACCGCGTCGCCCCCGCCGGTCGTGTTGACCATACAGGTGGGCAGGCACGGCAGGTGCACCAGCTCGCCGCATGTGCCGGCGAGGATGCCGTCGGCCCCCATGCTGAGAAACACGCGCTGCACGCCCTGCGCCAGCAGCGCCGCCACGATGCCCTCGGGCGTGGACTCACCCGTGAGGTTCTGCCCCTCGGTGAGGTTGGGCTTGAACGTGTGCAGCGCGCCGAGTGATGCGCGCATCCGCTCCGCCTTTGTGACGGAGACGGGGTCGGCAAAGAGCGGGGCGCTGCAGTGCGCACCGAGCCAGGTAATGGTCTCGGCCGTCAGGTTGCCGTCGAGCACGACGGCGGCCGCGCCGTCGAGCACGTCAAGGTGGCGCTGCAGATAGTCGGGCGTGATGGCGGCGGAGATGTCCGTATCGCACAGGCCGAGCTGCATCTCGCCGCGCTCGTCCGTGATGTACAGGTACGTCGATGTGCGCCCGCCGGGCACGTCGAGCGCGCAGCTGAGGTCCATGCCGAGCTCCACGCAGTCGTTGCGCAGGAGCTGGGCGTGCGAATCGCCGCCGAAGGCGGTGAGAAACTTGACCTCCACGCCGAGCAGGCGCAGGTCATGCGCAATGTTGCGCCCGACGCCGCCGGGCGTGAGCGTGACGGTACCGGGGTTGGAGTCGCGGAAGATGAGCTTCTTTTCCGGGCAGCCGCAAATGTCGAGATTCACGGCGCCGACGACGCAGACATAAGCACTCATGCGTGCACCTCCCAGATGCGCTCGGCGTATTCACGCACGGCGCGGTCGGCGGCGAAGATGCCGCTGCGGGCGATGTTGATGAGGGACATGCGGTTCCATTCCTCGCTTCTTGCGTAGGTGTCTGCCATGCGCTGCTCGGCGGCGCAGTAGGACGCGAAGTCCTGCAAGAGCATGTATTCATCGTTCATCAGCAGCCGCGAGGCGAGATCGTCGTAGGAAACGCCGTCTGAGAAGCCCGCCTTGAGCTTGTCGATCACCGCGCGCAGGTTCTCGTCGCGCGCGTAGAGCTTCTGCGGGGCGTAGCCCTCGCGCTTGAGGCGCACGACCTCGTCGGCGTGCAGGCCGAAGAGGAACATGTTCTCGTCGCCGAGCCTCTCGTGCATCTCGACATTCGCGCCGTCGAGCGTGCCGACGGTCAGCGCGCCGTTCATCATGAACTTCATGTTGCCCGTGCCGCTGGCCTCCTTGCCAGCGGTGGAGATCTGCTGGCTCACCTCGCTCGCGGGCATCAGATGCTCGGCGAGCGACACGCGGTAGTTCTCAAGGAACACCACCTGCAGCCTGTCGCGGCAGATGGGGTCGGCGTTGATCTCAGCGGCAAGGGAGTTGATGAGGCGGATGATGCGCTTGGCGACCGCGTAGCCCGGCGCGGCCTTCGCGCCGAACAGGAACACGCGCGGCTGCATGGCGCGGTTCGGGTCGTTTTGCAGCTGTTGATAGAGGTAGATGATATGCATCGCGTTCAAAAGCTGACGCTTATACTCGTGCAGGCGCTTGACCTGCACGTCGAAGATCGCGTCGGTGTTGAGCACGATGCCCTGCGTCTTTTTGACGTAGGCGGCAAAATCGAGCTTATTCGCGCGCTTGATCTCGCCGAGGCGGTTCAGCACCGCGGTGTCGTCTGCATAGGCCTCGAGCTTTTTAAGCGCTTCGGGGTGCAGGAGGTATTCATCCCCGCCCGCGAGCGCGCGCACGAGCTCGTCGAGCCGCGGGTTGATCTGCGCGAGCCAGCGGCGGTGGTCGATGCCGTTGGTGACATTCTTGAACTTCTCCGGCTCCATCGCGCACTGGTATTTAAAAACGTCGTTTCGCAGGATGTCCGAGTGCAGAGCGCTCACGCCGTTCACGGCCATGCCGCCCGCGATGCACAGGTTTGCCATGCGGACCTGGCCGTCCCAGATGATAGCCAATTCACGCGTTTTGGCCTCGTCGTGGTAGTAGTTTTCGATTTTTTCCTGATAGCGGCGCGCGATCTCGGTGATGATCGTCCACACGCGCGGCAGAAGCGACTGCATCAACTCCTGCGGCCAGCGCTCCAGCGCCTCGGAAAGCACCGTGTGGTTCGTGTAAGCGACGGAGTGCGTCGTGATGTTCCACGCCGTGTCCCAGTCGAGGCCCGCATCATCCATCAGGACGCGCATGAGCTCGGGGATGACGAGCGCGGGGTGCGTGTCGTTGATCTGGATGACATTCTTTTCGTGGAAGTTCGCCGCCGTACCGTAGACCTCGATGTGCTTGCGCACAATGGACTGCACGGTCGCGGAGACGAAGAAATACTGCTGCTTTAAGCGCAGGCTCTTCCCCTCGGGATGGTTGTCCTCGGGATAGAGCACCTTCGCGATGGTCTCGGCCATCGCGTGCTGCTCCTGCGCGCGCAGGTATTCGCCCTGCGAAAAGAGCGACATGTCGAGCGGCACGGGGGACTTTGCATCCCAAAGGCGCAGCGTGTTCACATGATCCGTGCCGTAGCCCGCGATCTCCATATCGCAGGGGATAGCCAGCACCTCGGTCGCGCCCTCGGGCACAACATGCAGCCGCCCGTCGTCCCAGAACTGGCGGACCGTGCCGCCGAAGCAGACGGTCTCGGTCTCCTGCGGCTTGGGCAGCAGCCACGCGCCGCCGAGGTCCTTCCAGTTGTCCGGCAGCTCGACCTGCTGGCCGTCGACGATGCGCTGGCGGAAAATGCCGAGCTCATAGCAGATGGAATAGCCCGCGGCGGGGATGTCGAGCGTCGTCATCGAGTCGAGATAGCACGCGGCCAAGCGGCCGAGGCCGCCGTTGCCGAGACCCGCGTCGGGCTCGCTTTCAAAGATGTCCGCTGCGCGGAAGCCCAGCTCGTCGAGCGCTTCGGTCAGAATTTCGCCGACGCCTAAATTGAACGCGTTTTTCATCAGGCTGCGGCCCATCAGAAATTCCATCGACAGGTAGTGCACCTGACGGCGGTGTTCCTCGCGGGTCTCGCGCATGGTGTCCACGCTGCGCTCGGCCATCACGTCGCGCAGGACAAGGGCGCTCGCGCGCATCATCTGCGCGTCGCTCGCCTCCTCCACGGTGCTGCCGAAGCTGACCTTCAGCTTTTCGCACAGCGCGTCTTTCATTTTCTTCACAGAGTCAATGGTCATAGATCGTTTTCCTTTTCTTTATCGGCAGATAGATTCGTAAATGTTGCGGTATTCCTGCGCCGAGCGCGTCCAGCTGAAATCTGCGGTCATGCCGCGCTGCTGGAGCATCGCGTAGGCGCCCTTGTTGTCATGGTAAAGGTCAATGGCCTCGCAGATCACGTGGCACATGTCGCCAGCGTTGTAGTTGGCAAAGGTGAAGCCGTTGCCCTGTCCGTTCCAGGCTTCATACGCATGGACAGTGTCCTTTAATCCGCCGGTCTCGCGCACGATGGGCACCGCGCCGTAGCGCATCGCGATCATCTGCGAGAGCCCGCACGGCTCGCTCTTCGACGGCATCAGGAAGAGGTCTGCGCCCGCGTAGATCTGCATGGCGAGCTGCTCGGAATAGCCGAGGTAGACGGCCATGCGTCCGCCGTAGCGCTGCTTGGCGTACTCAAAAAACGTCTCGTACTTCGCGTCGCCCTTGCCGAGCACGACGAACTGTACGTCCTTGCCCATAAATGCGTCGAGCGTTTCGCACACAAGGTCGAGCCCCTTGTGGGAGACAAGGCGCGTGACCATCGCAAGGATCGGCGTGTCGGGCCGTTCCTGCAGCCCCAGCACGCGCTGGAGCGCTGCCTTGTCCTTCTTCTTTCCGGCAAGGTCATCGGGCGAATACGCCGCTGCGAGGCTCTTGTCGCGCGACGGGTCATAGCGCTGCATGTCGATGCCGTTGAGCACGCCGTGGAGTTTGCGCGCGTTCATGCTCATCACATTTTCCAGCCCGTGGGCAAAGTACGCGTACTTGAGCTCCTGCGCGTAGGTCGGGCTCACGGCGGTCACGGCGTCCGCCGTGACGATCGCGCCCTTTAAAAGGTTCACATCGCCGCCGAATTCGATCGTGCCGCCGTCGAACCAGCCATGGTCCAGGCCGAACAGGTCTTCGACCGTGCGGCTGCCGTAGCGGCCCTGATATTCGATATTATGCACCGTAATGACGGTTCGGATTCCCTTATAAAAGTCGTCGCGCACGGCTTCATCCCTGATGTAGATGGGCACAAGCGCGCTCTGCCAGTCGTTACAGTGGACAACGTCGGGCTTTTGCGGCAGGGACTTGAGCAGTTCCGTCACCGCGCGGGAGAAAAAGCCAAAGCGCTCGCCGTCGTCATAGTAGCCGTAGAGCTCGCTGCGGCGGAAATACGTCTCATTGTCGACAAAGTACCACGTGACGCCGTCGCGCTCGAGCGAAAAGAGCCCGCAGTAGACGCTGCGCCACGCAAGGCGCACGAACGTCCACTTTTCAAAGTGGAGCTGCTCGCCCCACTTGTCCTTCACGCGCTCGTAAAGCGGCAGGATGACGCTCACGCGGTCTCCGTTTGCCGCGAGCGCCTGCGGAAGGCTGCCGGCCACGTCGGCAAGGCCGCCCGTCTTGCAAAAGGGGACCGCCTCGCTCGTCACATACAAAATGTTCATCTGCAAGCTCCTTTCTTCTGTTTGCTGCGTTTATACAATGCTGCCCTTGCTCACGGCAAGCGGGTAGCTCTCGTGCCCGATCAGCGTGCCGCCGCGGCGGATGTGGACGTCCTTGTCGGCGATGACGCAGCCGAGCGTCACGCCGTCCTCCACCACGGTATTCTTAAAGAGGATGCAGTTTTTGACTTGACTCCCCTTGCCGACCTTGACGCCCGGGAAGAGGATGCTCCCCTCTACGCTGCCCTCGATCTGGCAGCCGTCGGCGATCAGCGAATTGACACAGCGCGAGTCTGGCGCGATGTACGACGCCGCCTCGTCATCCTCTTTAGCGAGGATGGGCCGCTCGGCACACAGGAGCTCGGAACGGATGGCGGGGTCTAAGAGCTGCATGCTGCGCTCATAGTATTCCTGCACCGTGCGCAGCTGCGCGGCAAATCCGTCCCACAGGAAAGCGCGCAGGTCGAGCTTGCCGCCCATGGCGCAGAGCACATCGCTGCGAAAGCTGTATTTGTCCTGCGCGGCGCACTCGTCCACAAGGGAAATAAGAAGGTCGCGGCTCAGAAGGTAGATCTCCAGGCTGCGGCAGCCACTCGCCTTGTGCGGCGCGCAGCGCGTCTCGGTGATGCGGCCCGCTTCGTTGACGGTGAAATACGTGGCGTTTTCCACAAACTGGCCGCTCTCGGTGCAGACGCAGGTGATGTCCGCGCCGCTTTCGATGTGCGCGTCCAGCACCTTCTGCAGCGGCAGATTGATGATAAGGTCGCTGTCGGACAGGACGACGTACTTCTGCCGGATCTCGTGCAGATACGACCGCACGCCCGAGAGCGCCTCCATCTTGCCGCGGAATTCCTCCACGCCGAACTTGCGCGCGTCGGCAAAGGGCGGCAGCAGCTTGAGACCGCCGTTCTTGCGCGCCATGTCCCACGTCTTGCCGCTGCCGATGTGGTCGAGCAGGCTTTGATAGTTGCCGTGCAGCACAACGCCGACGTCTGTGATGCCCGCGCCCGCCATGTTGGAGAGCATGAAGTCGACCACGCGGTAGCGCCCGCCGAACGGCACAGAGCCGGGCATGCGCGCTTCGGTCAGCTCGCGAAGGCCGGGAGCCTTTTCATAGGCAAAGATGATGCCGTGCAGTCCGTTCATCGTACCGTCTCCTTTCCGTCCACGCTGCGCATGCGGTTGGCAGGCAGCACATAGTCATCCGCGACCGCCGCGCCGGGGCCGAGCACCGTGATGCCCCACTGCTCCGGCGGCACCGCCTCGGGCGGCGCGCCGACAAAGGCGTGCTCGCCGACGACGCCGTTCTCGCCGATGATGGCGTAGGAGACGCGCGCGTCCTTTTTGACGACCGCGCCGGGCATCAGGATGGAGTACTGGACGCTTGCGCCCTCCTCCACCGTGCAGCGCTCAGAGAGGACGGAGTTCTCCGCCTCGCCCTCGACCGTGCAGCCGCGCGCGACGACGCTGTGCTCCACGTGCGCGTTGACGCCTAAGTACGCCGGCGGCGCGGAGACGGAGCGGCCATAGATCGGCCAGTCCTTTTCGAGAAGATCAAGTCCGCTGCCGGTCGCGAGCATATCCATGTTCGCATCCCAAAGAGAGTCGAGCGTGCCAACGTCCTTCCAGTAGCCGGAGAAGCGGTACGCCGCCATCTTTTCCCCGTTTTGCAGCATCTTGGGGATGATGTTTTTGCCGAAGTCGTTGCTGCTCGCCTCGTCGCTCTCGTCCTCGATGAGGTATTGACGCAGCTTTTTCCACGTGAAAACGTAAATGCCCATCGACGCGAGGTTGCTCTTGGGATGCGCGGGCTTTTCCTCGAATTCCGTGATCGTGTCGTTTTCGTCCACGTTCATGATGCCAAAGCGCGGCGCATCCTCCCAGGGCACCTCCATAACGGAGATGGTACAATCCGCGCCCGCTTTTTTGTGGTGGGCAAGCATCTTGGCGTAATTCATCTTGTAGATGTGGTCGCCCGAGAGGATGAGCACATACTCGGGGTCGTACATGTCGACAAAGCCGATGTTCTGGAAGATGGCGTTGGCCGTGCCCTTATACCACGACGCACCGCCCGCGCTCTGATACGGCGGCAGGATGTGCACGCCGCCGTCCGCGCGGTCGAGATCCCACGGCTGGCCCGAGCCGATGTAGCGGTTGAGCTCCAGCGGGCGGTACTGCGTCAGAACGCCGACGGTGTCGATGCCAGCGTTGGCGCAGTTTGAGAGCGGAAAGTCAATGATGCGGAACTTGCCGCCAAACGGCACGGCGGGCTTCGCCATATTCTCCGTGAGCACGTAGAGACGGCTGCCCTGGCCGCCGGCAAGCAGCATGGCGATACATTCTTTCTTCACGCTTGTTCTCTCCTCCTTGTTTCGTTGCCGTCCGGTCACACCTCGGGCGGCTCGTTGGTTTTCTCCTCTTCCTGCCATTCGCCCTCGCCCGCGAAGAACACCGCGCCGAGCGGCGGGATGGTCACGCACAGCGAGCAGGGCTTGCCGTGCGAGGGGATGGACTCGGTCAAAAGCTCTCCTTCGTTGCGCCAGTCGCCCGTGCCGCCGTATGCGGGAAGGTCGGTGGTAAACACCTCGCGGTACGTCTTTTTCGGCGGGACGCCGAAGCGGTAGTCCGCGCGTCCGACGGGCGAGAAGTTGACCGCCGCGATGAGCTCGCGCCCTTTCCGGTCGCGCCGGACGAAGACGACAACGTTGTTGTGGTTGTCGTCGGCGACGAGCCACTCAAAGCCCTCCCATGAAAAGTCAATGTCCCAAAGCGGGCTCTGCGACAGGTAAAAGCGGTTGATGTCCTTGAAAAACCGCTGAGTCTGCTGATTTTCTTTATTTTCGAGCAAATACCAGTCGAGCTGCGAGGCAAAATTCCACTCGTGCCACTGGCCCAGCTCCGCGCCCATGAACGTGAGCTTCTTGCCCGGATGGGCGAGCAGGTACGCCGTAAACGCGCGCACCCCCGCCAGCTGCTGCCAGTCGTCGCCCGGCATCTTGCCGCGAAGCGAGCCCTTCATGTGCACGACCTCGTCGTGCGAGATCGGCAGGACGAAATTCTCCGAAAAGGCGTACATCAGCGAGAACGTGATGTCCTTGTGGTGGAACTGGCGGAACCAGGGGTCAAGCTTCAAATAGTGGCACATGTCGTTCATCCAGCCCATGTTCCACTTGAGGTTGAAGCCGAGGCCGCCATCCTTGGCGGGCCGTGTGACGAGCGGCCACGCGGTCGACTCCTCCGCGACCATCAATGCGTTGGGGTCGACGGAAAACGCAGTCTCGTTGAGCGCGCGCAGGAAGTCGATGGCCTCTAAATTCTCGTGCCCGCCGTTGATGTTTGGCGTCCAACGGCCATTTTCGCGGCCATAGTCGAGGTACAGCATCGACGCGACCGCGTCCACGCGCAGGCCGTCCACATGGAACTCGCGCAGCCAGAACGCAGCAGAGGAAAGGAGAAAGCTCTTCACCTCGCCGCGGCCATAGTCGAACACACGCGTTCCCCAGCCCTCGTGCTCGCGCTTATTGGGGTCGGCGTATTCGTAGCAGGGCGTGCCGTCAAAGTCGATGAGGCCGTGCGCGTCCTTGCAGAAGTGCGACGGCACCCAGTCTAAAATGACGGAAATGCCCTTTTGGTGCAGATGGTCGACAAAGTACATAAAGTCCCTGGGCGTGCCGTAGCGCGACGTTGCGGCAAAATAGCCGGTACACTGATAGCCCCAGGAATCGTCAAGCGGATACTCGGTGACGGGCATGAGCTCAACGCAGTTGTAGCCAAGGTCCAGAACGTGATCCGCCAGCTCGCGCGCGAGCGTGCGGTAGTCGTAAAAATCGCCGTTTTCGTGCCGCCGCCATGAGCCGAGGTGGACCTCGTAAATGTTGAGCGGCGAGCGGTCGAGGGGTGCCTTTGCGCGGCTCGCGCGCCATTCGTCATCCCCCCAGCGGTAGCCGCCGAGGTCATAGAGCTTGCTGGCCGTACCGGGGCGGGTCTCGGCGTGGAAGGCGTAGGGGTCGGCCTTGAGGACCGTTTCGCCCGATTGTGCCGTCACGGCAAACTTGTAGGTATCGTAGCGCTTGAGGGACGGCACAAAACACTCCCAGAAACCGTCCGCGTTCTTTTCCATCGGGTGGGCGTAGCCGTTCCAGCCGCAGAAATCGCCCACAACGGACACATGCGTGGCGTTCGGCGCCCAGGTGCGGAAGACGTAGCCGTCTTTCCCCGACCGCCGCGTGCGGTGCGCGCCGAGATAGCGGTAGGCCTCGCTGTTCGTGCCGCCGTAAAAGGCTGCGGCGTCAAATCGTCTGCCGGTTTGTTTCATGCCTCTTGTCCTTTCTCCTCATAGAGCGTATGAGAGCGGCGCAGCACCTTATTCCTCATCCGGTGCGCGCTGCACTGCCGCGCCGCCGAGGCCGAAATCGTCCTCCACGCTCGCTGTGTCGCGGCGGAGCATATTTTCCATCACGCGGATATCGCTGTCGATGTCCATCGCCTCGTTGCGGTACAAATCGTCGAGCTGCTTGTCAAAGCCCTTGATGAGGGCATCCATCGTCTCTTCGATGCGCTCCTGCGCGCGGGAAAGGTTCTCGCCCTCGATGCCCGCCTCTTCAAACTTTGCGTAGCTGTCAAGCAGCTTGAGCGTCGTGGGCAGGTAGTAATTGAGGAACGTCGCGGCCTGCTGCTGCTTTTCGGGATGCTCCTCGACCTCGCGGAAAATTTTGCCCGCAACGGTCTCGAGATGGTCGATCTTCTCGCTCAGCACGGCGTCGGCGATGCGGTCGTTCGCTGAGCGGATGGCGCGCAGTGCGCCCGCATAGCCCTCGTTGGCCTCCTTGGGCGTGACGTTTTCCTTTTTCGCGGTCGCATTCGCGTAGTCGGCAAAGGCGTCGGCGCTGCGGAAGAAGATGCCGCGGCCGCTGTCTAAGTACGCGCCCGTGCCAAGCAGGCCCTTTTCGACCATGTAGTCAAGATCACTCTCGATCTTTTTGCGGCTCTTGCCCGTTACGGTGCAGAGCTCCTCCACGCTGATGTAGCCGCGCTCGCCCATCACGGCGAGATAACGCGCGATGCGTGCACTGCGGCGCTTCATGCGCTGACCGGCAGCAAACATCGCGATACCGCCGGCGAGGAAGCCGCACTTGGACAGCATGTACTCGGCCATGTAGGAATACCAGCCGTAGCCGATGATCTCGCCGATATTCGAGATCAGCCCGCTGCCGGCAGCCAAGGCGATAATGCCGCCGATGATCATCAGCGTGCGCGCGGTCTTGTCGGAAGTCTTCGGCGCGCGGTTCATCTTTTTCGCTGTCTGCACAACGGTCTTTTCTACCTTGTTCGTACTGCGCGCCGTAACGTTCGCGTTCGGACTGGTGCTCGTGCGCGTGCCACTGCGCGGCGAACTCACCTTTTTCGGCTTGTCCGAGAGCTTGGAGATGAGCGCGATGAGGCCGATGGGCCACAGGCCGAAGGCAAACAGCGCCGCGATCAAAATCCAGCCGCCGACGTCGACATCGTTCTTTTTCTTCGTTTTTCCGCTGCCCTCGTCGAAGCGGAATGAGCCGCTCTCGGGGTCGTATTCAAAATCCTTGCTCATTTATCTGTTCTCCTTTTTCTTGCCCGCTCTCGCGGAGCGCTCGCGCTCAAGGTCGACGATCTTCGTCTTTTTACCTGTCTTTTCGTCCAGCACATAGAGCGTATTGAGCTGGGATTTTAGGTTTGCCTTCACCGAGTCGATGTAGTCGCGGCGCAGCTGCGCCTGCTCCTCCTTCTCCTCGTCGGTCAAGCCTTCAGCTTTGGCCTTGTGCGCCAGCGCGTTGATGCGCGCGATCTTTTCATCCATCGTCATTGTTTACTTCTCCTTACAGGTATCGGCGCAGAAGCAGCGCCGTTCTTCCTTTTTTACTCAGGCCGCCGACCTCGGCGACCTCAAACTTACCGAGGCCGCGGGCGGAGATCACATCCCCCTGCGCGACGGGGGCGTCGCTCTTGAGCGTTTCGCGGTAGTTGAGCTGCACGCGTCCCGAGGAAATGAGCTCCTGCGCCTTGCCGCGGCTCATCGAAAAGCCGCTCGCCGCCACCGCGTCGAGCCGCAGCGTCGAGACCGTGTCCCGGATCTCCCTGACCTTCAGCTCAGGAACGTTCAGTCCGGAAAGCTCGATCTCACTGAGTAAGAGCTTCACCCGCCCCGCGCCCGTCACATTTTGCAGCAGATACGGTGCCATGTCGCGCGAGACGATCAGGTCCGTCGATCCCTCCGACACCAGAATATCGCCGAGCTTTTCGCGCGTGACGCCCTGCGCCATCAGCGAGCCGAGAAAGTCGCGGTGCGTCAGCGTATCTTCCTTGCGATACGTGCAGCGGAGCGCCGTCATATACTCGCTCTCGTCGGCCTCCTCCTGCCAGTCGGGCAGAAAGAGGAGCATTCTCCGCTCCGCGCGCTCAAATCCACCGCAGAAGGCGCAGCCGTCATGAATGGCGGCGGCGTGCAGCAAATCCTGCGCGCTGCGCTGCTCAGCGGGGCTCAAAAAGTCCGTCGCCGACGGGATATTGCGGTTTCTGCTCTGCTCACACTTGTCCAGAATGTGCGCCAGCAGCACGCGCTCATCGCCATTGCGCGCGGCGCGATCCAAAAGCTGCCGTCTGTCCATCATGCTTTCCCATTCTGCGTGCGCCAGAGGGACGCATACTCGCCGTTTTGCGCGAGCAGCGCCTCGTGGCTGCCCTGCTCGGCGATGCGGCCATTCTCAACGACGAGGATGCGGTCCGCCGAGCGGATGGTCGAGAGCCGGTGCGCGATCACAAGCGTCGTGCGCCCGCGTGCGAGCTCGTCGAAAGCGTGCTGAATTTTGACCTCCGTCACGCTGTCGAGCGCGCTCGTCGCCTCGTCCAGAATGAGGATGGGCGGGTTTTTGAGGAAGATGCGCGCGATGGACACGCGCTGCTTCTGTCCGCCGGAGAGCATCGTGCCGCGCTCGCCGACATAGGTGTCGAAGCCGTGCGGCATGGCCATGATATCATCGTAAATCTCCGCGCGCTTCGCCGCTTCGACGATCTCCTCGTCCGTCGCGTCGGGGCGGCCATAGCGGATATTCTCGCGCACCGTGTCGGCAAAGAGGAACACATCCTGCTGCACGATGCCGATGGCGCGGTGAAGAGACGACTGCGTAAGAGAGCGCACATCTTCCCCGTCGATACGGATCGCGCCCTCGCTCACCTCGTAAAAGCGCGGGATGAGCTGGCAGAGCGTCGACTTGCCTCCGCCGGAGGGGCCGACGACGGCGAGCATCTCGCCAGGCCTTATGTGCACGCTCACGTCGTGGAGCACGCCTTCATTCTCCTCGCCCTCGTAAGAAAAGCTCACATGGTCGACGTCGATCTCGCCGCGGCAGTGTTCGAGCTCCTTCGCGTCCGGTGCGTCCTTGAGCGCGGGCTCGACGCGCATGAGCGCCGCGAAGCGCTCAAGACCTGCAAAGCCACGAGCAAAGATCTCAGAGAAATTCGCGAGCTTTCGCACGGGGTTGATGAACGTTGCGATGTAAAGGGAAAACGTGATGAGGTCAATGTAGTTCATCTCGCCGCGCATGATGAGATAGCCGCCCACCGTGATGACGGCGGCGGAGAGCAGCGTCATAAAAAACTCCATCGTCGCGTTGAACACACCCATCTCGTGGTGGAATTTGCGCTTGGAGACCTTGAATTCCTCGTTCGCCGCGTTGAATTTGTCGATCTCCTCTTCCTCGTTGGCAAAGGCGCGCGCCGTGCGGATGCCGGAGAGCGACGACTCGATGCCGACATTGATGGCGGCAGTCTTCTGCTTCTCGCCGCGCGAGGCTGCCGTCATCTTGCTGCGGCGCGACATGATGACCGCGATGAACACCGGCAGGATGCACGCCACGACCAGCGCGAGCCGCCACTCGATGGAAAACAGGATGGCGAGCGCGCCGACGATCGTCAGCGTCGAAATGAGCAGGTCCTCGGGGCCGTGGTGGGCGAGCTCCGTGATCTCGAAGAGATCGCTCGTCAGCCTGCTCATGAGCTGGCCCGTGCGGTTGTGGTCAAAGAAGCTGACGTCCAGCTCCTGCACGTGCGTGAAAAGGTCGCGGCGGATGTCCGCCTCCACCAGAATGCCGAATGTGTGTCCCCAGTAGGAAATGACATAGTATAAAAGCGCGCGCACAATGAACGCCGCCATCATCACGCCCATCACGATAAAAAACGTACGGTACTGCTGATTCGGCAAAAGGTCGTACATCGACTTGCGCGTCACGAGCGGGAAGGCGAGATCGATGAGCGCAACGACCGTCGCGCAGACAAGGTCCAGGATAAACAGGCCGCGGTGCGGCTTGAAGTAGGTGAAGAGAATGGAAAGCGGCTTTTTCTGCTGAAATTCACGGGTCGTCATATGGTCGATAGCTCCTGCAAATACTTTTTCAAGGTAATTGTAGCACAGGCGGGCAGTGCTTGCAAGGAAAGCCGCCTCTTTTTGCGTAAAAAAAGAACGGCCCCCGGCCGTTCTTTTTCTCTTTACTTGATGCGCACCGTGATGGTCAGCACCGCGCCGCCAACGGTGGCCGTCACGGTCGTGGTACCCACCTTGGCAGGCGTGATCAAGCCGTCCGCCGAGATGGACAGGACGCTCGCGTCCGCCACCGCCCAGGTCGCGGCCGCGTCCGTGCCGGAAACGCTCAGGCGGATGGTCTCGCTCGGCTTGATCGTGCAGTCAAAGTTGCCGTTCGCGTCCTTGGGCAGCGTCGTGCCGACGTTCGTCTTGATGCTCAGGGCCGAGGCATCCACCGTCGGGGTGGACGGGGTTGTCGTGGTGCCGGGATTGGTGGCAGTTGTGTCGCTGCCGTTTGCGGGATCATTTGCGTTCGGCTCATCACCGGTGTTCGGGTCAGTGGTGCCGCCGTTGTTCGCGTTCGGATCGTCCGTGTTCGTATTGCTGTCGTCGGGCGTATTGACATCGTCCTGCACGCCGGGGGTATTGCCGTCGTCGGCGGGCGTGATCTTTGCGACGATCTTGTCACCAAAGAGCGACCAGCTCAGAAGCAGCAGCACGACGACGAGCACCGCCGCCATCGCGCCGCGGACGGACTGCGTCTGCTTTTTATCCGAAACGCGCCGGCCGCCGCTCTGTTTGCTGGAGTTGTACTTGATCTTACGGGGATGGTCTCCCTCCTCGCAGAACGGGCATCTGCGATAGCTGGGGGAATATTCTTCGCCGCAGCGCGGGCACTTGAGAAGATTCATGCCGACGCTCCTTTCTTTTGTCAAAATAGAGTCTCTGCGCGCAAGCACACACGGTGCCGCGTTCCTTTACATAATACTTGCTTTTTTGTCCCGCGTCAACCGAAACACGCAAATTTTTGCCGCATTCCGCCGCGCGGCCTTGCTTTTTCGCCAAAGTCTTCCTATAATCGACTTAACAACAAACGATTCATGGAGGGTCTGGCGATGAACACCATCTTCATTGGCATTGCAGGCGGCACCGGTTCGGGCAAAACGACGCTCACCGAGCATCTGAAGCAGCACTTCGGCGACGATATCAGCGTCGTGCACCACGACAGCTATTATAAATATCAGGACAGGCCCTTTGAAGAGCGCTGCAAGCAGAATTACGACCACCCCGACGCTTTCGAGACCGATCTGATGGTCGAGCAGCTTAAGGAGCTCAAGGCGGGCAAGGCCATCCGCTGCCCTGTCTACTCCTACGCAGACCACCAGCGCACAAGCGAGACCGAGCTCATCCGGCCGAGCAAGGTCGTCATCGTCGAGGGCATCCTCATTTTCCAGGACCCGCGGCTGCGCGAAATGCTCGACATCAAAATTTTTGTCGAGACCGACGCCGACGTGCGCATTCTGCGCTGCGCGACGTGCGCGACCGCGGCCGCACGCTCGAGAGCGTCATCACGCAGTATTTGACGACCGTCAAGCCCATGCACGAGCAGTTCGTCGAGCCGAGCCGCAAGTATGCCGATATCATTGTGCTTGAAGGCGGCCACAACTTAGTCGCCCTCGACATGATCATGCAGCGCATCGCCAGCCACATCGCCTCTGCCGACTAACGCAGCGGTTAAAAAAGCCTCGCAGAGTTTTACCCGCAAGGGGTACGCGGCATCCGTAAGGCGGCAGAGCCGCCAACGGCTGCCCAGGCGTCCGCAGACGCGAAATAAATTGGAATCCGTTTTTCCGGCGGCGTGTACGCCGGAAAAACACTTCTCGCTCCGCGCGTGTCGCAGCCGCCTTTCGGGCGGCAAGGCGCAAAGCGGAACGCATCTTTCTCAAAAAAGCGGAACGCATCTTTCTCAAAAAAGAGGAACGCATCTTTCAGCTGCGTCCCTCTTTTTTGAATATCTTTTACACTCCCGCGAAGTGGAACACGACGCCGATCACCGCGGAGACTCCGATAAAGACGATCGGGTGCAGGTCCTTGGTCTTTTTGATGTAGCGCGTGAAGACGAGCAGCACCAGCGCAAGGATGATGCCGCGCCAGCTGATCGCGCCGTCCCACGAGAATTTCATCAGGATGGAATCCGCCTGCGACGCGCTCGTGATCCCGGCGATCACCTGAAGCATCACGCCCGCGCAGGCCGCGCCGATCAGGCCGGTGGAGGCGGGACGAAGGCCGTAGAACGCGTTGGCGACATACTGGCTGTCGCGGAATTTGGCGAGCATCGCCGCAACGATCAAAATGACGATGATCGACGGCGTCACCTCGCCGATGGTGGCGACGATCGCGCCCGGCACGCCGCCGACCGTATAGCCGACATAGGTCGCCATGTTGATGCCGACAGGACCCGGCGTCGATTCCGACACAGCCAGCATGTTCATCAGGTCCGTCTGCGAAAACCAGCCCGTGGTCGCCCCGATATCCTTGAGGAACGGCAGCGTCGCCATGCCGCCGCCGATGGCAAACAGGCCCGTTTTGAAAAATTCCCAGTATAAGCGAAGATACAAGGTCATTTTGCCGCCCTCCCCTCAAGATTTTTCAGCACGATGCCGGACATCGCTGAGAGCAGCACGAACCACACCGGCGAAACGCTCAGCAGCATATTCCCCAGCAGCACGATAACAAAGATGACCGCCGTGCGCTTATCCACGACCGACTTTTTCAGCAGCTTGAGCACAGCGTTCAGGATGAGCACGCATACACACACCTGAATGCCTGCAAAGGCGTTCTGCACCCAGGCAAGGTGGGCAAAGTTCGTAATGAGTCCCGCCAGGATCGTGATAATGACGAGCGAGGGGAATACCACGCCGAGCGTCGCGGTGATGCCGCCCATCGCGCCTTTTCTCTTCTGCCCGACAAATGTCGCCGTGTTGACGGCGATGATGCCCGGTGTGCACTGACCGATGGCAAAATAGTCCACCAGCTCTTCTTCCGTTGCCCAGTGCTTATTCTGCACCACCTCGCGCTCGAGGATCGGCAGCATCGCCATACCTCCGCCAAAGGTCATCACGCCGATCTTGGCAAAGGTGAGAAACAGTTCCAAAAGTTCCTTCAAAACACGTTCTCCTTACTCCACATATCCGTAAAGGCCGCGCACGGACACCTCACCCGTGCGGACGGTCTCGACCGTCCCGTTTTCGCGGCGCACGATGAGGCCGAACTCCTCGTCCACGTCAAGCGCTGTGACTTTTTCCTTCGTATCCTGCCACAAAAGCTGCACCTCGCGCCCGATGGTCACGCAGCGGCGGCGGTATTCGTCGAGATACCCGCTCGTCTCTCCGGATCTGAGCGCCGTATAAAGCGCATCGAGCTCCTCGATCATCGCCGCGGACAGCTCCGCGCGCGAAATGAGCCTGCCCGTCTCGCGCAGGATGGACGTTGCGATCTTCGAGACCTCGCCGGCGAAGTCCTCCTCGCGCTGGCTGACGTTGAAGCCGATGCCCGCCACGACATACTGGAGCTCGCCGGTCTCACCCTCGACGCTCAGCTCGGTCAAAATGCCGCAGAGCTTTCTGCCGTTCAGGATGAGATCGTTTGTCCACTTGATCTGCGAGTGCGTCCCCGCCACGCGGTCGACCGCGCGGCTCATCGCAACGGCGATGAGACCCGTGAGCGGCATCAGCTGCGACGGCGCAAGCTTCGGACGCAGCAAGATCGACAGGTAAACGCCCTTGCCCGCCGCGCTCTGAAAGCTGCGGCCGCGGCGGCCGCGTCCGCTCGTCTGCTCCGCCGCGACGGCGACGGTACCGTCCGGCGCACCGTCGAGCGCGATGCGCTTTAAGTAGGCGTTTGTCGAGTCGATGGAATCAAAGCAGTCGATGCGCTTGCCGACGGTTTCGACAGGTCCCAAGTAGCTGCGCACGGTCTGCTCGGTCAGCGTGTCGGGCAGCGACTTGAGGCAGTAGCCGCGTCCCGTGACGGCGTCGATCTCGTACCCCTGCGCGCGCAGGGCGGAAATGCTCTTCCAGATGGCCGCGCGCGTGATGCCGAGCTCGGCGCTGACGGCCTCGCCGGAGACGAAGTGTCCCTTTTCCCGCAGCAGCAGCGCCAAAACAGTCTCTTTTCCCATAGCGTCCTCCGTTACAAAATGTAACCGAAATTGTTACCCTTTTGAGGTTGACAGTCGGCGGCTTATCGCTTACGATTGACATAAAATATCAAGCGCTGCGTTTTTCGCAGCCGCCGTCTTAGGATTGTAGCACGCTTGCCGCCGCATGTAAACCAAAATCTCATGTTTTGGCTTACCCGGCGGTTTCTTGACGAATTCCTGATTTTTCCATTGCCGCGCTCCGCCCCGGCGTGTACAATAAGACGCTGACAAATTATGACAGGAGTTTCCCCGTGAGCTTTTCCGACCTTACGTTTCTTTTTTATTTTCTGCCGCTGTTTTTCGCGGTCTATTACATTCTGCCCTTTCGCTTCAAAAATGCTGCGCTCGTGCTGGGCAGCTTTGCCTTCTACTTCATCGGCGCGGGCGCGCGCGACACACTGCTGCTGTCCGGCGTGCTGCTTCTGCACTACGCCCTCGCCCGCGCAATGGCGGGGAAAGAAGTCCGCACGCGAAAAGCACTGCTGATCATCGCGCTGGCGGCGGACCTCTTTTGCCTCGTGTATTTCAAGTACGCCGCATTTATTCTGGAAAATCTGGGCAAACTGACGGGGACGGCGTTCTCCCTTGTCGAGCTTGCGCTGCCGCTCGGCATCAGCTTCTACCTTTTCCAGAGCGCGGGGTACCTCATCGACGTCTATCGCGGCGAGGAGGCGGAGAAAAACCTCATCGACTACGCCGCTTTCACCATCGCGTTCCCCCAGCTCACGATGGGGCCGATCTTACGCTGCCGCGAATGGCGCGGCGCACTGAAGGAACGCACGATCACGCGCGAGGACGTATTCTCCGGCTTTGAGCTCTTTGTTGTCGGCCTGTGCTTCAAGGTGCTGCTCGCCGACCAGCTCGCGCCGCTGTGGGCATCGCTCGAGCGCATCGGTTACGAATATTTGTCGACGCCGCTCGCATGGCTCGGCGCGGTGAGCTACAGCTTGCAGCTCTACTTTGACTTTTCCGGCTATTCTCTTATGGCGATGGGCCTCGGGCAGATGCTCGCGCTGCCTGTGCCGCGCAACTTTGACCTGCCCTACACCGCGCGCTCGGTGAGCGAGTTCTACCGCCGCTGGCACATCACGCTCGGCACATGGTTTCGCGACTATGTCTACATCCCGCTCGGCGGCAGCCGCAACGGCAATGCCCGCACGGTGCTCTCGCTCACGGTCGTGTGGTTTTTCACCGGTCTCTGGCACGGGGCGAGCTGGAATTTTGTCCTCTGGGGTGTGATGCTGCTTGGATTCATCCTGCTCGAAAAGTTCTGCATCGGCAATTTTCTCAAGGGGCATAAAGTGCTCTCGCACGTCTATCTCCTCTTCGTCATCCCGCAGACGTGGGTCATCTTCCGCATCACACGCGTAAAGGACGTCGGCGCGTATTTTTCCCGCCTGTTCCCGCTGTTCGGCACGCACAGCGCCGTGTCTGCGCAGGATGCGCTCAAGCTGCTCTCGTCCTACTGGTGGCTGCTGCTGCTCGCCGTCTTCTTCTGCCTGCCGCAGCCGCGCCGTTTTTATGAAAAGCACCGCGGCAGTTTACTCGTCCAGCTCCCGCTGTTTCTGCTCTTCTGGGTGTGCGTGTACTTCATCGCCACCTCGTCGGGCAACGCCTTCCTCTATTCCCGTTTCTAAGGAGACCTTTCATGTCCTCTCGTCCCTTTTTCCTGCTGCCGCTGTGCTTTGTCAGCGCGCTGGCGCTCAACGCTTACGCCGCGCTCGATCCCACCGGCGTATATCAGGATTATCTTGAAAAACTGGATGCCGCGACGCCGCCCGTCGCGGCAATGGCCACAGCGGCCGCAGACGGGGTCTACCCGTGGAGCAAGCCCAAAGCGCCCGAACCTCCTCCCGTCCCAGACCCCGCTCCGCTTCCGGACCCGGAACCGGAGCCCGAACCGGAAGAGCCCGACTCCCCCTTCACCACGGTGGACGCGAGCTACTTTGACGACGCGCTGTTCATCGGCGACTCGCACACCGACGGCTTCAAGGACTATGCGGGCCTCCCGAACGCCGACTACCTCTGCCACAACGGCCTGACGGTCTGGTCGGCGGTCGAAAAGGCGGAGTTCCCCGGCAAGCAGACGCTTGCGCAGGCGCTCTCCGGCAAGCACTACAGCAAAATTTACCTGATGCTCGGCATCAACGAGCTCGGTACCGGCACGGCGGAGAGCTGGGCCGCACAGTACAAGGTCCTGCTCGACGAAGTGCGCGAGCTCCAGCCTGACGCCATCATCTTTTTGCAGGCCATCTTCCACACGACGCAGGAAAAGTCCGACGCGACGTTCTTTAAGAATTCGACCATCGACGCACGCAACGCCGAGCTCCAAAAGCTCGCCGACAACGAAACGGTCTTCTACATCGACTGCAATCCCGTCTTCGACGACTCTACCGGCGCGCTGACGCCGGAATACTCTGGCGACGGCGTCCACGTCAAGGCCGCGTACTATCCGATGTGGAGAGACTATCTCTTCCAGTTTGGCGTCGTAAGATAGCTTCAAGAAAGCGGTGAAGCCGCTTTCTTGAGAAAGTTTCGCTGCGCTCTGCGCCTCGGTTGGCCGCATAATGCGGCCAATTCGACGCTCGCTCCGCGCAAAGTGTTTTTCGCCACGCACTTGTCGCGGCGAAAAACAAATTTCGATTTATTTGCGCCATGCGCGGCGCAAATTTTACGAGACTTGATACGTTAAAAAAGGAACCGCTCTTCGAGCGGTTCCTTTTTTGCATTGCTTCGTTTTATTCGTGCTTGACCTTATAGCCGCGGTTCAATCTCATTTCGAGCGCGTCGAGCTCTTCGTAGAGCTCAGGCGGCACCTTGCCGATCTTCTCGTAATACTCACGCGCGTCCTCGCACTCCTGGAGCCAGAGCTCGCGGTCGACCGAGAGCAGGCGGCGCATGTCGTACATCGACATTTCAAGCCCCTCCATGTCGATATCGTGGGTGTTGGGTTCGTAGCCGAGCGCGGTCTCCGCCGCGCCGATCTCATCGTCGGCGCGCGAGATGATCCATTGTAAAACACGCATATTGTCGCCAAAGCCGGGCCAGGCGAAGTTGCCGTCCTCGTCGGTGCGGAACCAGTTGACGTTGAAGATCTTCGGCGGCTTGGGGATCTTCTTTCCCATGTCGAGCCAGTGCTGCCAGTAGTCGCCCATGTGGTAGCCGCAAAACGGCAGCATCGCCATCGGGTCGCGGCGCACGACGCCGACGCGGCCCGTCGCCGCGGCGGTGGTCTCCGACGCCATGATTGAGCCGATAAACACGCCGTGCTGCCAGTTGAAGGACTGGTAAACGAGCGGCGCGGTCTTCGCGCGGCGGCCGCCAAAGACAATGGCGCTGATGGGCACGCCCTCGGGATTGTCAAACTCGGGGCTCAGGCAGGGGCAGTTGCGCGCGGGCGCGGTGAAGCGGCTGTTGGGGTGTGCAGCCTTTTCAGGGCTCTGCGGCGTCCAGGGACGGCCGCGCCAGTCGATGGCGCGCGCGGGCGGCGTCTTGTTGAGTCCCTCCCACCAGACGGTGTTGTCGCTGAGGTCAAGCGCGACGTTCGTGAAGATCGTGTCCTTGTGCGTAGAGATGAGCGCGTTGGGGTTCGACTTCATGGATGTGCCGGGCGCAACGCCGAAAAAGCCGTTTTCGGGGTTCACGGCCCAGAGTCTGCCGTCCTTGCCGACGCGCAGCCACGCGATATCGTCGCCCACGCACCAGACGCGCCAGCCCCACCGCTGCAGGCCCTCGGGCGGGATGAGCATGGCGAGGTTCGTCTTGCCGCAGGCGGAAGGGAAGGCGGCGGAGATGTACTTGATCTCGCCGCGCGGGTTCTGGATGCCGAGGATCAGCATGTGCTCGGCCATCCAGCCCTCCTGACGGCCGAGGTTCGAGGCGATGCGCAGCGCGAAGCACTTCTTGCCCTGAAGCACGTTTCCGCCATAGTTCGAGTTCATCGAGATGATCGTATTGTCCTGCGGGAAGTGGACGATGTACTTGTTGTCCTTGTCGAGATTGCACTGGCAGTGCAGGCCCTTGATAAAGCCCTCATCGTCGCCGAGCGCGTCACACACGGCCTTGCCGATGCGGGTCATGATGTGCATGTTGAGCACGACGTAAATGGAGTCGGTCAGTTCAAAGCCGTATTTGGCGAACGGAGAGCCAATGATGGACATGGAGTACGGGATGATGTACATGGTGCGGCCCTTATAGGCACCGTCGGCCAGAGCGTACATTCTTTCGTACATTTCCTTGGGCTCTACCCAGTGGTTCGTGGGGCCTGCGTCCTCTTCCTTTTCACAGCAGATGAACGTGCGGTCCTCCACGCGCGCCACGTCGTCGGGGTCGGTGCGGTGCAGGTAGCATCCCGGGAGCTTGTCCGGGTTGAGCTTGATGAGGATGCCCTCCTTGACGGCCTGCTCGCGCAGCGCGTCGAGCTGTTCCTCTTCCCCCGTGATCCAGACAATCTTGTCCGGCTTGGTGATGGCGGTCATTTCGTCGATCCACGACAAAACGGCCTTGTTGTTCGTCAAATTCGTCATTTGTTCTTTCCCTCGTAGCATGTTCACGGTGTAATGAAAAAGAAAAATTTTGCACCGCGTCTTGTGTGGTGTGCTGTGCCGTTTTGGGGCGGCAGGGAGCTAACCGATGCACAGGAAAAATGGCTGCTATTGAGTTTGACTCCTTTCTGCCGAAAATTGTAGCAGAATGTCTTATCAATAGCAACCATATGGTTTATCAATTTTTTAAATAGATGCTTCTGTGCTGTCACAGTAATGCGGCGATCTCGGCGGACAGCACGGCAAATTCACTGAGCCCCAGCCGCTCGCCGCGGATGTTGGCCTCTAAACCGCAGGACGTGACCGCCTGCGTGATCTGCTCTTTTGTGAGCTGGCTGCCGAACGCCGTCATCAGGCTGTTGACAAGCGTCTTGCGCCGCAGGGCGAACCCGGCGTACACCACACGGAAGAAGAACTTCTCGTCCTCGACCTCGACCGGAGGCTCCCTGCGCACGACGGCGCGCAGCACGGCGGACGTGACCTTCGGCTGCGGCTCGAAGCACTCGCGCGGCACGGCGAACAACAGCTCCGGCTCGGTGTAATACTGCATGAAGACGGAGAACGCGCCGTAGGCGCTCGTGCCCGGCGCGGCGCAGAGGCGCTCGGCGACCTCCTTCTGCACGAGCACCGTGATGCTCTCAAAGCACTTCGACTCGATGAGCGCGGTAATGGCGGGCGTCGTGATGTTGTAGGGCAGGTTCGCGCACACGATGGGCGTGAGGCCTGCGAATTTTTCACGCACAAGCGCAGGGATATCGGTTTTCAAAATATCGGCGGACACGACCTCGAAGTTGTCAAAGCGCGCCATGGTCTCGTCCAGGATCGGCAGCAGCGTCTTGTCAAGCTCCACGGCCACCACCTTGCCCGCGCGCTCGCAGAGCTCGTGGCTCAGTGCGCCGATGCCAGGGCCGATCTCGAGCACGCCGTTCTGCTCGTTTGCGCGCGAGCTCTCGGCGATCTCATAGGGGATGGCGGGGTCGATCAAAAAGTTCTGCCCCATGGACTTTGAAAAATGAAAACCGTGGCGCTTTAAGAGCGCCTCGATGGCAGCTTTGTCATTGCGTTCCATAGCGTGGTTCCTTTCTGCGCGCTGGGCGTAAAAAATTGTAAAATGATTCTACCATATTTTGCGCAAAAGAGTAGTAAAAATTTTTCCCGTGTGATAAAATGCAGAAATCTCAGAAAAAGAGGGAGACTTTCATGGAGCTCACACCGCAAATTCTGATCGTTGTTCTGCCGCTCATCTTTCTTGGCGGCTTTGTCGACTCCGTCGCCGGCGGCGGCGGACTTATCACGCTTCCCGCCTATCTGATGGCCGGTATCCCCGCGCATCTTGCAATGGGGACAAACAAGGTCGTCAATGGCACCGGCACGGCGCTCGCCTCGTTCAAATACTTTCGCGGCGGCAAGGTCCTGCTGCGTCCCGCCATCGTCTCGGGGATCGGCGCGCTGCTCGGCGCGGCCATCGGCACAAAGATCGCTCTGCTCATCAACGAGGACATTCTGAAGATCATGATGCTCGTCGCACTGCCCTGCGCGGCGATCCTGCTGATGCTCAAAAAGGACTTCGGCAAGGAAAATGACGCACCCGCGCGCGAGTACACGCCGCAGCAGGAGCTGACGCGCGCCGCGCTCATCGGTTTGGGTCTTGGCTGCTATGACGGGCTCATCGGCCCGGGCACGGGCACGTTTATGATCATGGCGTTTACGATGGCACTTTCGATGGACCTCCTCACAGCGTCGGGCTGCGCGAAGATCGCAAACCTCTGCTCCAACGTCGCCTCGGCGGTGCTGTTCATCTTCAGCGGCAAGGTCTGGTGGCTGCTGGCGCTCCCCGCGGCGGCCTGCAATATGCTGGGCGCCTACTGCGGCGCGCGCTACGCCATGAAGGGTGGCAGCAAGCGCGTGCGCGGCATGATCTTTGTCGTGCTGGGGCTTCTCTTCATCAAGATGGGCTACGAGCTGCTGTTCTGAAAAGACGAATTCTATATAAAAAAGCGGACAGTCAAGGCTGTCCGCTTTTTTCAGTTCTTCAGGCTGTGCAGCGGCGCGGGAATTCTGCCGCCGCGCGCAATGAACTCCGCGCTCGAATAAGGGTGGACCGCCTGCACCGGTGCCGAGCCGAGAAGTCCGCCGAACTCCACCGTGTCGCCCACCTTACAGCCAGGCGCAGGGATGACGCGCACCGCAGTCGTCTTCGTGTTGACCATGCCGATGGCCGCCTCATCGGCGATGATGGCAGCAATGGTCTCTGCGCTCGTGTCGCCCGGAAGCGCGATCATGTCAAGTCCTACGGAGCACACGCAGGTCATCGCCTCCAGCTTGTCGAGCGTCAGCGCGCCGGACGACGCCGCGGCGATCATGCCCTCGTCCTCGCTGACGGGGATAAATGCGCCGGATAAGCCGCCCACCGAGGAGGACGCCATCACGCCGCCTTTTTTCACCGCGTCGTTGAGCAGGGCGAGCGCGGCGGTCGTACCGTGCGTGCCGCAGACCTCAAGCCCCATTTCCTCCAGAATGCGGGCCACGCTGTCGCCGACGGCGGGCGTGGGCGCAAGGGAAAGATCGACAATGCCAAACGGCGTATCGAGCCTGCGGCTCGCCTCCTGCGCGACGAGCTGACCCATGCGCGTGATGCGGAACGCCGTTTTCTTCACGGTCTCCGCCACCACGTCGAACGGCTGGCCCTTGACGCTTTGCAGCGCGTGATACACAACGCCCGGCCCGGAAACGCCGACATTGATCACTTTCTCCGGCTCGCCCACGCCGTGGAACGCGCCCGCCATGAAGGGGTTATCCTCTACCGCATTGCAGAAGATCACAAGCTTGGCGCAGCCAAAGCCGCCCTGCTTTTCCGTGAGCGCCGCCGTCTTTTTCACCGTCTGCCCCATCAGGGCGACAGCATCCATGTTGATTCCCGCCTTGGACGAGCCGACGTTGACTGATGAGCACACAAGGTCCGTACAGGCCAGCGCCTCGGGGATCGCAGCGATCAGCTTCCGGTCGGCGTCCGTCATGCCCTTTTGCACAAGCGCCGAAAAACCGCCAATAAAGTTAACACCGACATTTTTGGCCGCGCGGTCAAGCGCCTTGGCAAACGGGACATAGTCTTCCGTCTCCGACGCGGCGGCGACCAGCGCGATGGGTGTGACGGAAACCCGCTTATTGACGATGGGAATGCCGAATTCCCGCTCGATCTCTTCTCCCGTTGCGACCAGGCGCTCTGCATAGCGGCTGATCCTGTCGTAGATCTTTTCACACGCACGCTCTGCGCTTCTGTCCGCGCAGGAGAGGAGCGAGATGCCCATCGTGATCGTGCGGATATCCAGGTGCTGCTGGTCGATCATACGGATCGTTTCCAGAATATCATTGCGGCTTAGCATGATTCTTTCCCTCCCCGCTCAGATCTTGTGCATTGCGTTGAAGATGTCCTCCCGCTGCATGCGGATCGCAATGTCCATCTCCGCGCCGAGGGCGCTCAGCTTTTCCGTCAGTTCCGTAAAAGAGAGCGAACAATTTTCGAGATCCGCCAGCATGACCATGGTGAAATTTTCCTGCAAAATCGTCTGGCTGATATCCAGAACGTTCACGTTCCACTTTGCCAGCAGTGAGCTGACGCCCGCGATAATACCGACCTGATCTTTCCCCAGTACCGTGATAATGGCTTTCATCCTGTGTTCTCCTTTCGGTTTCTGCCGGTAATTGTATCACATCACCGCAATAAAGTAAATGTTCCGGATGCGCAACATACGCATCCGGAACATACATTTATCGTACTATTCGACAAACCGCCCCGCTCAGTCGAGGAAGTAGACCGTCGAGTTCTTCTGGCGGCCGAACTGCTTGCACTCCTGATAGGAATTCATATAGAGGTCGATCGCCGCGCCGCGCACGCCGGTGTCCTCAGCCACAGCGTTGCCGTAGGTGTAGCCCGACGAGCCGACGATGAACATCTCGGTACCGAGGGGAATGACCTTCCTATCCACTGCGACGGTGCCGACGTGGACCGTCGTGCCCGTGGCCGTTCTGGTACCCACGCCGCCGTAGCCCGCGGTATAGGCCGTGCAGGTGACCTTCATCGAGCCGGAGAAGTGGACGGAATCGCCGGACTTCATCAGAAGATAGCCGCTGCCGTCGCTCTCGGTGACAACGGACTTGACCGTGTCGCCGCTCTGCGCCTTGTCGACGAGCGTGCCGGTGTAGGTGATCTCCGCGACGGAGGTGTCGTTCTTCTCCTCCACCGCCTGGCGGGAGACAAACTGGCCGTCGGCATACACGACCTCATAAACGATGTCGCGCGTGCCGTCGATGCCCTGCTGGACGATCTGCGTCTCGCCCTTGGGGATGCGGTACGACGTGGAGGTCAGCGTGGTGTGGGGAGCCGCCTCGGTGGCGGTCTCATAGTAGGTGAAGTCAGAGGCAACGGTGATCTCGACCTCTTCCTCCGTGACGTCGACCAGCACCATCTCAAGCGGGCTGACCGAGATCTGCAAACGGCGCAGCAGCTCGCTGACGCGCTCGCCGTTTCTTGTGGTGGCGTACTCGATATCGTCGCCGTGTGTCACCGTCACCTTTTCACCGGCAGGGAGCGTGACCTCCGCGTCACCGCTCTGCGCGCCGGCGACAATGACGCGCTCCTGCGGGATGTCCGTCGTGCCGTCGAGCACGCTGACCGTATCGCCGTCGGCGATGAGGTACAGCGCGTCCGCGCGCAGCTCGGGCGAACTGTTCAGCAGCATCACAGCCGCGAAGAGCAGAAAGAACATCGCTCTGCGGCAGCGCTGGGCTGTGAACAAATTTTTCAAAAACTTCTGCATGGGATACTCCTTTTTTCGCGGCGTGAGCCGCCGCAGCTTCGCGCAGCTGAGGAAGTGCGCTGCGTCCGGAAAAGATTACAAAATGTAACTTTTCCAAAACTTGCTGGCAGTATACCGCCTGAAAAAGGATTTGTCAAGTTTCCGCTGTTTGTTCGCCAAAAGTTCTGTATTTTATAAAATTTTCGATATTTTTCTTATTTTCATCTTCTAAAAGTTGCGATTTAAGTCATCGAATTCGTGTTTTTCTCGATTTATGTAAACCATCGTCACCCCTCTCCGCCGCCTCGCCGCCATCTCGGCATCGAAGAGGCGGCGCACCTGCCGACGCTCTTTGTCCCGTCCGAGCGGGCAAAAAACTCTTGGGAGCAGGCCGGGTGTGTCCCGCTCCCGCCCCGCAAGGCGGCAAAAACGCGGAAAGCCCTGCAAACACTGGCTTTTTTGCTTCTCCGCCGCACGCTCTATCCCCTTGGACAGCAAAGGAACGCCCCCTGCGCCCTTTCCGGGCGCAGGGGACGAAAAGCCGCCTCAACAGCGTGCCGCGATGCCAAAATATGCAAGTTTGACTTTTTGAAAATTCATTTATTGAAATTCATTTATGTCAACCTGATTTTTTGATTTTTGTTGGCAAAGGTCACAAAAATTGCGCTTCTTTTTCGCTTTTCCCGTCAAATGGGCGATCGCAGTGGAAGTTACATTTCATCCTTTTTTTCGTCCGTTTCCCCGTGAAAATGAAGGTAAACGGACGCCGCGGCGTCTTTCGGCAGCACACGTTCGAGGGCGAAAATGTCCGCCTCCCGAATCGCCCTGACGCTCTTGAATGTCTTGAGCAGCGCCTGAGCGCGCACCTTGCCGACGCCCGGAATCCCGTCGAGCGCCGAGCGAGTCGAGGACTTCGAATGGCTCTCGTGGTGGAACGTGATGGCAAAGCGGTGCGTCTCCTCCTGGATCTGACCGATCAGGGCGAAGACGTTCGGCGCGGCGTGCAGGTCGATCTCGCGGCCCTGCGCGGTGACGAGCGCGCGCGTGCGGTGGCGGTCGTCCTTGACCATGCCGAAGATCGGCACGTGCACGTGCATCTGCGCACACACGCGCTCGGCGACGCCCGCGTGCGTGATGCCGCCGTCGATGAGCATGACGTCCGGCAGGGGGCTGAATTTCTCGTCCCCGTCCAGATAGCGCTGGATGCGGCGCGTAAGCACCTCCTCCATGGACGCGTAGTCGTCCGGGTGGGCCGACAGGCTCTTGATCTTGAATCTCCGGTAGGCGCTCTTCTTGGGCTTTGCGCCCTCATAGACGACCATCGATGCAACGATGTCGCTCGCGCCGGTGTTCGAGATATCGTAGGACTCCATGCGCCCGGGCGGCTCGGGGAGCGAGAGCATCCCCGCAAGCTGCGTCAGCGTGCGGTTCTCGCGCTCCTGCGCGGTCGTCACGCGCTCGACGTCCTCGCGCGCGTTGCGCTGCGCCATGGCAAGGAGCTCCGCCTTCTCGCCCCGCTGGGGGACGTGGAGCGTCACCTTGCGGCCCGCGCGCTCGGTCAGGATCTGTGCGAGTTCGGCTGCGCCCTCGATCTCGCAGGGCAGCAAAATTTCGCGCGGCAGCACGCTCTTATTGAGGTAATACTGCGGCAGCAATGCAGACAGGATCATCTGCTCGCTCTCGTCCTGCGGCGCGGCGAAGAGGTTCAGGTCTCGACCCGTCACGCTGCCGTCCTCGATGTGCAGCACGGCGCTGCCGCACTTGAGCGCGCCGCGGTAAACGCCCCAGATATCGGTGTCGGCGCAGATGCCGGCGATGACCTTCTGCCGCTTGCCCAGCACCTCGATGGCGCGGATGCGGTCGCGCAGTGCCGCCGCCTGCTCAAAGTGCAGCGCCGCAGCCTCCTGCTCCATCTCCTCGCGCAGCGCGCGCGTTAAGCGACGGTAGTGGCCGTTCAGCAGCTCTTCGGCCTGCCCAATGCGGCGCATGTACTCGTCCTCATCCGGCGTGCCGCGGCAGAACGCGTCGCAGCGCCCCATGTGATGGTTGAGGCAGGGCCGCTCCTTTCCAATGTCGCGCGGGAATTTGCGGCTGCACGTCGGCAGGCGGAATGCCGCACAGATCGCGTCGATGGCCGCGCGCGTCTCGTTTCGTCCGCCAAACGGGCCAAAGTAGAGCGCGTTGTCGTCCGCAGGCTTGCCGACCATCGTAAAACGCGGATAGTGCTCCGTGCCGAGGCGCACAAAGGGATAGCCCTTGTCATCCTTTAACAAGATATTGTAGCGCGGCATGTGCTGCTTGATGAGCGAGTTTTCCAAAATCAGCGCCTCGAACTCGGTCGAGACAAAGATCGTGTCAAAGTGGTCGACCTGTGAGACCATGCGGCGCGTTTTCTCATTGTGGGAGGAATTCTCCTGAAAATACTGGCTGACGCGGTTTTTGAGCTTTTTCGCCTTGCCGACGTAAATGACGCAGCCGGTCTTGTCCATCATCAGATAGACTCCCGGCGCGAGCGGCAGGTCGTTCGCCTTGTCCAAAAGCTCCTGCTTTGTCACGGGACATTCCCTCCTTTCTTTTCATCTCTACATTATAATATATAATAGTATATCCGGTCGAATGGTGCCGGTAAAATGGAAAAAGGCGGCTTCCTGTGGAAGCCGCCTTTCCTGGTTGTTTGTTATTCGCCGAAATTGTTGGAAACCAGCTCGCACAGAGCGGTCACGGCTTCCTTTTCGTCCGCGCCGTCGGCCAGCAGCGTGATGGTCGTGCCCTTGACGATCCCGAGGGACAGCACGCCCAGCAAGCTCTTGGCGTTCACGCGACGCTCATCCTTCTCCAGCCAGATGCCGCTCTTGAACTCGTTGGCCTTCTGAATGAAGAACGTGGCAGGACGAGCATGCAGGCCTACTTCATTGTTGATCGTAACATTCTGAGTATACATCGTTACTACTCCCTCTCCAAAAAAATCTTTCGGACTTTATCGTATCATATACCATCGGGGGCCGATTCGTCAATGCCATTTCGCGCGAAATGGCGCGGATTTGGCAATAAACACAGACAAAGCGCTTCCCCGAGCAGGCATTTATTTCAACTCGACCACAGTGACGCCCGACTCGCCCTCGCCATAGTTGCCAAGGCGGAAGCTCTTGACGGCTTTGTTGCGCCGGAGGCTCGCGTGCACCGCCTTGCGCAGCGCGCCCGTGCCCTTGCCATGGATGATCGTCACGGTCTCAAGATGCGCCATGACGGCAGCGTCAATGTAGTTATCGAGCACGCTTTCGGCCTCCAGCGTCTCCATGCCGCGGATATCGAGCTCGCGCGCAGCGGACGCCGTGCGCAGAATGCGCTGCGAGGGGGCAAACTGCGGCTGCTTTTTGGCAGTCGCCGCGCGCTCCGCCGCCTCAATGAGGCGGACCTCGCCGGCTTTGACCTTCATCTGCAAAACGCCCGCCTTGAGCGTCAGCGTACCGTCCTTGACATCTGTGACCTCGGCCTGACGGCGCGTACCGGGGATCTCGACCAGATCGCCGACCTGAATCGGGCGCGAGGGCTTGGGGATGGGCTCCGCGCTCTCGTCGCGCACGCCCGCAGCGTCGCGCGCCTGCTTGATGTTGTGCATGATCTCGGCGCGCTGGGCGTTCATCTGCTGGGCATCGAGCTTTTTCTGCTGCTTGCGCAGCGCGTCGAGCTCGCGGAACGTGTCGTCCGCGACGGACTTGGCCTCAGCCAAAAGGCGCTTGGCCTCGGCTTCGCCGCGACTTCTCGCGTTCTCCTTTGCGCGCTCCATCTGCGTGCGGAACTCGCGCGCCTTGCGCGCGTCCTCCTCGCGCTGGGCGTAAAGGCGGTCGACCTCGGCTTTTTCTTTCTCTAACTGCTGCCTCTTCTGCTCCAGCTGCGTCAGCACGTCTTCAAAGCGGATGCTCTCGCTGTCCATCTGCGCCTTGGCTTTTTCAATGACGGCCTCGGAAAGTCCCAGCCGCTTCGAGATCGCAAAGGCGTTCGACTTGCCGGGGATGCCGATGAGCAGCTTGTAGGTCGGGCAGAGCGTTTCCACGTCGAACTCGCAGCTCGCGTTCTCCACGCCCGCGGTCGTCATGGCGAAGGTCTTGAGCTCGGCGTAGTGCGTCGTCGCAGCGATCTTCGCACCCTGTGAACGCGCCTGCTCGATGACGGCGATGGCCAGTGCCGCCCCCTCAACGGGGTCGGTGCCCGCGCCCAGCTCATCGAAGAGGATCAGGCAGTGCTCGTCCGCCTCGTCCAAGATCTGCACGATGTTTTTCATATGCGCCGAGAAGGTCGACAAACTCTGCTCGATGCTCTGCTCGTCGCCGATGTCGGCCAACACCGAGGAAAAGATGCTCACGGCGCTGCGGTCGTCGCAGGGGATATGCAGGCCGCACTGCGTCATCAGGCAGAGGAGGCCGAGCGTCTTTAAGCTCACGGTCTTGCCGCCGGTGTTCGGGCCTGTAATGACAAGCGTATCGAAGCTGCGGCCGAGCTCAATGTCGATGGGCACGGCCTTCGCGGGGTCGAGCAGCGGGTGGCGCGCATGGCGCAGATACACGCTGCCGTCCTTTTTGAGCTCGGGGCGCATGGCATTCATGCGGTAGCTCAGCTCGCCGCGCGCGAAAATGAGGTCGAGGTGGACGAGAATGTCATAATCCCACAGAATGTCGCGGCTGAAGCTCGCCGCCTCGCCCGAGAGGGCATAGAGGATGCGGTCGATCTCCTTCTCCTCTTTCGCTTCGAGCTCCTTGAGCTCGTTGTTGGCCTGCACCACGCCCATCGGCTCGACGAAGATCGTCGCGCCGCTCGAGGACGTGTCGTGCACGAGGCCCGGCAGCTCGCCGCGGCACTCGGCCTTCACCGGCACGACGAAGCGCCCGCCGCGCTGCGTGATCAGCGCGTCCTGCAAAACGTTCCGGTAGCTCGGGGACGAAATGATGCGCTGCAGGATCTGGCGGCCCTTGGCCGCCGCCGCGCGCTTGTGGCGGCGAATTTCCGCGAGCTCGGGCGAGGCCGCGTCGGCGATCTCGTTTTCGTCGAGGATCGCGGTCGTGATCTTCTCCTCCAGAAAGCGGTTCGGGTGCAGGGAGAGGAAGAGCTTGTCGATGACCGTCCCCTCCTCGTCCTCCTTATAATAATCCTGCACGCGGCGCACATTCGTGAGAAGCCCCGCGATGTCGAGAAGCTCCCGCGTGTTGAGCATGCCTCCGCGCTCGGCGCGGGAGAGCGCTTCGCCCACGTCGCGCACGCCGCCAAAGGCAGGGCTGCCGCGCAGCATGATCATCTTGCGCGCCGCGTCCGTCTCGTCGAGCAGGCGGTTGACCTCGCCGAAATCATCCGATGGCATCAGCCGTCGCGCCCGCGCCTTGGCCTCCGCGCTCACCGCGTGATGCTCGAGCATCTCCAATAGCCGCGGCAGTTCCAGCACGCGGATGGATTTTTCAAACAGTTCACTCATAGTTTTCTCCGAAATTTTGATTTCGATTCGTATTTCTTTCGACAGATATTTCGTTTAGTTGTCAATTTTCATGCTTTTGTAGAAGTCCAGCGTCTTGAATCGCCGGTCAAGCTGCACCTGCGCAAACACCTCGCACGCTGCGGCAAAGCGCTTTTCCGTCTCGCCCGAGAGGGAAAACGACAGCATCCGCTTCGGCTCGGAAAACAGCACATGGCGCATCGCCGCGAACGAGCCCGCGTCCAGCGGCAGAAGGCCGCCCCCGCCGTGGTCCGCACATTCTTTGCACAGCAGCACGCCCTGCTGCGCGTCAAACACCGGCTCTTTCGGGTTGTGCGTGCCGCAGACGGCGCAGCCGTCGAGCAGCGGCTCGTAGCCCGAGAGCGCAAGCAGCTTGAGTTCAAACGCCGCCTTGACGATGCTCTGCGGCTTTTGCAGCGTGTCGAGCGCGTAGAGCGAGTTGAGCAGCAGCGATAAGATCTCCGGCACGGGCTCGTCCTCCGCCGTGACGCACTCGGTCATCTCGGCGAAATATGACGCGAGCGACAGTAGCTCAATGTCCTGCCGGATACCGTCGAACAGCGAGATCGTCGACGCCTCGTCGAGGTAGTACCAGTTCCCGCGCTGATAGAGTACGAGCTCGGAAAAGGCCAGAAGCTCACTGCCCGCGGCGATGCGGCTTCCCTTGCGCCGCGCCCCGCGCGCCACGACCGCGATCCGCCCGAGCGAGTCGGTCAGAATATTCAATATGTAGTCGGCCTCCTTCGTCGCCGTCGCGCGAAGGACGATGCCTTTGGTCACGAGTTTTTCTGACATAAAGCTCCTCTAAATGTTTTACACCAATTGGTGTAAAGGTGGGTTGCCTTGCAGGCGGGATGGTTTTTTCCGCGCACTGCGCGGAGGGGGAATGCAGCGCGTAGGCGCTGCTGCTGGTCAAAGGGGGTATTCTCTTTCCAAAGAGAACACCCCCTTTGGAACCCCCAGAGAAAGGCAAGGGGTCTTACCCCTTGACCCCGCACATTGGCAGTTTTTATCTTGAAGAGCTGCACGCGCTGCGCAATCAGGTGCGGTGTACATGGCTTCGCCATG
>ENA-OVGB01000787-OVGB01000787.1-human-gut-metagenome-genome-assembly--contig:-NODE-787-length-33725-cov-4.446005_pt1 | contig 33725 bp, 34 predicted proteins | sample MGYA00237767_ERZ505413 | MGnify/ENA primary metagenome ERZ505413 (study PRJEB26158, sample SAMN06016410) | human gut metagenome | biome: human gut; feature: ankylosing spondylitis patient; material...
GTTCTTTTGTGCTCTGTGAAAGTTTGCCGGAGATACCGATGCGACTGTCATTACCGGTCAGCACAAGATACTGTCCCGGAAGTTCGAGGTTTCCGGAGAGGGCGGGAAGTTTCGTCTTTAAGCCATCACGGATCACTTGAACGAGCAGTTCATCTCCTTCTGCGATTTTTTTTGAATTGCCTTTTTTTGTATAGATGGCATCCGGGTTTGCGGCAATATTAAAATAGCACTGCTGTCGGTCTGCAATTTCAATAAATGCTGCATCAATGTTTTTCTGGACTTTGCGTACTTTTCCGATATAAATGTTTCCGACAAGCGATGTGCTTTCATCGGATGCAGAAGCAATACGCAGATCTGTGGCATGCGTGCCGGATAACGCCGCCATCCAAATGGTCTGCTCATCTCTCTTTGTGATGATCAGTGTATCAGCCAATGTCTTTTCCCAGATCTTCCAGTGAAATATGCCCTTCTGCGTAGACCTCTTCCCGGTTGATAAGAAGTGCAAAAGCAGGCAGATCATAACCGATTTCCCGGCAGAATGCTTCCATGACAAGCTCCGGTTTGATGTTGTCGGTACTTCCGGTGGAGAGTGTCATGAAAATTTTTCCGTCAGAGACAGAAAGTGCATAAATCAGCGGCTTCAGATCCATTTCACGTTCGCTTTTCTTTGTTTTTTTTGCGATTTTATTATGCTTTTTTCTTGTCCTTTTTGCTGACGGCGGTATTCTCCTGGCCGCGGAACACCACGAATTTGTCATAGAGGAATTCCGTGATCATATTGGTGGCCATAGTCAGCCCCAGCACAATGTAGTTGATGGCGCTCACATCTGCAAACTTGGCGGTAAAGTAATTGCCCAGCAGGGTGGAAATGGGGGTAAACACCAGGTAAAAGGCAAAGACCTTTAGCATGGCCACCGGCACATTGGCGGCGGACTTAAAGGTGAATTTGCGGTTAAAGGTGAAGTTCCACACCACAGACAGGATCAGGGCGGTCAGGTACATGGGGCCGTACTCATTTTGCATGATCCTGGCAAAGGTAGCGTTGCTCTCCATGGCGCTTTGAATGGCAGGCAGCTTGACAACCACCTCGCTCAGAAGGGTAAAGGTCAGCACCTGGATAATGCCGGCGGAGGCGGAAAATAAGGCAAATTTGATAAATTGACCAAAGTTCTGCTTTTCTTTCTTTTCAGTGGTATTGCTCATAAATTATGCTTCTTCTTTCTCTGTTGCAGTGGTCTGGGGTTTCTTCTTGCGGTGAATGATAAACCGGTTACAGGGATAGGTCCACAGCGTGGGGATCGCCATACCGATCAGCTTAATAACCATGTCCCAAAAGCCGCCGGTTAGGTTGTGCCCTTGGGCAAAGGTGGTCATAGCAGAGCCGATCCAGCCGTTGGCAAAGATGGTAAACACCACCATAATGGCATAGAGGATCATACTCAGTGTGGGGTTCACATCTGCCTTAAAGGTGATCTTTCGGTTTAGGATAAAGGCGATGCCGTAGCCCACAGTGGTGGAGATTAGGTAGGTGTACAGATAGCCCTTGGACTCAATGCCGATCATATTCAGCGCGTCGTTGGTGATGGGCTGATCCAAAAAGGGCTTAAACACCGTTGCCAGCAGTACCATGTGTACCACCAACTCTACGGCCGAGGAGCCGCCGCCGGCAATCATAAACTTAATGAATTTCCAGATTTCTGCGTGCTTCTCCGTCCAGCGGACGAAGGCGTTGTCTTTTTTCTTTTCGCTCATAATGGTTCTCCGTTACAGTAGTTTGGCCAGTAGAATGATCAGGGCGACGATTACCGCCAGCCCCACCACGGTCTTTACGATCATGGGAATGGCTGCGTCCATGGTAGCCGGGGCCTTGCTGGACAGGTAATCAAACACCGGGCGGTGCACCTTGGTGCCCACCAATTCTTCATAGGTGCGGGTGTAGGTGTCGTAATGCGTGGGGTCGTCCTCATGCAGAACAAAGCAGCGCACGCCTCGCTTGGTGCGGTTGCCGTACACATTAAAGCCGGAGGACTGGGTAAAGCCCAGGTCCATATCCTTGTACCGGCCCACAAAGCTGTTTTTATGGTCGTGGCCTACAAACACGCCCAGAATATCGCCCTTTTCGTGCAGGGCGTCAAACTCGCCGTTGTTGATGTCCGGAATGGAGGGCGGCTCCTCCAACATATCGCCGGGACGGCAGGTGTCGCCCAGCTTGTAGAATTCATTTTTATGGGTGCGGAAGGCTTGGATGGCGCCTTTCTCGCTTTTTTTCACCCGCCGCAGCACATGGTAATACTCCGGCATGGGAATGTGCTGGAATACCAAAGAGGGCACATAGTGGCCGGTTTCTGCCTTCAGTGCGTCCCGGGTCTTGCGATACCAGTCGATAATGGCCGGATCAAAGGCCTCATACCCGCCGCCCTTGGCGTCGGTGCCGGTGTCAAACAGGTACAGGTTCATCACCGTACGCCCGGAGCCGTCAGAGGCAGTCAGGGGCACTGCGTAGGTGCCGCCGCCGGGAATGCCCTCTGCTTGTTCTCCGATACAGCCGGGCAGGGATTTGTAAATGTCGTTAAATTGATCCGCGTTGCTGATGCCCACTTGCCGATCGTGGTTGCCAAAGGTAACGGCAAAGGGAATGTGGCGCCGGGTCACCGGCTCCAGCAGGGCGGTAATGGTCTTGGCCACAGCGGCCTCCAACTCTTTTTTGGTCTTGCCCTTATAGGTCACGCCGTAGCCCTTGATTTGGTCGCCGGTATAGATGACAAGATCCGGGTGCTCCGCCTCCACCGCCGCGTCCAGCAGTGCCAGGGTGTCCGGCGAGATGGCCGGGATCTCTTGCATATCGGTGATTTGCATGATTTTCAAGGTGCCGTCCGATTTGAATTGCATCGCATTTCCCCCTACGGTCAATGATTTTTAATCCAAAAAGAGGACGCGGCGGAATGTTTATAAGTCAGCTCCGTTGCGTCCCCGTTTGTTTTTATTGTAGCATTTCCCTGTGCCGCTGTCAATATTTTGTTGTTCTTGTCTGCTTTCGACGGCAAAAGGTGCAGCGCTTACACCGGTGTCAGATATTCCGGCGATACGGCGGGAACGGCAAATTCGTGGTGCTCCAGCACCCGCATAATGGGTTGGGTCCGGGCCAGAGCACAGGCGTCAATTTCCAGCAGCACAAAGGTGGCGTCTTGCCCGATACGGCCCACCTTCCAATAAAAATAGCTGCTGTTTGCGATGTAGTCCGGGTCGTCGGTGATGTATACATAGCCGCCCCGGTTGGCCGGGCGCAGGCCGTGGAAATGAAAAACTGCCGTTGTGGGAATGGGTGTTCCTGCAACGGCAGCGTTTTTTTTCGCCGGTATATACAATTCTTAGGACTTTAGCGCTTATAATAAAGATATTCCATCATCATTATTTAATAATCGTGTTGATAGCAGACTGTACCGCTTTATATCTCCCCTCATTTGAGTGTGCCGCTAAACAGGTAATTAAATATGCTTTTCCATCTTTTTCATACAGAACAACAATGTTATAGGAAGATGCCATTGTTCCTGTTTTCATTCCTTTGACATCTGCATTATAGTACGGTGAATTTTCATCTAAAAATTCATTTGTATTTTTCCATGTAAATTCACCTTGCGGAGTTTGAATTGAAAATTCGCTTTTTCCAATACATTCTTTAACAAAATCGTAGTTAAGGAGCTTCAACGCTACGCGGTTAATGTCATCTAAATGAGAGTCAGCTTGCATAGACGCGCCACTTGGGTCATTATATAAATTTGTTTTGGAATAGCCTGCTTCGATTAAATACTCACTAAGTTCTGTCATGAAATAATCTATATATTCCGTTGCTGTATAACCTTCGCCTAATTCGTTTTTAGCGATATGATATGCCAACGCATAGGCTGCGTCATTTCCGGAAGGAACAAGCATAGCCTCTATGATTTGTTTAACTGTGTATTCCCCAGCATACAGATTTGCTAAAGATGAACCCGCCGGAACAAGTTCTAATACCTCTTGATTTACTTCAACAATATCTTCCAAATCTACTTTTCCCAAAGCATAATCAATGGCAAATAGTTTTGCCAAACTTGCTACTGTGGGAAGTTGGCTATCGCCCTCGTAAAATAAATATTCCTCCTGTTCAATATCATAAACAGAAAATGAAAGAGCGTCCTGCGGAATACTAAGCTCATTCGTACTTAGTTGAAAATCAATTTTTTTATAAATATCCTTTAGGAAATCAAAACGATAAATTCCTGTTTTATATAGTCCAATCGCAACAATAAGTGTTAAGAGCAACACTGTTACAAAAGCCATTATTACTTTTTTGTATTTTCTATGTTTCTTCATGTTTTCTCCTCCAACTTGTCATTTTGCTACCTCTGCGGTAACCTCGTCCTGTTCCAACTCAATCACATCTAAAATACCACAATTCAGGGCTTCGCAGATACGAACCAGCGTTTCCATACTGATGTTCTTACCTTTACCCATGTTGGCAATCATATTTGTGGTAAGACCGGCGGCAATCCGCAAGTCCTCTTTCCTCATATTGCGCTCAACCAGCGTATGCCAGAGGGGTTTATAGCTTATGTGCATTTATCCTCCTGCCTTTCTCCCGGTTCCGGGGTTCCTGTTCCCATTATATCAAAATTCTTGCTACCCCACAAACATTTCTTGACACAACCGCCGGTTCCGTCTGGATTGTGCTTTTCCTTTCTTCTCTTGATTGCATCTACTTAGCCATAAGCTGCCAAATGCCCATATCGCTTCTTCGAAATAAGCAGAATTGCACTTGGTCGTCCTGTATGCAATATGGAATGACCAAGACCTGATACCTTGCTCGCGCCATGATTTACCACCTCTTCAAATCGCATTTTTTCAAACGAAATATAACATTAAAAAATCCACCGTAATTCTATCAAAATTACGGTGGACTTTTGGTGGACACGAAGGGAGTCGAACCCTCGACCTCTGCAATGCGAATGCAGCACTCTCCCAACTGAGCTACGCGCCCGTGTGGCTATTATTATACCACGCAGGGGGCGGCAGGGCAAGGGGTAAATTAAAATTTATCGTGCCAATTCCGCCGCCGGGTGCGGGGCAAAGAACTTCCCTCGCAGGGCTCTGCAAGGGAAGTCGGTGGCAAAATTACTTTTGCTTTTTCTTGATTTTATTCAGCTTGGCGTTGATCTCCAGGATCTGCTCCTTGGTAAACAGGCCGCCGGCCATCATGCACACGCGCTTGACGGTGAAGCCCTTGCCCATGTCAATCAAGCTCTTGTTGATTTTCATGCCCTTGGCCATATCTGCCATGCCGCCGGTGGAGCCGCCCTTGTTCTTCTTCATATTGGCCCGCACCATTTGCACGATCCGCAGGGCCAGCAGCTTGCCCCGGGTGGTGGCCAAAATATCGCCGATGGTGTCGTTAATGCTCATATAGCCAGGCGGGGTCTCGATCTCAAACCAGTTGATGACGGCGCCCTCCTCTTGGAGCACATAGTCCCGGTTGGGCTCATTCACATGGCGCAGGTGACTTTCGTCCGTGCAGTCCCCGGCCTTGGCGGTCAGGGTAGTCTCGCCGCTGTTTGGCACATCAAAGTAGAAAAACGGATATTCTCCCTTTTGTTGCACGCCCAGGCTCTTGCCGTTGGCAAACAGCTCTACCTGGGGCTGGTTGGTGTAGACGGTGACCTTGGTCACATCCTCGGTGCGGTCCACATACCGCTTGCCGCAAATGTGGACGAACGGCTCCTTGGACAGCCAAGCCTTGTAGGCATAGAACGCGTCTTTCTTATACTGCCGGTCAAAGGTTACCAAGCCCTTGTGGTTCATACCGTTCTCGCCGCCCTCGCTGCGGGCATCTGCGGCAAAGTCAAACATATTCCACACATGGGTGGACCACATCCAGGGGCGCGCGGCGATTTGGCGGATTACATCCTCGTGATACTTGGCCTGGTACTCCTCGGTGTAGTCGCCCTGCTGGGGGTCAGAGGTGTGCCAGTTCAGCGCCTCACAGCCGTACTCGCTCATGCCTACCGCTCGATCCGGGTACTTCTTGTGAAATTTGTCAAACCAGGGGCCGTACATCTCGGTTTTGCCGCCGTACCAGCCAAAGTAGTGGTTGTAGGACAGCACATCGGCGATCTGTACATATGCCTCTCCGGGATCACACATACTCAGCACCGCTACGGTTGTGGGGCGGGTGGGATCCATTTTATGCACCAGGTCGTTCAGCGCCCGGTGGTTCTCCAAAAGGGAGGGATCCGACGCGCCGTTCATGGTGATTTCGTTAGACAGACCCCACACCACAATGCTGGGGTGATTGCTGTTTTGGCAGATCAACTCCGTCATTTGGCTGATGGTGTTGGCCTTGCCCCCGGGCATGTGACGGGAGATATAAGGAATTTCTGCCCAGACTACCATACCTCGCTCGTCGCACAGGTCATAAAAGGTCTGGCTGTGCTGGTAATGGGCCAAGCGAATGGTGTTGGCGCCCAGCTCGCAGATCAGATCCATATCCTCCGTGTGCTCCTTGGCGGTGAGGGCGTTACCGATCCCCGGCCGATCCTGGTGGCGGGATACGCCGCGCAGGGGATAGGGCTTGCCGTTTAAGATAAAGCCCTTTTGCGGATCAATAGCAAAGCTGCGGCAGCCAAAGCGGGTGGCAATTTCGTCTACCGCTTTGCCGTTTTGCAGCAAAGTGACCGTCAGGGTATACAGGTACGGGTCCTCCGTGCCGTGCCACAGGTGGGCGTTTTCCAATTTGATGTTGGTCTTTGCATCGGCAGCGTCCGCATCGGCTTCTGCCACCGGGTCGCCGTTCCTATTGGTGATGGCAAAATGCACGGTGCAGCCTGCCGGTGCAGTCACATACGCCGTGGCAGCCACCGTGGCGTCGGTGCCTTGCATGGTGGGCACCACTTGCACGCCGGGAGCGCCATAGTAGTCCAGGTCAAAGTGGCTCTCTTCCACGCCCAGCACGGTTACATCCCGGTAAATGCCGCCGTAGAAGGTGAAATCCGCCATCTGGGGATATACCGTTTCATTGGGGCTGTTGTCTGCATAGACCACCAGCAGGTTCTCCGGCAAAATTTCCGGCAGCTTGGCACGGAAGGTGGAGTAGCCGCCGTCATGCTTGGCAATCTGCTTGCCGTTCCAGTAGATCTCGGCGCTGCTGTTCACGCCGTCGAATTGCAGGTAATGCACCGGGGCGCTGCCCAGTTCATCGGCGGTGAGTGCCTTGGCGTAGGCGCACTTGCCTCTGTAATAGTCGTTGCCGCCGTCTTGGCCGTCTGTGCCGTTCCAGGTGTGGGGCAGGTCCACCGGCTCCCAGTCTGTGGGCAGGGCGGTGGGGGTACTCTGGGGCTTTTTGGAAAAGCGCCAGTCTTTGTTTATGTTGATGATTTGTCGCATAGGGTTGCCTCCGGGTGGATTATTTTACTTTTTCCTGGGCGTTGTCGTCCAGATTATACAGGAAATGCATACTGATCAGGCTGATCAGTGCGCCGATAAAGGGCAGGAACGCGGTGACGAAATAGATCTTCTCCGGTACACCGGCAGCCTGCTCCAGGGCGCCCAGCTTTTGGTTGTAGCCGGTCATACCGATGGCCCAGCTGACCACGGCGGCGCCTACACCCTGGGCAATTTTGCGGAACAGGGAATAGGTGGCGTAAATGGAGCTTTCCTCCCGGCGGCCGGTCCGGCGCTCCTGGTAGTCGATGCAGTCCGCTACCAGCGCCCACATCAAGGTCAGGTAAAAGGCGGAGCCAAACATGGCGATGGCCACCAGCACGATCCAAACATAGGGGTTACGGATCCGCACAAAGGCAGCCACGCCGGCAGAGATGGCCGACAGGACAAAGGGATAGGTGCACAATTGCTTTTTGGTGAATTTTTTGAGCATGGGCTTTACCAGCAAAATGCCCAGCGCCACCGGACATCCGGCCAGCATGGTGGCAATGGTGATCAACTTGGTGTTCTGGAAATAACACATAAAGATATAGGGCATGGAGGTGGTCACCGTCATCATCAGCGCCAGGTATGCCACGGTGCTGATGGTCACGCCCATCATGGGTTTGTTCTTAAAGAAAGAGGCAAGCGTGGCAAAATAGTTGAACTTCTGTTTCTCCTGGGGCTGTGCAGCGGCAATGCGCTCGGTGGTCATGCGCCGCAGCAGGTAGAAGGATACCAAACCGATGGCGCCCATCACGCCAACAAAGATGATGAACAGATCACCGCGGGGATTGTCGTTCTTGTCATATACCAGCAGGGGCAGCAGGATCATAATGGGAATCTGGGCACACATAGCGCCGATACTCCGCCACTGGGACAGGGAGGAGCGGCCCGCCGGGTCGTTGGTAATGCAGCTTTGCATGGAGCCGTAGGGCACATTCACGCTGGTGTACGCCACGCTCCACAGGCAGTAAATGCCCAGGCACATGGCGATCTTTACCCCGTAGGGCGCACTGGGTGCATAAATGAACAGGGCAATACTGGACAGCAGCAGCACCGGGCTGGCCCACTTGATCCAGGGCTTAAATTTACCGTCCTTGCCGGGTTTGGTGGCATCGCACAGACCGCCGATGATGGGGTCGTTGATGGCGTCAAAAATTTTGCCCAGCAGAATGAGAACGGCAAAGTGCTTGGGATCAATCTTCATACAGGTGACATAGAACAGCATCAGGTAGCTGTTAATGAATGCAAAGCTCATATTGCATCCAAAGTCGCCAAAGGCATAGCCGATCTTATCGCGCATACCGAAGGGGCGCAGTTGTTTGTTGGTGCTCATATCCATATCGGTTCCCTCCAAATTCCTATTTTGTACGGTGTGTACATCTCTTTTTATTATACATATTCTATAAAATAATGCAATGGAAAGTGATGGAATTCGTCCATTTTGTGCATAATATGGCAAAAGGAACCAGATTTGTCTCAGATTTTTCGGGCAAAGAAAAAGGCGGCTGCGGTGCAGTCGCCCTTTTGATTTATTGCTGTTTGAACACACGCTTGGGATCCTTGATCAGCAAGATCGCCAGCCAGGCGATGGCGCCCAAGGTTACGGCAGAGAGACCCAGCAGACTGTCATTCAGTATCTCGCTGAAGCTCTGCTGAAAATACGCCGCCCCTTCGCTGAAGTATTCAAAGAAGAAGTCCACCAGCCACATCAGCCCGGCGCCCCAGTAGATCAGGCACAGCGTGCCCAGTCGGTAGGTCCTCCGCTTTTCGCAGGCGTACCAGGCTACGGTGGCCGCCACGGCAGCCATCAAGGTTAGTAGCAAGCACATATTAACCCTCCTGTGCGGCCGTTTTGGCGCTCTTTTTGAATTTGGCGCTGACCACGGTGACTGCTATGCCCCATACAGCGGTGACAACGGCGCTCATAGTCACACCCACCGTAGCCATTTCGTGAAGCATGACCGCTTTGTCCTCCGGGTTGCTCATGGCTGTTAGAAACGGTGCAAACAGAGTCACCTCGCCGTGCCACAGATGCTCAAAGGCCAGCAGCAAAATGCCGCCCCACAGCAGACCGGACAGCAAGAACAGCTTGCGGCTCCAGGTAAATTTCTTCTCCTGGGCAGGTGCCCCAGTGCCCACAGCTTCATGGGCGGGCAGCGTGAGTTTTTCTTCCTTTTTCTTCAGGGTCAGCGCCACAGCGGTGACCACCACGGCCTCAGCGGCCGGTACTAAGAAACATGCCATTTGGTTATCCTCCCGATATTGCGCCGATGGGCGCTTACTTGATGTTTTCATTTTACCACGGCGGCGGATCGGTAGCAACCCACCGTGGGGGATTTTTTTAGTCTTTGTACTGCCCGGCGAATTTTGTGCGCAGGGTCATGCGTAGCACATTCTTTGCCGTGCGTTGCAGCTCGCCCAGGGTGATGCCGTCAGGCTTGCCCAGGGTCGCCAGCAGACTGCCGTCGTTGGGGGCGGACTTGCTGATGGCGGTTTTGGCGCCGGGCATCAGCACATCAACCTGTGCCCGCACCCGGTAGCCGTTGTCCCGCAGCTCCGGGAACTCCGGCGAGGCGGCGTAGCGCATCCACCAGTCGGTCATCACATTGCCGGTGTAGCCCCATTCCTCCCGCAGCAGGGCGGTGCACAGCTGGTAGTTGTAGTGGCTCCACACGCCGTTGATCTTGTTGTAACTGGTCATCAGGTTCTTAGGATGTGCTTCTTTTATGCAGATCTCAAATCCCCGCAAATAGATCTCCCGCAGGGCGCGGGCGCTGACTACGGAATTGTTGTAGTTGCGGTTATATTCTTGATTGTTGCAGGCAAAGTGCTTGGGGCAGGCGGATACCGGAGCGCTTTGCAGACCCTGTACCACCGCAGCGGCCAGCTTGCCGGTGACCAGCGGGTCCTCGGAGAAGTATTCAAAATTGCGCCCGCACAGCGGATTGCGGTGGATATTCATGCCCGGCGCCAGTAGTACATCGGTGCCCTTGTCCACCATCTCCCGCCCCATGGCGGCGTACAGGTCCTGTACCAGCGGCAGGTTCCAGCTGCAAGCCAGGGCGGTGCCGCTGGGCAGCAGGGAGCAGGTGGCCCGCAGGCGAATCCCGGAGGGGCCGTCGGTGGTGATCACCGGTGGAATGCCCTTTTGGCGCAGGCTGTCGTTGACCCCGGCCATGGCGCCCGCATTGCCGGAGGCACCCAGTGGGCTGTCCATCATGCCCTCGCCGCGACTGAGCAGCTCCATCTCCGTGGTAGACAGCTGCGCTACAAAGTCGTCCAGGCTGACGCTGCCCTCGGCCACATCTGCCAGCACAAAGCCCTTGTTGCCGGTGACCGGCAGGGCAGGGGGCAGATGATCCAGGATCTCCTGCTTTAGGTCTACGGTGGCGGTGGGCACCGGGGCGTAGGTCCGGGTCACTTTGTCGTTCTGTACTGTGGCGGTGAGTCGGTCAAAGCCGCTATCTGCCGGGGGCGCCAGCAACTGGCAGCAGTGCTCCAGCACCAGCGTGTCCGCCAGGTGCAGGTTACCGCAGGGGACAGCGCTGCGCACATCTGTACCTAGGCAAAAAGTGTAGTCCCCCGCTTCCAGCAACCAGGCGTTTTTGTGCCCGGCAGCGCCGCTGTCGTCAAAGCTGGCAAAGTGCCGATAAGGGGCAGTGAGGGTTAGACTTTGGTGCTTGCCGGGGGCCAGTTCCTCGGTTTTGCCAAAGGCAATAAGTACCTTAGCGGCTTTTCCCAGCGCGCCGCAGGGACAGCAGGCGTACAGTTGTACCACCTGTTTGCCGGGCAGCGCGCCGGTATTCTCCACCTGCACCTGCACGGTGACCGTCTGGTCCTTGATCTCTGTTTTTTTCACCTTACAGGCAAAGTCCGTGTAAGACAGACCGTAACCAAAGGGGTACAGCACCCGCTCCGGCGCAAAGGTCTCAAAGTACCGATAGCCCACAAAAATATCTTCTGTATAGCGGTTCTCTGCCTTGTTGCCAAAGTTCTGTGCCGGGTAGTCGGCGTAGGTTTTGGCGATGGTGTCCGTCAGGCGGCCGCTTGGGTTCACCTGCCCGGTGAGCACATCCGCCACCGCGTTACCGCTCTCCATGCCCAGCTGCCAGGCCAGCAAAATGGCGCTGATTTTGTCGCCGTAGGCGTCGATTTCCGCAAAGTCCATAATGCTGCCGATATTCAGCACCAGCACCACTTTTTGAAAGGCGGCGGTCACTGCGTCCAGCAAGGCCTTTTCTTTATTCGTCAGGTAAAAACTGCCTTTTTTCAGCGTGTTTTCCCGGTCCTCACCGGCGCTGCGGCCAATCACCACCACGGCGGTTTGGCACCGCTTAGCAGCCGCCTGTACCCAGTCTTGCTTCACCGGCATTTCTGCATAATAGCGGGGCCAGTGCCCCCAAAATCCCGGATCCGGGTCGTTGACAGAGGCGGTGCACCAGCTTTCATAGGCGGCCAGTACGGTGCTGTCCAGCTGCACACCGGCGTTTACCAGCCCTTGCACCAGGTTGATACTGTATGGGGCGGAAACATCGCCGCCGCTGCCGTTGCCCACATAAAAATAGTTCTTCTGCACTCGGCCAAACAGCGCCACCGGCGCAGACAAATCCAGGGGCAAGGCGTGGTTGTTGTTCTTCAGCAGCACGCAGCTTTCCGCACCGGCCCGTCTGGCCAGCGTCGCCACCTGCGGATTGCCCGGTTCACCGGTGACCCGTCCGCTTTGCTGCTGCGCCAGCTCCGCCCCGCCAAAGGTTTGCAGCACTTTGCGCACCGCCTTATATCCCCAGTTGGTCATAACCGTACCTCCATTATGAAAATCTATGCCCATCATAGCAAATTCCGCCGAGAATTACAATAGGAATCAAAAAAAGCGGCGTGTATAGCACACCGCAAAAATCAAAACGCACTTGCTACATCAAGACAAAAAAACACGGACACGCATACGCGTGTCCGTGTTGGTTGCTTGGCGTGAACTTATTTCAGCTCAACGGTAGCGCCGGCCTCAGCCAGCTTAGCCTTCAGAGCCTCAGCGTCAGCGGTGGGCATTGCTTCCTTAACGGTAGCGGGAGCGCCGTCAACGATAGCCTTAGCTTCCTTCAGACCCAGGCCGGTAGCCTCACGAACGGCCTTGATCACCTGAATCTTGTTGGCGCCAACATCGGTCAGCACAACATCAAACTCGGTCTTCTCGTCAGCAGCAGCGGCGCCACCCTCAGCGGGAGCAGCTGCAACGGCGACTGCGGCAGCAGTAACGCCAAAGGTCTCTTCGATTGTTTCCTTGAGCTCTTTAAGCTCCAGAACGCTCAGTTCTGCGATGGAATCTACAATAGCAGTGATTTTCTCGGTTGCCATGATAATTACCTCCGTAAATTATAATAAAAATTAAATTATTCTGCTGTTTCTTCAGCAGGTGCTTCCTCAGCGGGAGCAGCCTCTGCGGGAGCCTCTTCGGCCTCTGCAGCGACGGGTGTTGCACCGCCCTTTTCTTCCAGTGCTGCAACGGCACGGGCAATGCAAGCGATGGGCTCAACAACAAGACTTGCGATCTGAGCCAGCATAGCCTCTCTGGAAGGCAGCTTGGAAAGCGCAATAACCTCGTCCAGAGCGATCACTTTGCCGTCCAGATAACCGGACTTAATGGCAAAATTGTCGTGGCCGTCTGCAAACTTTTGCAGAATGCGGGCAGATGCCACATAGTCATCGTCACAGGTGGCGATGGCGGTGGTGCCTTCCAACACAGACTCAAGGCCTTCCAGACCGGCAGCCTCAGCTGCTCTGCCCAAAAGGGTGTTCTTTACGACAGTGTAGTGCACACCGGCCTCACGCAGCTCGTGACGCAACTGTGTGTCATCAGATACGGTGATGCCTTTGTAGTCAACCACTACACCGGCGCAGGAATTCTTGATCCGGTCAGAAAGAGCGGCAACCTGCTGCTTTTTCATTTCAAGAACTGCTGTACTTGGCATAAAACATAACCTCCATAAGTATTTGCCGCAAAATGCGGTCTTTATGGCTGTTTAGCAAAACAAAAAGTGCATTCCGATGTACCTCGGAATGCACAAAATGACATAGATATTGCACCGCAGGGTGCGAACCATGCACATTCATTCCTCGGCAGGCGATCAACTTACGCCAAACGGCACCTGCTGTCTTTGGCTGAACAGCGATAGTATTTTAACACAAGGCACGAGCCTTGTCAATACCCAAAAACTTATTGAGCAGAAACAGTACCAACTTTGTTGGGGTTGATACGCACGCCGGGGCCCATGGTGGAAGCCACGGCAACGGACTTAATATACTGACCCTTCAGTGCAGCCGGCTTTGCCTTGATGATGGCGTCCAGCAGAGCGTTGAAGTTCTCCAGCAGCTTCTCCTGCCCAAAGGAAGCCTTGCCGATGGGGCAGTGAATGATGTTGGTCTTGTCCAGACGGTACTCGATCTTACCGGCCTTAGCCTCGGTTACAGCCTTAGCCACATCCATGGTTACGGTGCCGGCCTTGGGAGAGGGCATCAGACCGCGGGGGCCCAGCACTTTACCCAAACGACCAACGAAGCCCATCATATCCGGGCTGGCAACGGCCACATCAAAGTCCATCCAGCCGCCCTGGATCTTCTCTACCAGGTCAGCATCGCCAACGATGTCAGCGCCGGCCTCGGTAGCAGCCTTAGCCAGGTCGCCCTTGGCAAATACAGCCACGCGCACGGTTTTACCGGTGCCGTTGGGCAGCACCACAGCGCCACGCACCTGCTGATCAGCGTGACGGGAGTCAACGCCCAGGCGAATGTGCGCCTCAATGGTTTCGTCAAATTTAGCTGTGGCGGTCTTAACAGCCAGGTCAAGTGCCTCAGCGCTATCATACAGATTGGAGCGGTCTACCAGCTTGGCGCCGTCCACATATTTCTTTCCGTGTTTCATTACAAATTACCTCCAGTGGTTAATCGGATCTTTCCTCCCACAAGGGACTCAGTCTTCTACTACAATACCCATGCTGCGAGCAGTGCCGGCGATCATGGACATAGCGGCCTCCAGAGAAGCTGCGTTCAGGTCGGGCATTTTGGTCTCAGCGATCTTCTGGACCTGCTCCTTGGTGATGGTGGCTACCTTGTTCTTGTTGGGAACGCCGGAAGCCTTGTCAATGCCGCAAGCCTTCTTGATGAGAACGGCTGCGGGCGGGGTCTTGGTGACGAAAGTGAAAGAACGATCTTCATAAACGGTGATCACTACGGGAATGATCAGGCCGGCGTCGTTCTTGGTTCTCTCGTTAAAGTCCTTGGTGAAAGCCACGATGTTTACACCGTGCTGACCGAGAGCCGGGCCAACCGGGGGGGCAGGGGTCGCCTTACCGGCCGGGATCTGAAGTTTAATTAAACCTACTACCTTCTGTGCCATAATAATTTTCCTCCTAAATTGTGGTCATTGGCGGGGCGCTGTGCGCTCCTCCCACGCACCGCAAAAAGCGGTGATAATCAGCGGCAAGCCGCGTATTACCGAATGTTAGTCTTTGACCTTTTCAAGCTGGTCAAGCTCAAAATCAACTGATGTTTCGCGCCCAAACATGGAAACGGTGACCTGCGCGCTGTTGTTGGGAATGTCGATGGCGTCCACAGTGCCGGAGAAGCCCTCCAGCGGGCCGTCGATCACATTGACCAGATCGCCTACGGCGTAGTGCACCTCTACGGTGACCTTCTCCACGCCCAGCTTGCGTACCTCTTCCTCCGTTAAGGGAACAGGCTTGCTCTCCGGACCCACAAAGCCGGTGCAGCCGCGGGTGTTGCGCACCACATACCAGCTGTCGTCGTTCATCACCATTTTAATGAGCACATAGCCGGGGAAGATCTTGCGCTCCACTTCCTTCTTAGTGCCGTCATCTTTGATCTCTACCACCGTCTCGGTAGGGACGACCACATCCTGAATCCAATCGTGCAGGTTGCGGTTCTCTACCACGGTCTCAATGTTGCTGGCTACCTTGTTCTCATAACCGGAAAAGGTGTGGGCAACATACCATTTTGCTTCTTCCATACTAAACAGAACCTCCGTAAATTGCTGTGATCCGAATGGGGGCGCTGCCCCTGCGTGCGTTCGGGTCTTTATTTGGTGGTCTGTTCGGTGGTGGCCTCAGCCAAAGCCGCCGAAGTGGTTTTCTGGGTGGTGGTTTCGCTGGCAGCGGTGGTGGTCTCGCTGTTGGTCTTCAGGCTCTTAATGCCCTTCATACCCAGGGTCAGGCCGGTGTCTACCAAATAAATGCACACGCCGACGATGATCACGACTACCAGTACGGTCAGGGTGTTTTTGAGCACATTCTTACCGTCTGACCAAACGACTTTTTTACCCTCTGATTTTACGCTTTTGAAGAATGAACCAATGGATTTGAACGGATTTTTCTTGGCTTTTTTTGCCTTTGACTTATCTGCCTTGGCGTCGGACTTTTTGGCAGGCTTGCTGCTCTTTTCCGGCTTTGCAGACGCTTTCTTTTCGTCAGCCATTGTCAGTCCTCCTGTTATTTCGTTTCTCTGTGCAAGGTATGCTTTTTGCAGAAACGGCAGTACTTGTTCATCTCAAGTCTGTCGGGCGTATTCTTCTTGTTCTTCATTGTGTTGTAGTTGCGCTGTTTGCACTCTGTGCAAGCTAAGGTAATCTTAACTCTCATTAATAAGCACCTCCGTTGTATTTCGATTGTGTGTGAATCTCCCTCGTTGCGCCACGCAATGCGCACCTAAAAATGGGCAAAAAATAAAACCCCACTTACCGAGGTACAAACACTATACCACAACCGCACCCGTTCGTCAAGGGGAAAATCAAAATAAAAGCCGCTTTCATGCGAGACGGCGCAAGAATTGTTTGCATTTGGCGGCGGAATATATTATGATATGTATATTCTATATAGGGGAGGCGAAGATATGCGGGTGCTGATCGTGGGCGGCGGCGCGGCGGGATTGTGCTGTGCCATACGGCTGCGGCAACTGGACCCGGCGCTGCAGGTCACGGTGCTGGAGCGGCTGGAGCAGCCGGGCAAAAAGCTGCTGGCTACCGGCAACGGCCGGTGCAATTTGACCAATACTCAGGCGCCCCACAGCCGGGCAGTGCTGGATTTCTTTGCCTCTCTCGGTTTGATGACCCGGCAGGAGGATTTGGGGCGTGTATATCCTTACAGCCTGCGGGCGGCCACGGTGCAAAATTTGCTGCTGGACGCCTGCCGCACCTTGGGCGTGCGCCTGGTTACCGGCTGCCGGGTGGAAAAGATCATCCCCGGCTTTACGGTGCAAACGGATAAGGGCGCCTTTGCCGGCGACAAGGTGGTGGTGGCCTGCGGTGGGCAGGCACAGCCGGCACTGGGCAGCGATGGCAGCGGCTATGCCCTGTTGCAAGATCTGGGCCACAGCTGTACGCCCCTGTATCCGGCGCTGGTGCAGCTGACCTCCTCCAGCAAATACCCTCGCAAGCTCAAGGGGCAGCGCACCCGGGCGGCAGTAGCCGTCACTTTGGACGGTGAAACCGTGGCGGAAAGTCGGGGCGAGGTGCTGTTTACCGATTACGGTTTGTCCGGCATTGCGGTGATGGATGTAAGCTGGGCGGTGGGGCAGAACTTTGCCCGCCCCCGGCCGCAAAAGTGCTGCGCGGTGCTGGATTTGGTCCCGGAGTGGAGCGAAAATCAGCTCTTGTCTTACCTGCGGCAGTTTGGCTCCCTGCGAGGGATCCTCAGCGCAGAGGTGACGGAGATTTTGGAAAAACAGGCGGCGGGCGACCCGGCTCGGCTGGTGCAGATCGCCAAGCACTGGCAGCTGATCGTTACCGGCACTAAGGGCTACGCCTTTGCCCAGATCACCGGCGGCGGTGTGCCCCGGACGGAATTGGAGGGCTTTGCCTCTCGGCGGGTGCCCGGGCTGTATATTGTCGGCGAGGTGCTGGACGAGCAGCAGCCCTGCGGCGGTTATAATTTGAATTTTGCCTTTTACAGCGGACTGGCGGCCGCCGGGCAGATAGTGGAGAAGCGGAATGATACGAGTAAGTGAGTTGCGTCTGGAACTGGATGAGGACGAGAGCCTGCTGCGCAAAAAGGCGGGCAAGGTGCTGCGCACCGATCCCAAATATATTGAAAAACTGACGATTTTTAAAAAGAGTGTGGACGCCCGCAAAAAGGACGATGTGCACTTTTCTTATACGGTAGATGTGACCTTGGGACTGGACGAAACCCAGGTGCTGCGCCGCTGCCGCTCACCTAAGGCCAAGGCGGCGGAAGAATACAAGTACACCCTGCCGGTGAACCGGCGGCAGTCCGCTTTTCGCCCGGTGGTGGTCGGTTTTGGTCCGGCGGGTATGTTTGCCGGCCTGATCTTGGCTGAGGCAGGACTGCGCCCCATTGTGTTGGAGCGTGGCAAGGATATTCAGCGCCGCCAGCAGGATGTGAACGCATTTTGGCAGCAGCATATTCTCAACGAGGAGAGCAATGTGCAGTTCGGCGAGGGCGGTGCCGGTACTTTTTCTGACGGCAAGTTGACCACCGGCATTAAAAGCCCCTTTATTCGCCAGGTGCTGCAAGAGCTGTACGAGGCCGGTGCGCCGGAGGAGATTTTATACGCCGCCAAGCCCCATATCGGCACGGACCGACTGGCTGTGGTGGTGCAGAATATTCGCAAAAAAATTGAGCGCCTGGGGGGCGAGGTGCGCCTGGAATGTCGGCTGGAGAATTTGATCTTAGCCAACGGCTTTATCCATGGGGTCACTTACAGCCATTTGGGTCAAACGGTGGATATGGAGACGGATGCGGTGATCCTGGCCATCGGCCACAGCGCTCGGGACACGGTGGAAATGCTTTATAAAAACGGCGCGCAAATTATCCAAAAGCCCTTTAGTGTGGGCGCCCGCATTGAGCACCCGCAAAAGCTCATTGACAAGGCCCAGTACGGCGCTTTTGCCGGTCACCCTAAGCTGGGGGCTGCGGATTACAAGCTCAGCTGCCACGGTTTGCACCAACGAGGGGCGTATACCTTTTGTATGTGCCCGGGGGGCACGGTGGTGGCCGCCGCCAGCGAAAAGGGCGGCGTGATTGTCAACGGCATGAGCACCCTGGCCCGGGACGGCGAGAATGCCAACTCGGCGCTGCTGGTGGGTATTGATCCCGTGGACTTCCCCTCGGAGCATCCGCTGGCGGGGATGTATTATCAGCGAGAGATTGAGCAAAACGCCTTTGCCCTGGGCGGGGGCGATTACCGTGCACCGGCGCAGCTGGTGGGCGATTTTTTAGCGGATCGGGAAAGTCGGGCGCTGGGCAATGTGCAGCCCACCTGCCCTACCGGGGTCACGCTTACCAACCTGCGGTACTGCCTGCCGGATAAGGTGCGCACCACCATGCAGGCGGCCATTACGGAGATGGACAAGCGGCTCCACGGCTTTGCCCTGCCGGACGCGGTGCTCACTGCGCCGGAAACCCGCTCCTCCAGCAGCGTGCGGATTTTGCGGGACGAATTTTGCCAGTGCAATCTGCGCGGAGTGTACCCCTGCGGTGAGGGCGCCGGTTACGCCGGTGGCATTGTGTCCGCCGCCGTGGATGGTATAAAGTGCGCCCACGCTGTGCTGGCGGATACGCATTAAGAATAAAATAATAGGTATAGAAAAAGCACCCCGACGGGGGTGCTTTTTTTGATGGATGCGAAAGACGAAAATTCCCCAGTCAGCTACGCTGCCAGCGCCGAATGGGCACCGGTTAGGTGCGGCATTGCCGGAGGGATTTTGTGTATTAAAAATAGGCTGCTTACTTCAACTGCAACAGGCGGCGGACAAAGTAGATCACCAGCCCAAAGGTGGCCAGCAGCCCCACGGCGGCCAGTACAAGAAAAATCTTATATCCATTGCCCAGGGAGGCCAGCGCCACCAAAGAGAGCAGGGCGCTCACCGCCAGCTTTACCCAGCCGATCATGGTCTTTAATGTGCGGTAGACGGCGGTGCGGTTCTCCTCCGTTACGGTCACGCCGGTGTTCCAAATCCCGGGGAACTGCTCTAAAATCGTGATCAGCACATACAGCACCCACCCCAGCACCGGCAGCTGCCACAGGGTGGTGCGGGCGGTCCAGCTGTCTATTTGGCCGTCGGCAGTATAGTGCCCGGGAATGGTCATGGGAATTTGCGACCAGCGCACCAGCAGGTACAGGGTAACGGCTGCCAGGCAGGCCACCGCCGCTATGTTTAACAGAATGTCCGTTTTTGTGTTTTTGATTTTCATACCGTGACCTCCATGGGGAAATAGAATCCTCTGTTTTGCCGCCCTTGTAAAGGAGGGAGGCTTGGGGGTGAAAATACGATTTGATATGCCGTGTCTCACCCTCTATATACCATATCGGAGATGAAATGGCAAGAGGTTGGCGTTTTTAGGCGACGGGTGGTGATTTTGTCTAACATTCAAGTTAATCTTGACTAACCAAGCGGCCGGGTGGTATGCTTTTGTCACAAAAGAAGTACCCGCTTGAGGGAGTAGTTTGCACGCCGTGGGCGTGTGGCAAGTCAACAAACTGACTGCGGCGCTGTGCCGGGTCTGGCTTGTCTTAATGAACGAGACTCTTGCACGCCTGTTTTTCGTGCAGCAGTCTTTTATTTTTTACCCAAAAAGATCTAACGCACGGCAGCGGCGGTAGGTCTTTTTCTTTGTAAAAATGAAGCAGGAGGACTTTCTATGCAGGCATTTACCGCAGAAAAAACGGAGCTGCTGGCAACCTACGGTGCAGACGCAAACCGGGGACTGACAGAAGCGCAGGCACAGAAAAACAAAGAACAGTACGGCGCGAACGCCCTCACCCGACGCAAGCCGGATTCGCTGCTGAAGCGCCTTTGGGATGCAGCCACGGAGCCGATGCTCTTAATGCTGATTGCAGCCGGGCTGATCGCCCTGGCGGTGAACATTGTGCGCCAGGTTACCGGCGGCGAGGCGGACTTTTTAGAGTGCGTAGGCGTGTTCGTGGCCATTGCTTTGTCCGTGGTGATCAGCGTAGTGATGGAGGGGCGCAGCGCCAAGGCGTTTGAGGCCCTGTCCAAAATCAACGCCGATATGACCGTGCGCGCGGTGCGAGACGGCCAAACCGTTACCCTGCAAAGCGCCCTTCTGGCGGTGGGCGATGTGGTGTTGCTGTCTGCCGGAGACAAGGTGCCGGCGGACGGACGACTGCTGGAGAGCACCGCTCTGCAGGTGGATGAATCTGCCCTTACCGGCGAGAGCTTTCCGGTGAAGAAAGACAGCGAACTGGTGCTTACGGACGAAAAAACGCCCCTGGCGGAGCGGGCCAATATGCTTTATAGCGGCACATTCGTTACCGAGGGGAACGGACGGCTGCTGGTAACGGCGGTGGGCGACGCCACAGAATTTGGCAAGATCGCCGGCGAGCTGGGCAATGCAGAAAAAAGCAGCACCCCCTTGCAGGAGAAGCTGGCCCGCCTGGGCAAGACCATTACCGTGCTGGGCGTGATTGCAGCGGGCATAGTGTTTGCGGCTCAGCTGATTTTCTTTGCCCTCCACGGCGGCCTGCATCTGGAGGCGGTGATGGAGGCGTTCATCACCAGTATCGTGCTGATTGTGGCGGCGGTGCCGGAGGGACTGCCCACCATTGTGGCGGTGTCTCTGTCTATCAATATTATCAAGCTAAGTAAGCAAAACGCCCTGGTGAAGAAGATGATCGCCTCGGAGACCATCGGTTGTATCAGTGTGATCTGCTCGGACAAGACCGGTACTTTAACGGAAAACAAGATGACCGTGCGTGCCTTTTATGACACCCGGTGGCACAAAGAAGCGGCAGCGCTGCAAAACGAATACCTGACCCATAATATCTGCCTGAACACTACGGCAGACTTGGCACCGGACGGCGGCTTTATCGGCAATCCTACGGAGTGTGCCATGTTGCGGTTCTTTGAGCAGGCAGACACCGGCAACACCTACCGTCGGGAGCGGGAGGACCACACCCGGCTGTGCGCGTTTCCTTTCTCGTCCGAGCTCAAGCACATGACCACCATTTCCAATGTGGACGGGCGCATTCTCTCTTACGTAAAGGGCAGCCCGGAGTGCGTGTTGGATATGTGTGCCTTGAAACCTGACCGCCTGGCGGAACTGCGCCGGGTGCTGGTGCAGGCAGAGGAGCAAGCCATGCGGGTGATTGCCTTTGCCCATAAGGAGTTGGCGGAGATGGAGGACTTCTCCGCAGAGGAGGCCCACCGCCGAATGGAAAGCGATATGGTCTTTGACGGCTTTGTGGCCATTGCGGACCCGCTGCGCAGCGATGTGTACGACGCTGTGGCCGCCTGCCGCAGCGCCGGGGTGGGGGTGAAGATTCTTACCGGCGACAATATCGTTACCGCCACCGCCATTGCCAAGGAACTGGATCTGCTGGCGGACGGTTGTGTGGCGCTGGAAGCCAAAGAAGTGGAAGAAATGAGCGACCGCCGGCTGCAAAAAATGCTGCCCAAAATCAGCGTGATTGCTCGCAGCACCCCTACGGTAAAAATGCGGGTGGTGAAGCTGCTGAAAGCACGGGGCGATGTGGTGGCTGTCACCGGCGACGGGATCAACGACGCACCGGCGCTGAAGAACGCCGATGTGGGGATCGCCATGGGCATTTCCGGCACGGAGGTGTCCAAGGAAGCCAGCGATATTGTGCTGTTGGACGACTCCTTTGCCACCATCGTTAAGGCTGTGGAATGGGGCCGCAATATTTATGAGAACTTTAAGCGGTTCATCAGCTTCCAGCTGACGGTGAATATTGCCTCTGTTATTTGCGTATTTGTGTCTGTTCTGATGGGGCTGCCGGCGCCCTTTACCGCCTTGCAGCTGCTGTGGATCAATATTATTATGGATGGCCCGCCGGCCCTGACCTTGGGACTGGAGCCGGGATACAGTGACCTGATGCGCCGCCGCCCCACCAACCGCAGCGAGAATATTATCTCCAAGGGTATGCTGGCGCGGATCACCGCTACCGGCGTGTATATGAGCGTGGTGTTTCTGCTGCAATACAAGCTGAATTTCCTGGGTGCTGCCCGGGGCGAGATGACCACCGTGCTGTTCACCCTGTTTGTGCTGTTTCAGCTGTTTAACGCCTTTAACTGCCGGGAACTGCACAGCGAGAGTATCTTTTGCCACCTGTTTAAGAACAAGCTGATGCTATTGGTAGTGGGCTGCACCTTTGTGCTGCAAGTGCTGATCATCCAGTTTGCCGGTGCGTTTTTTGGCACCGTACCCCTGGGAATCGCCATGTGGGGCAAGCTGTTTGCTCTGGCATTCTCCGTCATCGTCCTTTCTGAGGTCATTAAGGTTTTTGCCCGTCTGTTCCAAAAGAAAAAGGCATAACAGAAAGCATAATCATCGGATAAAAAACAAGACCGTGTGTACGAAAAGGTACATACGGTCTTTTGTGATTTTTGCAGCGTGGGCTGGCTGCTCCGGTTTTCGTATAGCCGGATGATGTTAAAACCGCGCCCGCTGCCGGGTAAAAGATTTTTTTCATTTGTTAAGGTTTGTTAAGAAAAATGCGTGAAAATGGGGATAATCTTGCATTTTGTACAAAATTCCTGCCGCAGAGATAGGAATTCGGGGCGGGGATTTGTTTACTTTGCCTATGTCAATTTTTACCGATTTGTGCTATAATAGAGATGTTCAAATAGAAAAACAGGCGAAAAAACCGTGTATTATTGTATTATCAAGAAAGGTGAGTGTCATGCAAATCGGTACTTTCGTGCATTACAGTACCAAGGGCATCTGCCAAGTGCGCGAAATTGAAACCATGAAGTTCTCCAGCGAGACCAAGGACTACTATGTGCTGGTGCCTGTGTTTGACCGGAACTCCAAGTATTACGTGCCCACGGATTACGATCCCCAGCGGATCAAAATCCGCTCAGCCATTGCCCCGGCAATGGTGGAGGAATTAATGGGCTATGCCAAGACCTGCCAGCCCTACGAGTGGGTGAGCAACGTCCACGAGCGTAAGGCCAAGACGGAGGAGATCCTCCACAGCTCGGATCATAAGCGCATTTTGCGGTTGATTAAGACACTTCGCTGCCATGAGGAGCACCAAAAGCAGATTGGCAAGAAAATGTATCTGTCAGACGCCAAGGCGCTGCGCAGCGCGCTGCATATCATCAGCGATGAGTTTGCCTTTGTGCGGGGGGAAGATCCCAAGACCGTAGCCGCATATTTAGAAGCGGTATAAATCCAGATTATAAAAAGCGTCGTATCCTGAGGATACGGCGCTTTTTTGCGCCTTTTTTGGCAAACAAGTGCGTCTGTAAAATGACGGATTTTGTGCACGATTTGCCACAACCATTCAAAACCGTGCAGAGAAAGGGGCTGCGTTTGCATAAATTGCCCAAAAGAGCGGGCGCTCACTGTGCGGAATGAACGAAAATGAAGGAATGAACTTGACGGCTTTTGCTTGCCGTGGTACACTTTGGGTGTAAGGACGAGGGCGGCAAACGCCCGGAAAATTCGGAAAGGAACCGTCTATGCTTACCCAGGAAAGACACTTGCAGATTTTGGCCCAGTTAGAGGAAAAAGGGACCGTATCCGTTGCGCAGTTGATCCAGCTTTTGGGCGCCAGCGAAAGCACGGTGCGCCGGGATCTGATTGCGCTGGATCGGCTGGGCAAGCTGCACAAGGTGCATGGCGGCGCCACTTTGACCCGGCGGGATTTTATTCGCCGGGAGGAGAAGCTGGACGAAAAGCTGCAGCTGCACATGGACGAAAAAGAGATGATCGCCGCTTACGCCGCTGCCCAGGTGGACGATACAGATTTTGTATATTTAGACGCCGGCAGCTCTACCCTGTTAATGATCGACCACTTGCAGCCGGGCGCCACCTTTGTGACCAACGGCCTTCTCCACGCCCAGCGGCTGGTGGCCAAGGGCATGAAAACCTATGTGCTGGGCGGCGAGTTAAAGCACACCACCGATGCCATCATCGGTCTGGCGGCAGCCAAGAATTTGCACAACTATAATTTTTCCAAGTGTTTCATCGGCACCAACGGTATTGCCATTCGTCAGGGATTTACCACGCCGGACACGGACGAGGCCTACTTAAAAGCGGCGGCCATGGAGCGCAGTTTCGTCAGTTATGTGTTGGCGGACGCCAGCAAGTTTGACAAAGTATCTACCGTGAGCTTTGCGCCCCTGGATCAGGCGGCGATCATCACCGATCGGCTGCCGGACCCGGAGTACGGAGAACGCACGGTGGTAAAGGAGGTTGCGTTATTATGATCTATACCGTAACGTTGAACCCGGCGCTGGACTACATTCTGCGCCTGTCCCGGTTGAGCAGCGAGGATGTAAACCGGGCGGACAGCGCCCAACTGCTGTGCGGCGGCAAAGGAATCAATGTGTCCATGGTGCTGTCCGGACTGGAGGTGCCCACCCGGGCACTGGGGTTCGTGGCCGGATTTACCGGCCGGGCACTGGAGCAGATGCTGCAGGCCCAGGGGATCCAAACGGATTTTGTGCCGCTGGCAGCGGGCAACACCCGAATCAATGTTAAGATCTTTGCCGATCGGCAAACGGATATTAACGCCCCCGGCGCCCAGCCGGCAGAGGCAGAAGTGGAGGCTCTGTTCCACAAGCTGGAGGGACTGATGCCCGGCGACTTTTTGGTGCTGGCCGGGGCGGTGCCCAGCCAAATGCCCGGCTCCATTTATGAGCAAATCTGCGCCAAGCTGCAAAATAAAGGCGTGCATATTGTGGTAGATACCACCGGCGACGCGTTGCTGGCGGTGCTGGATTACCACCCGTTTCTTATTAAGCCCAATCACCACGAGCTGGGCGAGATCTTCGGCGAGGACATTCGCCCGGACGATGAAGAGAAGATTCGCTTCTTTGCAGCCAAGTTGCAAGAGAAAGGCGCACGCAATGTGCTGGTGAGTCGTGGCAAGTACGGCGCCACGCTGCTGGCAGAGGACGGCAGCACCCACTCCGTGGGCGTGGTGCCCGGCAAACCGGTGAACAATGTAGGCTGCGGCGACTCAATGGTGGCCGGGTTCCTGGCCGGTTACGCAGACAGCGGCGATTACAAGACGGCGCTCCAGTGGGCTTCCGCCGCCGGTAATGCCTCCGCCTTTTGTGAGGGCGTGGCAGACGGCGATACCATTCGCCGGTATAAGACACAGTATTTTGCCGACTGAGAGCAGTCGGAGAATAATTAAATGTGCAGGGCGACGCCCTGTATAAGGAGGGTTCTCTATGAAGATTAAAGATTTGCTGTCTCCTCGGGCGATCCGGCTGAACGCCCCGGCTGAAAGCAAAAGCCAAGCCATCGACGCGCTGGTAGAGTTGCACGCGGCAGCAGGCAACCTAACGGACCCGTCGGCCTACAAGGCGGCGATCCTGGCGCGGGAGAAACAGGGCACCACTGCCATCGGCGAGGGCATTGCGGTGCCTCATGCGAAGAGCGACAGCGTGGCCCATGCGGCACTGGCGGCGATGACCGTGCCCGGCGGTGTGGATTATGACGCCCCGGACGGCAAGCCCAGTTCGCTGCTGTTTATGATCGCGGCTCCGCCGGACGGCGATGTGCATTTGGAAATTCTCTCTCGCCTGATGGTGATGCTCATGGAGCCGGAATTTTGCGATCGGCTCCGTGGCGCCAAAACGGCAGAGGAATTTATTGAAATTATCCTCACTGCCGAAGATGGATTTCTCGAACAGATAGTCGACGAATCGGTCTGTGTCTCCTTTGAACTTCTTGTCGATTAATTCGAAATAGGTCGGTTGCGCTTTCGGATCGACTTGGCTGCGGTACTCTTTCAGCATCACTTTGGCGATTTTCTTATCTACGTCGGCCGAGTAATTGCTGTTGGCAAATCCATGATAAGCCCGTTCCAACAGCCGGAGTTGTTCCTGTCTGGCTTTTTTGTCTTTCCCTTTCAAGGCTTCTATGACCATATCCATTTGGGTTGGCACACTTGTAAATTCAATTCCTCGCAGGATCGCTTCATCCAACATCCAACTGCGGAAACGTAGGTCTTTACGGTCCGATACGATCTGTTCGATCGCCATCAGGGCATCGGGGTAGCTCGGTTCGCACATTTTGTTGGACCAGGCAATCAGTTTGTCCTGTTCCTCCTTTTTCATTTGTTCGAAATTACGTTTTTTTATGGCCCAGTTGCTACCGATCGCATTTTTGTAAGCATTCGTTGAGCCTGCATATTTGCTGGCATACTGAATCCGGACAGCTGGATCTTTCAACATCTCGTCCAACATAACTTTCTGGCGCAAGTCACGGATGTGGATACGGATCGTGTTGTCAATATCACGGCGTTCCGCCACTTCCCAGGAAGTATAATATTTATTGGTACGGCCGGGAAATCCCATCATCATGGCATAGTCATTTTCCTGGACGCCTTTCAATGAGATCTTGAACCAGCGTTTCGGACGAAGCGGGACATTCTTGTCAGAGTAAGGAGCCGGATTGCCGTTCGCATCGGCATAGACACGGAAAACGGAGAAGTCGCCTGTATGGCGCGGCCACATCCAATTGTCGGTATCTGCGCCGAACTTTCCGATCGATGAGGGAGGAGCTCCTACCAGGCGGATATCGGAATAGATTTTCTTTGTGAACATGAAATACTGGTTACCGCCATAGAACGCCTTTATCTCAACTTCTGTGCCTGGATTGTCCTGCAGGAACTTTTCTCCGACTTTTGCTTTTGCCAGTCCGTTCAGAAATTTCGGAGATAGGAAGTTCATGCTGTTAGGATCGGTATCTTTTTTCAGTTCCTTTTTCACATAGTCGGTCACGTCTTCTATTTTATCGATGAAAGTGACGGTCATGCCGGGGTTCGGAAGTTCCTGATCGCGCGACATGGCCCAGAAGCCGTCTGTCAGGTAGTCATGTTCCAGCGTGCTGTGGCGCTGGATGCAACCGTAGCCGCAATGATGGTTGGTCAGGAGCAATCCTTCCGGCGAAACGATCTCGCCCGTACAACCGCCTCCGAAAATGACGACGGCATCTTTCAAGGAAGCTGAGTCGGGGCTATAGATATCATAATCCTGCAATTTAAGTCCCAAAGCTTGCATTTCTGGGAATCTTTGTCCTTTCAGTAGAGGCAGCAGCCACATACCTTCATCGGCTGCTACCGGTAGCGACAGGATGGCTGCCGCGAGGGAGATGATGAGTTTGTTCATTGATTTATGATTTGTGATTTATAAATTATGATTTCAGGTTTATGACTTTATCGTCTTCATAAATCTGAAATCATAAATCTTACCATTGTTTGTACGGATATTTTGTCAGCATCGAGTTGTAGTAACGACGATCTCCGCTGACCTCGTGTCCGACCCAGTCCGGCCGTTCAAAAGGTTCGTCTTCAGAAGCCAATTCGATTTCCGCTAAGATCAGTCCTTCGTTGTCGCCGTGGAAGACGTCGACTTCCCAGGTGTGTTTCCCGACAGGGACCAGATTGCGTACTTTGTCGATAATACCGGGTTCGCAGAGTTTCAACAGTTCTTCCGCATCCGCGGGTGGTATCTTCTGCTCGAACTCGTAGCGGCTCAACCCATTCTCGTCCGATGCACCTTTGATCGTGAGGAATCCTTCTTCCCCCCGGATGCGTATCCGTACCGTCCGTCCGGGTTGTGAGCAGATATATCCCTGCATGATACGTTCGGATTTGGAAACCTGTTTGCTGAAATCCCCTTTTACCAGAAATTTCCTTTCAATTTCAATCGCCATGATCATTTGATTGTTACCATCGTTGCCCCGAAGCCGTATTCACGGAAAGAGGCATCCTGGTAATAATATTGTTTGTATTTTGTTTTCAGTTCTTTCTCGATTGCTTTGCGCAGTACCCCGTCACCTTTACCGTGGATGAAGACGATTTTCTGTCCTTTGTTGGCGGCATATTTGGCGAGCACTTCATGGAATTTCTCCAACTGGTAATCCAGCATATCCGCATTACTCAGCCCGTTGGTGTTGTCCAGCAGTTCGGTGATATGCAGGTCCACTTCCAGAATTGAGCTGTCGGTTACTTTCTTCTTGACGATCGTTTGGGGGACACGGCGGTCTTCGTGCACCTTCTGCTGCATGGCTTGCTGGAGTTCGGCAGCAGAGATCAGTAATTCTTTTTCGGGGATGTCCTGGCGTACGATTGGGTATACCATTGCATCTTCATCGAAAAAATCATTTTCCATGAAGCAGTGTTGTTTGTAAAATTTGACCGTATCGAGATGGAGTTCTACCGAAATGGCATTCTTCAATGAATAAGGTTTGTCTTTTTTGAAAGCGATCAGTTGTACGCAAATACGTTCCAAGTCGTTCAACTCTTCTTTACCGAATTCTTCCAGGAAGATCTGTGTATTCGGCTCCACAATGCCGTTATAGCGGCTGATCCAGCTATTGTTCTGGCGATTCATATAGTTGAAAAACAGATAGTAATTGCTGTCATTCACCAAATATGCCTCGAAAGGAGTAGTCATCATCGCTTTGGCATCTTCGGGCACATAAGCCAAAAACACATTCAACGTATCACCGCCACGCACTTCCGGCTGGCGCTGTATAACCGGCATTTCCGGTTTGGCCGGCTTCGCGGGTTCCTCCTGCTTTGGAGCTGTCGCGGCAGGCTTACGTTTTATATTATAATCATCCGCCTCAATCACGACACATTCACGTATCGGCATCGGGATATCAAAACCATCCGCATCTTCCACCAGTACAAAGTCTTTTCCTTTGAATCCTGTTACGATTCCACCGCCTACCTCACTGAGGAAACGCACCTTATCTCCTATTTTCATTATTGTATCTCCTATTAAAATTCAAACTTAAAACGGGTAACAAAGATAGGGATTTATATGAAAATACAGTAACTTTGCCGCAAAATATAACGGAACGATTCTCGTCCCCCATTAACGACAAGACCGATGAAAGAACTTATTAAAGTCATAGCTTTTGATGCAGACGACACGCTGTGGAGTAACGAACCTTTTTTTCAGGAAGTGGAAAAACAGTATACGGATTTGCTGAAACCGTATGGCACCTCCAAAGAAATCTCAGCCGCCTTATTCCAAACAGAAATGAATAATCTGCAAATTTTGGGATATGGCGCCAAGGCGTTTACCATTTCAATGGTCGAAACAGCATTACAGATCAGCAACGGAAAGATTGCAGCCGACATTATTCGGCAAATTGTTGATTTAGGGAAATCCTTGTTGAAAATGCCTATCGAATTACTGCCGGGAGTCAAGGAAACGCTGAAAACGCTGAAAGAAACGGGAAAATACAAGTTGGTAGTAGCTACAAAGGGAGATTTGCTGGACCAGGAGAATAAGCTGGAACGTTCGGGATTATCTCCTTACTTTGACCATATCGAGGTGATGTCCGACAAGACGGAAAAAGAATATCTCCGGCTATTGAGTATTCTGCAAATAACTCCTTCCGAACTTTTGATGGTCGGCAATTCTTTTAAATCGGATATTCAGCCGGTCTTATCTTTAGGTGGATACGGAGTACATATTCCTTTTGAAGTCATGTGGAAGCATGAAGTAACGGAAACGTTCGCACACGAACGCTTGAAACAGGTGAAAAGACTCGATGATCTGCTATCTTTACTTGGATAAATACTCTATCTGGATAAATCCCGGATAAATTCAAGGAATATTACAGCAATTTCATCAGCTCCGCTGCCCGACAGGCTTCTATCGAGTTGCCGACAGAAAGTTTTTCCAAAATATTCTGTCGGTGGCGGTTGACTGTATTCACACTGATATAAAGAGTCGCGGCAATTTCTTTACTCGACAGCCCTTTCCGTATGCAGCGCAGTATTTCCTTTTCGCGTTCTGAAAGGATATTGCGGTGCTCTTCCGAAAGGGATAATGTTTCTACTTCCCCACGTTCCATCTGGGTTATCGTAGCATAAATGCCTTGTTCCGGCCGTTGGTCGGCAGATAAGGAATAAAGGCAGAAGATCAGCCAGACATTGCCGGCAGGGGTGTTCTGCATGATTTGCACAAGGTTGTCAATGTATTGATAAACGCCTTTTTCATTCATCATACGCAGTCTGCATCTGCCCCGATATTTCAGCCGTTCGCCGGGAGACATGGAAAAAGTCTTCTGGAAAAACTTGTATTCCATCAAACGCTTTTCTACCAAATCTTCCGGATGAATGCGCCGGTAGATACAATCTTCGTCCATCGAATCAATTACGCTTAAAGCCGCCTCTTCGGGAGTAAGTCCCAGGAAATTCGCCCACGGATGGACAGTAACGTAACTTTTCCGGTTCGAAAGATCGGAAATGACGGCACATCCTCCATTAACTTCCGTCAATGAGCGGACAAACTGCTGGTGTTGTTCCACTATTCTATTATCCAGTGCTTCGTGCGCTGTCGGATGCGTAGCATAGACTTCATCAATTTCTTTTTGTAGTACGTCCATCGTATAAAATGGTTATTATTCAGTATTGTCGCAAGGACAGGCATGACCTATCTTTGCACCACAAAGATAAATAAATAAGAAACGAACATGAAACATTTAAAAATCAAAATCATGTCAATCGCGTTATTGGCGGCAGCAACTTCTTCTATGGCACAAAGTCTGAACAAAATGAACTGGCTGAATGAGCCTCAGCAATGGGAAATAAAAGAAGGCAAGGCTTTAGTGATGGACGTTCCGGCGAAAACCGATTTCTGGCGGATTTCCCACTACGGATTTACGGTAGACGACGGACCTTTCTACTATGCTACTTATGGCGGAGAGTTTGAGGTGAAAGTGAAAATAACCGGCAATTATGTGACTACTTTCGACCAAATGGGATTGATGTTACGCATCGACCACGAGAACTGGATAAAGGCAGGGGTAGAGTACGTAGACGGCAAACAGAATGTAAGTGCCGTAGTCACCCACTGCACCAGCGACTGGAGTGTAGTGCAACTGCCGGATGCTCCTCGTTCTTTATGGATTAAAGCGGTCCGCCGACTGGATGCAGTGGAGATTTTCTTCTCCCGCGATGATAAGGAATATACGATGATGCGTACTTGCTGGTTGCAGGATAATTGTCCGGTTATGGTCGGATTAATGGGAGCCTGCCCGGACGGAAAGGGATTCACGGCCACATTCGAAGAATTTAAGGTAACTCCTTTGGCAGATCAGCGGAGACTGGAATGGGCTAAAAAACAAGCCGGCAAATAAAGAAAGACAGTTCTTCCAACAAGCTCCCTTAGATGGCGGAGCAAAATGATGGTACACAATCACACTTCGCGGACAGTCTTGTTGAGCCAATCAATAGCGATTCACTCAGAACAATTACCCTTTAGGGAGATATATGGCTAAACAAGTATTCCATCAGCCAAAATGATCGTCATTCTTGGCTATTTTCTTCCGTTGCACCTAGGTACAACAATTGTCTCACCTTGGTTAAACAACTGAAGCACCTAGGTGACTCTTTCGTCTCACCTAGGTGCAACGAAAAAAAATCGCTATTTATGTGATTAATGAGTAACTATCGTCGGCTAATGGATAGTAACAGAACCCGGTTCCATATCCTAACGGAACTTTCCACTAAACACTCCCACTTTACCAGTGTCCCATCAAGCTATTTTCCCAAAAAACGGGCAAACTTCTGCCGCTCCCGTTCCAACGTTTCTTCATCCATATCGGCCACCTGTCTGAACCATGAATATTTCAGGTCGACACTTTTCTTCTTTTCCGATTTATCCCAGTTTCCTATGACCTGACCGTTATGAAGGACAATCGGAAAGAACAGTCCGTTGTTAGTAAACGCTTTGGGATAATGTTCAAGGGGCAGAACATCCGTCCGGTCTTTATATCCTAACAGATACTCATCGTATGAAGGAAGAAGATGCAAACGACCGGACACTTTACCGCGAGTCCGGCAAGCCTCATGGACATACCATGTTTGTCCATTCCATTGCTCTGCCGTCAATTCTGATTCTATTAAATAGATAGCCTGTTTAGCCTCCGATACAGGCAGTCCGGACCACCATATAAAATCTTGCAACACTGCCGGAGCATGACTACGAAAATAACTCCTGGCCAAACGTGCCAGTGCTTCATCTTTTGTAATCTCCGGCACAGGCGGCACTCGTTCTTCCAAAAGAGCATAGGTATATTTTCCACCTTTATCTTCTCCGCTACAAACAATGCCTTCCTGCTCGGCACGTACCATAAACCGGGTCATACGATGATTATCAGCCTCAACCAAAATCCCCGAACAACAAAAGTGCTCAGCAATTTCTTGTTTGGTCAGGCTTTTGTTTCCGCAAAGAATCTTCTCCAGCAGATTATAACTTTTTGCATAAAGTTCATCAGTTATTTCCAAATCATACCCTTTGGCAAAAGAGTCATTAGCCGACTTGATGCGCCGGGCAGACAACTTCAGCATCCAACGAATATCCTCTGCCGCTACAAGATGCCATGTCGGACGCATTACATGAGTCCGCAAGATTTCACCTTTTCGCAACGCTTCCTCTACGGTCTGAATCGTTGCTGACTTCAAACGCATTCCCACTGCCCACTTTACCATAGAATAATTCTGTGCCTGCATAGCTCCCAACCAAGACACAAGCTCTTTCGGTTGGCAGAAAAGCGGATTCAACAACTGCTGATTCTGTAAACGGATATTCGGTATTTTCATTTAGATAACTTTTATTGCACAAATATAAAACTTCCTCGCTACAAACCAAGACAAACAACAGAATATTGAACTTTCAGAAAGAAGAATCAAAGAAAATGACTATTTTTGTCACCTCAAACCAAAGAAGACAGAAATGATGCTCTATAAACTCATCCCTCCTCCATCGGTAAAAGCAACGATCCAGTTGCCTGCCTCCAAAAGTATCAGCAATCGTGCATTAATTATCAATGCGCTGGGTAAAGGTATTTATTCACCGGAAAATTTGTCTGATTGTGACGATACACAGGTAATGATAAAAGCTCTCACCGAAGGGCAAGAGACGATTGACATCATGGCTGCCGGAACTGCTATGCGCTTCCTTACCGCCTATCTGAGTGTGACTCCGGGAGAACGGACCATCACAGGAACAGCACGTATGCAGCAACGTCCGATACAGATATTAGTCAATGCTCTTCGGGAATTAGGAGCTGAAATAGCGTATACCAACAATGAAGGATACCCTCCTCTCCGTATTAAAGGTTCAGTACTGAAAGGGAATGAAATTACCCTGAAAGGCAATGTCAGTTCTCAATACATTTCAGCATTGCTGATGATAGGTCCGACACTCAAAGACGGACTAACCTTGCATTTGAGCGGAGAAATTATTTCCCGTCCTTATATAAACCTGACACTGC
>ENA-OVGB01000788-OVGB01000788.1-human-gut-metagenome-genome-assembly--contig:-NODE-788-length-33708-cov-8.698511_pt1 | contig 33708 bp, 30 predicted proteins | sample MGYA00237767_ERZ505413 | MGnify/ENA primary metagenome ERZ505413 (study PRJEB26158, sample SAMN06016410) | human gut metagenome | biome: human gut; feature: ankylosing spondylitis patient; material...
TACCTGCCAAGTGGATCATGACAGCAAGGCAATACGTGCTGAATATCTATACTGAAAACCGCGCTTATGCAAAACCCTTCAAAACAGAATTCGGATAAGAATCCTTTCTTTCCGGTTAGAATCTGCGTATTACCTCAAGTCGCATCGTGGGGTAAGGGGATGGTGGCTACATATTGATGTTGTGCTGTTGCTTTTTACTGAAAGCTGCTACTAACGACTCATAAATCTACCCTTAATCGTGTATTGGATGATAGTTGCGGATTTTAGGATAATTTCACACTTGCAGGCTGTAAATCATTATATCAGCAGGACACCCACTGCTACAACAACGCAAAAATACAATTCTTTTATTAAAAACAATATTTTTTCTTTATATTTTTCACCAAAACGCAAAATTTACTTACAAATATTCACATCAAACAATATTCATGCAAATAAACAATGTAAAAATACACGATATACAAATTTCTGTTAACGACATAGCTGTTTAAACAGTATCCGCCATAAAAAATCGCTAATAATTTAAGCTTTATTTACTCATATATTTCATTTTTTACCTATCAATCCTTATCTTTGTAACAAAATCGTAACAATTAATAGGACTGGTAAGCAGGGGAAGCTTCCAGCCTAAGAAACAATAAGTCACATGCAATATTCTTTTTTCGATTTTCTCACGCTCATCGGAGCGGTTGGACTATTCCTCTACGGAATGAAAATTATGAGTGAAGGGCTGCAGAAAGTAGCCGGCGACCGCATGCGCAACATCTTGTCGGCAATGACCAAAAATCGCTTTGCCGGACTCTTCACTGGTATCTTTATCACAGCGTTGATACAATCTTCTTCGGCATCTACGGTTATGGTGGTGAGCTTTGTCAATGCCGGACTTATGTCGCTCGCCGATTCTATGGCAGTCATCATGGGAGCAAACGTGGGTACGACCGTCACTTCCTGGATTATCACGATTTTCGGATTTAAAGTCAATGTCGATGCCTTTGTCCTGCCCCTTATCGGCTTGTCCATTCCATTCATGTTCTCGAAGAAAAGCCACTACAAGTCGATGGGCGAATTCCTCATGGGTTTTGCATTCCTGTTCATGGGACTTGAGTTCATCAACGCCAATGTGCCTGACTTGAAATCAAATCCGGAAGTATTCAGCTTCCTTCAAGGATATTCCAACCTCGGGTTCGGTTCCGTACTGATATTCCTGCTTACCGGACTTATCCTCACGATGATAATCCAATCATCATCGGCTGCCTTCGCCATCATTCTCATCATGTGTAGCAAAGGCTGGATTTCGTTCGACCTTGCCTGCGCCATGGTGCTGGGTAGCAATATCGGAACAACCATCACCCCGATTATCGCCTCGCTCGGAGCAAATTCCGCAGCCAAGAAAGCCGCACTCGGCCACTTGATGTTCAACTGCTTCGGTACTATCTGGGCACTCATCCTCTTCTATCCCTTCGTTGAATTCAACACATGGATTACCCACTCCATAGGTTCGCATGACCCGCATGCGCTTATTCGCTTCCTCAACGACCTGGAAACAACAAATCCGGAAGCCTACACTCTTGCCATCAACGGAAAAGGCGACCCGACAATTCTTTCAAAAATCGCCAGTCTCCAATTCTCTGTATCCTTCGGTCTGTCAATCTATCACACAGCCTTCAACCTGGTGAACGTCACCGTTATGATATGGTTTACAAAATACTTTGTGAAAATCGCCGATTTTATCATCAAACCGAAACACAAGGAAGACGAAGACTTCCAGCTCAAATATATTTCCAGCCGCATGCTCAGTGCTTCGGAACTCAACATTACACAGGCTCAACGCGAAATCATCGTTTATGCCGAACGAATCGACCGTATGTTCGGAATGGTGAAAACCCTTGCACATACCGACCCTGACTCTGAAGATTTCAACAAACTATATTCCCGCATCGGCAAATATGAAGAAATCGCCGACCGCATGGAAATTGAAATTGCCAACTACCTGAACCGCGTAGTGGACGGACGCCTCAGCTACGAAGGCAAGCTCCGCATTTCAGCCATGCTCAACATCGTCAGCGAAATTGAAAGTACCGCCGACAGCTGCTACAATCTGGCCCGCACAATGGTACGCCAGCATGAAGCAAACATTACGTTCCATGAACTGGCAATCAAGAATATCGACACCATGTTCAAGTATGTCAGCGAAGCCTTTGAAAACATGCTCCTGATTCTCCGTGACATCGAAACTGTCAACGAAAAGGACCTTATGAATTCTTACAACAAGGAGCGTGAAATCAACAACTACCGGAATTCACTCCGATCCGAAAATGTCGAAAACATCAACCAGAAGCTCTATCCGTACGAAGAAGGCATCTACTATATGGACATCATCGGTGAAAGTGAAAAATTGGGTGACTATATCATCAATGTCATTGACGGCGTAAAAGCCCAATTCGAAAGTAAAGAAAAATAACAACATTCGCAGTTCTGCGATGAACCTTTATTTTTCCATATTTGTTGAATAAAAAAACAATAATCGCTCAAACACTATGAAAGAACTTAAAGGAACAAAAACAGAAGCCAACCTTATGACGGCTTATGCTGGCGAATCTCAAGCAACAAACAAGTACACTTACTATGCTTCAAAAGCAAAGAAGGACGGATATGTGCAGATTGCCAAAATTTTTGAAGAAACAGCCGGAAACGAACGCGAACACGCAAAAATCTGGTTCAAGCTGCTTCATGGCGGTGCAGTACCCGACACTATGACCAACCTTGCTGACGCTGCTGCCGGCGAAAACTACGAATGGACTGACATGTATGCCACATTCGCAAAAGAAGCTCGCGAAGAAGGCTTCGACCACATCGCGGAACTCTTCGAAGGCGTTGCTGCTATCGAAAAGGAACACGAAGAACGCTACCGCAAACTGTTGAAGAACATCAACGACAAGGTGGTATTCTCACGCGACGGCGACTGCATCTGGCATTGCCTCAACTGTGGCCACATCCACATCGGCAAAGACGCCCCGCAAGTATGTCCGGTTTGCGCTCACCCGCAGGCTTACTTCCAGCTCCAAGCTACTAACTATTAATTCGAAAACATTATCAACAATAGAAAGGGACCAGCGCAGGTCCCTTTTCTTTTTCCGTATCCATTAATTGAGGTTAGGGGCGGCGTACGGCTTGTCTGTAAACCGTAACCCATAAAATAAGAGAGGCTATGCCGTTTCATTATGGCATAACCTCTCTTTCTAATTATGACTAAATTTTCAGAATTACTTCTTGCCGAGGCGGCTTTCTACCTCCTCCTTGCTGATTTGCTTCGTGCAGAAGAACCAGTCATAGCAGTGGAGTCCGCTTTCTACGCCTTCCATTCTGTCCTTTGCCACACCGCAAGAACCTGCCGGCGGAACAATCACTTCGTCTCCCGGACGCCAGTCGGCAGGAAGCGCTACGCCAAAGTTGTCGTTAGTCTGCAAGCCGATAAGCACACGCTTGATTTCGTCGAAGTTGCGGCCAAGTGAAAGAGGGTAGTACATGATAGTACGAATCTTGTCCTGAGGGTCGATGAAGAACACGGCACGAACGGCTGATGTGTTGCTTTCGCCCGGCTGAATCATACCGTAGAGGTTGGCAACTTCCATCGTGATGTCGACAACGAGCGGGAACTTGATTTCAACGTTCTTCCAGCCTTTCCAGTCAATTTTTTCCTTGATGGTGCGAAGCCATGCAATGTGGCTGTGAAGACCGTCAACCGACAGACCTACGAGCTGGCAGTTCAACGCTTCGAACTCTTCTGCCATTTTTCCGAAAGTCATGAACTCGGACGTACATACTGGAGTGAAGTCGGCCGGATGGCTGAAAAGGATTTTCCACTTGCCCTTATAGTCAGACGGGAAATTGATCGGACCTTGAGTCGTTACAGCTTGAAACTCCGGTGCAGCATCACCGATACGCGGCATTGAATAAACTTTAGTAGCTTCCATAATTTATCGTTTTTTATTTGTTATTATTTTTGTTTTCTGATGCAAATATAGAGGGCGTTTTTATATTAATCAAACAGATATTTTCTATATTTGTATCGACAAAATCAATAATATTATGAAAATCTCCGTTCTCATCGACAATTCAGCCTGTCAGGACCATCCTGAACTGGAGGCCGAGCATGGCCTGTCTTTTTTCATCGAGCAGGGAAACACACGGATTTTATGCGATATGGGAGTAAGTTCTGCCTTCTCCGACAATGCGGAGAAAATGGGCATTGACCTGCAATCAGCCGATTGGGCGTTCGTATCCCACGGACACCGCGACCACAGCGGCGGACTGGAAACGTATCTCCGGTCGTGTAGGGGTGAGGTATGGCTGTCGCTCCATGTGTTCGGACACCGGTTCTACTCGCTGCGCCATACCGACAAAAGGGAAATCAGCACAGCTCCGCAGCTTGAAAAGGAATTCAGCAGCCGCTTCCGCTATCTCGACGGCAGCCAATACATCTGCGAAGGCATTGCCGCCGTTCAGACCACAGCCCATCCTTATGCACAGCCTTACGGTAACCGATTTCTGACAGCAACAGAAAACAACAGGGAAACGGCCGATTGTTTCAACCACGAATACGCCCTCTGTTTTCTGTCGGACGACGGCCTGACAATCGTTTCCTCCTGTTCCCACCACGGAGCGATGAACATCATCGAAGCCTGCCGCCGTTTCACGGGAATCGAAAAAGTGAAAGCCTTTGTCGGCGGACTGCATTTCGTAGACAGCGATGAAACGGAAAAGGAAGTGCAGCAATTTCTCCACGACAAGCAGCAAGCGGCACCCGAAACCATATTCTATACCGGCCACTGCACAAGCGACAAGGCAAAACGCCTGCTCGCACAATGCCCTGAAATCCTTTTTTTCCACACGGGCACTATTATTAACCTGTAAAACAGAACGAACAATGACACTGCAACAACTGGAATATATCGTGGCTGTCGACAAATACCGCCATTTCGTACGCGCAGCAGAAGCCTGCGGAGTGACACAAAGCACACTGAGTTCAATGATTCAGAAACTGGAAACGGAACTCGACACCCAGATTTTCGACCGCAACAGCCACCCTGTCCGCCCGACAGCACAGGGAGAAAACATTATCCGCCAGGCGCAGGTAGTGCTTTTCAACGCGGCACAGATGAAGGAAATGGTGCTGACCGAACGCCAACAGGAAACAGGAGAACTGCACCTCGGCGTAATTCCGACCATTGCACCCTATATCATTCCCAAACTTATCAAGCACATCCACAGCCACCACAAGCAGGTGCGGCTGCGCCTGCTGGAAGCACGCACTTCCGTGCTGACCGAAAAACTCGAACGTGCGGAAATCGACATTGCACTGCTTGCAACGCCGCTCGAAAATCCGAATTTGCTGGAAATTCCTCTCTATTATGAAAAGTTTAAGGCCTATATTTCCCCGGATGAGCCGTTATTCGCCAAACAGGAAATCGACGGAGCGGAAATGCCGAGCGAGCGTCTGTGGATTCTTGCCGAAGGCCATTGCCTGCGCAACCAGGTGCTCAATTTCTGCCACCGCAAGTCGCGCTACTCAAGCATCTACGAAGCCGGAAGCATCGACACACTGGTAAAGATTGTTGACGAAAACGGAGGCTATACCATCATTCCCGAACTCCACACCTCGCTGCTCACCGACGAACAAAAGGAACGCGTGCGCAACTTCCGCCAGCCGGAGCCTGTACGTGAAGTGTCGCTCGTGGTGCGAAACGACTATATCCGTGAACGCATGCTCAACCTGCTTGCCGACAGTATCCGCACCATCGTACCCGACAGCCTTGTCGACCCGCGGCTCAAAAAATTTGCCATCAAATTATAGCGTAGCGGTCTCTTCGGCATAAATCCGGTCGAACACCTTCTGCAAAGCCGTCTTGTCGGCAATGATTTTCCGCAGTTCAGCAAGACGGCTGGCATTTTCCGACTCGGGTATCCAAAGTTTCAGATATCCGCCTTCGGCATATTTTTCCTGCAAATGACCGACAAAGCGGGCATACTGCTCGTCCTTGTTCATTTCCGGGTAATGCGACAGTCCGTATTGCACCGTACGGCGCAGTGTCACGTCGGCATCAATCACACGGTCGGCTTCAGCCACAATTCTGCCATAAATGCTTCGAGGAGCATGGTCGCTGGAAGCACGATGGTCCTCAACCGCCTCTGCCATCACCGCCAACTGTTCTTCCGAGAACCACTGCCGAAGTTTTGCATCGGCAAGAAGGATTCTGCCGGAAACCACATGATGCAGTTCCCGCCCTTCACAGAGTCCTAAATCGTGGTAAGCCGCCACAGTGTAGACCATCGACTCGTCAACATCATAATGACGTGCCAAAGCCAGACTTTCGCTTATCACCTTTTCCACATGGTCACGCCTGTGTGCCTTGTCGAAACCATCGTAATGCGGTATGATTTCCGCTTCAATATATTGTTGTAATTCCGCTTCCATAAAAAGATTCTTGTTACATGCAAAAGTAGCAAACACACGCCGAAAAATCAACCCCACCAACCAAAACAGCCAACCCGATAATCCTCCCTTTTTGCATCAAAAATCCGGATTTTGTGAAAAAACACCCCCAAAACACTACCGATTCTGTGAAAATAAGCCCGTTTTTCATGCCGATTCTGTGAAAAAGTCTCTTTAAACGGCTATAAAACAACCCGATAGCTATTCAAATCATTTATCATCTTCCTATTGAAACGTTTTCTAAGGGAACGGAACAAATAAAAATCCGCCCGGAGACGGTGATTTTCACTGTGCTCCGGGCGGATTGTCTGTATCCTTTTTCCGACGGCTATTCAATAGCGATGCTGCCGGAAAGCGGTGTCATCATAAAGCTGAATTCATAATTTCCATAAGGCACCATGTACTCTCTTTCAGGAACAGCACCCCAACTGTTTACACAGCCCAGTCCCTGTTGCACCTTGTCAATCAGCACATTCGTCAAATCGGCCTTTTCTACTTCCGGAGAGTGGCGCTGACATTTTTCCAAACCTTCGTCGAGCGACTCAATGGTATAATGGAGTGCCGATGCCGAGAACGGAGCTTCTGCCACAAATTCCAGTCCACATCCGGCGGCATTAAGCATACGCCACCAACGGATATCGGTCTTCGTGCCGTTTTCCTGCGGGCGGATATACGGATAGAACTGCTCGTCTACCGTCTGGTTGTAGATTCCGAGGTCGGTGCTGTGGTTGCGGTCGCTGTAGTTCTCAATCGGTCCGCGGCCATAATAGGAAACGCGGTCAAACGATTTCGGCATCACGAGCTGCATACCGAAGCGGAACATGTTCGGCACTTTGACATCCTGTGCCGCTGCCATCCGCTGCGTTACTTTTACCGCACCCCGATTATTGACCGTATAAGTGATATAGAGTTTGGCCTTCACTGCCTTCATTTCGTATTCTGCGCTGACAACAGCCATGCCGTCTTCCATTTTGCTGTCAAGGCCCAACAACGTGATTTCCGGATTCTTCCATACGGCAAATTTTTTCTGCAAGTTAGCACCGAAGTCATTGTCGGTCGGAGCACGCCAGAAGTTGGGAGTCAACGCACTACCGTCCTTAATCATGTCCACACCGCCAACTGTATAACGGTCCATATAGCCGGTTTTCTTGTTGAATTCCAGACTGAAGTTGTCGCCGTCCACCACGATGCAGTTCACATTCGCCGTATCAATTACCGCCGTTGTCGTTTCCACGTTCTTGTCAGCTACGTTTTCTATTGCCAATTCCGGCGCTTTATAGGCCGTCAGCGGCAACTGCATCTTGGCTACGGCATATCCTGCAGGTACAAGGTTTTCGCGCTCCTTCTGCACATAACGCACATTAAGCAGCCATTCGCCTTCACCGTCGGTCTTTCCCCAGTTCAATGCCACAGTTGTAACAGCCTGCGGAGCCACATCAAGACGGTCTACACGTCCGCTACGCATCGTTTTTCCGTCCTTCAACAACGTCCATTCCAACGCATAGGCAGAAAGGTCGCGGAAGAAATTTTCGTTACGCACTTTCACTTCACCCTTGCTCAAATCGCCGGCTTCGGTCCAGATGTTCTGGTAGTAGAATTTCACCTCGTCGGTATGCGGGTTCGGCTTGCGATCGGGGCTGATAAGACCATTGTCGCAGAAATTGATGTCGCTGGCATCAAAACGGTTGAAGTCGCCGCCGTAGGCATAAATCATTTCACCGTTCTTGCCGGTCCAACGGCACGACTGGTCCACAAAGTCCCAGATAAATCCGCCCTGATATTTCGGATACTTGCGCACTAGGTCCCAATATTCCTTGAAACCGCCTTGCGAATTACCCATTGCGTGAGCATATTCACATTGAATCAACGGTTTGGTGCTTGCCTCGTTTTTCGCATAGGCTTCGCATCCCTTATAACCCAGATACATCGGGCAATAAATATCAGTCAAGCCGTGCTTTTCGGCACGCTCATACTGTACCGGACGGGTAGCATCGGCTGCTTTCACCCACTTGTAGGCAGCTTCGAAATTAGGTCCGTAGCCGCCCTCATTACCCAACGACCAGACAATGATGCTCGGATGGTTATAGCTGCGCTCCACGTTACGCCGGTTGCGTTCTATGTGGGCTTTCAGATACATTTCTTCCTTTGCCAGTGTCGTCTCACCGTAACCCATTCCGTGCGACTCGATATTGGCTTCCGCCACTACATAAATACCGTAGCGGTCGCACAGTTCGTACCAATAATTGTCGTCGGGATAGTGACAGGTTCTCACGGCATTGATATTGTTGAGCTTCATCAGCTGAATATCCTGAAGCATTCTTTCGCGCGACACCACATAACCGCCGTCAGGGTCTATTTCATGGCGGTTTGCGCCTTTAATCAGCACCGGCTGTCCGTTGACAAGCAGCTGTGCATTTTTGATTTCCACCTTACGGAAACCCACCTTCAATGGCACTACTTCCGTATTGCCGAGCGTAGCGCGCAACGTATAGAGGTAAGGCGTTTCTGCCGTCCATTTTTTCGGGTTCTCCACCTGCATCACAGCACTGGCCTTGCCCGAACCCTTTACCGTTGCTTCCTTCACCGTATTTCCATCAGCATCTAGCAGTTCCAACAGCACTTCGCCGCTGCCTTTCAAATCCATATCCACCGTCAGCGAACCGTTGCGGTAATTGGCATCCAAATCCGGCGTCACGCGAATATCCTCGATGCGCTTCTTGTTGCGTGCATACAGGTAGCAGTCGCGTGCCACACCGCTATAACGGAAAAAGTCCTGGTCTTCCAGATACGTTCCGTCGCACCAGCGGAACACCTGAAAAGCTATCAGGTTCTTCTGTCCCGGCTTCACATATCGAGTAATGTCGAACTCCGCTTCCAGTTTGCTGTCCTCGCTGTAGCCCACAAACTTTCCGTTCACCCAAAGATACATGTTGGAAGTGACGGAACCGAAATGCGCCACGATGTCCTTGCCGTTCCAGTCGGCAGGCACAACGATTTCACGCCTATATGAACCCACATGGTTGTTTTCTACCGGCACATAAGGCGGATTGCTCTTATACTGATTCCGCCAGGCATAGCCGATATTCACGTAGATAGGGTCGCCATACCCGTTCAACTCCCAAACGGCAGGCACCTGCATATAGTCCCATCCTCTGTCATTGTAACCGACTTTCCAGAAGTCAACAGGACGGGCATCGGCATCCTTCACCCAGAAAAATTTCCAGGTACCGTTAAGCGTCATGAAGTTGGACGATTTTTCTTTCACGGCAGCATCGGCCGCTTCCTTGTTTTCATAGGCAAAAAAGTTGGCATGCATCGGAGCACGGTTCACCGCATTTATCTCCGGGTCCTGCCATTCCTTGAACGACTGTGCGTTGCCGGCAACTGCCGCCAAGCTTAACGCACCGATTAAGAGAATATTTTTCACGTGATACATGGAGGGTTCTCAAATTCACTGCCAAAGCCGAACCCGTTTACATTTGGCAGACATAAAACGTTTTGTAGGTTTGTCAATTTTCTCCGTAAAAATAGTGATTTATCATGAAATTACATATCTTCGCATACAAAAAAGCACAATGCAGGACAACGTTTTCCAACAGAAAGAAATAGAAATGACAGCCGACGGTTCGGCCACCATCTACCTTCCGCTGCTCGACGAACATTACCATTCCGTCAAAGGGGCATACACGGAATCGGTGCACATATTTCTGAACTGCGGACTGCTTCACTGCCAAAAGCCGTCGATACGCGTTCTGGAAGTGGGATTCGGCACCGGACTCAATTCGGTAGTCACGGCCTGCGGCTGCAGCGACAAACACGTCGACTATTTCACCCTCGAACGCTATCCGCTCAGTCCTGAAACCATCGAACAGACAGGCTACTACCGCACTTTGCCGGAAAACGAATCTTCCGTCCTGCGAAAAATCCATCATTGCCCCTGGGAACAGCTTACTCCCGTCACCGACCATTTCTCCATCGCCAAACTGGAATGCGACCTGACCTCACCGCTCACCCGTCTGCCGGACGACATCGACGTGGTCTATTTCGACGCGTTTGCACCTGAAAAGCAGCCGGAAATGTGGAGCGACGACGTGTTCCGCCGCATATTCGACACGATGACTCCTGGAGGCATACTCACCACCTACTGCGCCAAAGGCGAAATTCGCCGACGATTACAGGCCACCGGTTTCACCGTAGAACGTCTCGCCGGTCCGCCCAACGGCAAGCGCGAAATTCTCCGCGCCACAAAGCCGCTGTAGCCCTTCCGTCCTTTCGCCAATATAGTGTTTTTAAACACACCCTTTTCTCTTGGCAGTCATTGCAGGAAATCGTATATTTGGGGGTATTAAAATTCCCTTATGTAAATGAAGCATATTAAACTGCCGGACAGCCGTGAACGACGTTTGATTTTCTACCTCACCATGGAAGAATTTGTTGCACGCGAGCTGGACGAAGATGAAGCCTTTTTTATTTGGCAAGTTGCTCCTACTGTGATTTTTGGTCGAAACCAACTCATGGAAGCGGAAGTCAACATGCCCTACTGCAAAGAACACGGTATACAGACCTACCGCCGCAAAAGTGGGGGAGGATGCGTGTATTCGGACAAAGGGAACCTGATGCTGTCCTACATCACGAAAGGCGACAGTGTCGGTTTTTATTTTGACCGCTATATCCGCCGTGTGGCCTTCATGCTTCAGAAAAAGGGGGTGAACGCGCAGGTGGCAGGGCGCAACGACATTCTGATTGACGGCAAAAAAGTGTCGGGCAACGCTTTTTATAAAATTCCCGGCAAATGCATTATCCACGGAACATTGCTTTTCGACACCGATTTCGACAGCCTGCAACAGGCCATAACGCCGTCGGACAACAAACTGAAAAGCAAAGGCGTGGCTTCCGTACGCCAACATGTCACCAACCTCAGCGAACATCTGGATATGGACATTGAGGACTTCAAAAAATATCTGATTGACGACATGTGCCGCGGCGAAGAACGGACCCTGACTGCCGAAGAGGTGGCACGCATCGAACAGATAGAACAGACCTATCTGGAAGAAAGTTTCCTACGGGGATGCAATCCGGCCTACACCGTCTGCAAGACTGACAAGATAGAGATCGTAGGCGAAGTGATGGCCAATCTGGAAGTGAGAAACGGCCGCATTCGCCGTCTGAGCCTTACCGGCGATTTTTTCCCGCTCTATGACACCGACGTGGAACTTAACCGCCGTCTTCACAACGTGACGCTCGAGCGCGAAGCGTTGCAGGCAGCTCTTCGGGATTTTAATCTCGAGAACTACATCATGAACTTCAAAACAAACAACTTTATAGAATTATTACTTAAATCTTAAAATATAGCATCAATGGAAAACTTGCTAAAAACCTGTCTCTACGACAAGCACGTCGGGCTCAACGCCAAAATGAGCCCATTCGGCGGATTTATGATGCCGATTGAATATGCTTCGATTATTGAGGAACACAATGCCGTGCGCCATGCCGCCGGTATGTTCGACGTTTCTCACATGGGCGAAATTTTCATTACCGGAAACGATGCCGAAAAATTCGTCAACCACATTTTCACCAACGATGTGAGCGGCATCCCTGCCGGAAAAATCCTGTACGGAATGATGCTCTATCCGACGGGCGGCGTTGTCGATGACTTGCTCGTCTACAAGATGCACGCCGAAAACACCTGGTTGCTCGTTGTCAACGCTTCGAACATTGCCAAGGACTATGAATGGATTTGCCAGCAGACGGAAGGCTTCGACGTGAAGGTGGAAAACGCTTCGGACGCATGGGGAGAAATCGCCCTGCAAGGACCGAAAGCGGAACGCATCGCCATTGAAACGCTTGATATGGATGTTGCCGACCTGGCTTTCTACACCTTTGTGGAAACCACATGGTATGGCGCGCCGGTCACCATCAGCCGTACCGGATATACGGGTGAGGATGGTTTCGAATTCTATGCCGCACCGGAAGTGATTGTCCGCATTTGGGATACGCTTATCGACGCACACGTACAGCCTTGCGGACTGGGCTGCCGCGACACGCTGCGCTTTGAAGTGGGCCTTCCTCTCTACGGACATGAACTGAGCGAGGAAATCACTCCTATTGAAGCCGGACTGGGCATGTTTGTAAAAGTCGACAAGGCTGAATTCATCGGCAAGGAAGCCATTGTGAAGCAAAAGACGGAAGGCGTAGCACGCAAGGTAGTGGGTATCGAGCTGGCCGACAAGGCCATTCCGCGTGCCGGATATGAAATCGTGGCCGACGACCGCACCATCGGCGTTGTCACAACCGGCTATCACTCCATTTCTACCGACAAGAGCGTATGTATGGCTCTGATTGAAAAACAGTATGCCACTGTCGGTACGGAAGTAAGCGTACGCATCCGCAAAAAACTGTTTGCCGGAACAGTATGCAAAAAACGTTTCTACGAAAAAAACTATAAAAAATAATATTTACACAAATCTATCTAAAACTCAACAACTATGGCTAAGACAATTGAAGGACTATACTACAGCGAATCTCACGAATGGATTAAAGTAGACGGTGAATACGGTTTCATCGGTATCACAGACCACGCACAACAGGCAATGGGCAGCATCGTTTATGTTGACATGCCGGAAGTGGACGACGAAGTGGAAAAGGACGAAGAATTCGGAGCAGTGGAAAGCGTTAAGGCTGCCAGCGAACTTATTTCTCCGGTTTCAGGCGAAGTAGTGGAAGTGAACGAAGATTTGGGCGACGCTCCTGAACTTATCAACAAGGACGCTTATGAAAACTGGATTATCAAGGTGAAACTTTCCGACCCTTCAGAACTGGAATCACTGATGAATGCGGAACAATATGCCGCTTACTGCGAAGAAAACCAATAATCCAACGGTTATGAGCTTTGCATATTTTCCACATACCGACAGCGATATTCAGGAAATGCTCCAGCGCATCGGTGTCAACTCGCTTGACGACCTCTATGCCGACGTTCCTGAAAATGTTGTCTACAAAGATGAATATGACCTTCCCGACGCCATGTCGGAACAGGAAATCCGCCGGCTGTTCGGCGAACTCGACCGCAAGAACCGCCAGCTGACAGTGTTCTGCGGCGCAGGCGCATACGACCATTATGCTCCGGCAGTTATCCCAGCCGTATTGAGCCGTGCGGAATATCTGACAGCCTATACGCCCTATCAGGCAGAAATCTCACAGGGTACGCTCCGCTATATCTTTGAGTTCCAAAGCATGATAACGGAACTTACGGGCATGGACTGCGCCAACGCTTCCATGTATGACGGTGCTACCGCCGCAGCCGAAGCCATGATGATGGCGATGGCAGCTACGAAAAAGAAGACACGCTTCCTCGTTTCGGAAACGCTGCTGCCACAGGTGCTGAACGTGGTAAGAACTTACGCCAAATTCAACAATATCGCCCTCGGAACCGTGAAGCAGAACGACGGCAACACGGATTTGGAAAGCCTCAAGGCTGAACTTGCTGCCGGCGACGTGGCAGGTGTACTGGTACCGAGCATCAACCGCTACGGTATCATCGAGGACCTTTCCGGAATGGCCGATGCCGTTCACGAACAGAAAGGTCTGCTGGTCGTTTATGCCGACCCGTCGGCTCTCGCCGTTGTCAAGACTCCGGAAGAGTGGGGCGCAGACATTGCATGCGGCGATGGACAGCCGTTGGGAATTCCTGTCAGCTACGGAGGTCCGTATGTAGGCTTCCTTGCCAGCCGTAAGGAGCTCGTGCGCAAGTTGCCGGGACGTATCGTCGGCGCAACTACCGACGTTGACGGCAAACGTGCGTTCGTGCTGACACTTCAGGCACGCGAACAGCATATCCGCCGCCAGAAGGCAAACAGCAACATCTGTTCAAACCAGTCGCTGATGGCGCTCTACGTTACAGTCTATCTGTCGCTGATGGGCAAAGAAGGCTTGAAGAAAGTAAACGAAATGTCGTACGGCGGCGCACACTACCTCTACGACCGCCTGGTGGAAACAGGACTGTTCACTCCGGTGTTCAACCGTCCGTTCCTGAAGGAATTTGTAATGAGCACCTCACTGCCGGCCGAACGCCTGCAACAGGCACTGCTCGACAACGGATTCCTTGCCGCTATCCAAACGGAAGAAGGCTATGTGAGCTTCTGCGTGACCGAACAGCGCACACGCGAAGAAATTGACCGTATGATTGATGTGATTAAAAGCGTATAGAGCCATGAAATATTACGATAAACTGATTTTCGAACTTTCGAAACCGGGCAGATGCGGCTATTCGCTGCCTGCCAATCCGTGGGAAAAAGGCACGGAAGAAATACCGGCGGCTCTACGACGCTCGGAAGAGGCAAAATTGCCGGAAGTGAGCGAACTCGATGTAGTGCGCCACTACACGAACCTTTCCAACATGAATTTCGGTGTCGACACGGGATTCTATCCGCTCGGCAGCTGTACGATGAAATACAACCCGAAAATCAACGAGGAAATGGCGGCAATGCCGGGATTCAAGACGCTTCACCCGTTGCAGCCCGACTGCACCGTGCAAGGCGCGCTTGAACTCTACTACAACCTCAACCGCTCGCTGTCGGCCATCACGGGCATGGCGGAATTTACGCTCAATCCGTTTGCCGGCGCACAAGGCGAATTAACAGGTCTGATGGTGATACGCCAATACCACATGCAGCGCGGCGACCTGAAGCGCACGAAAATCATCGTGCCCGACAGCGCACACGGAACAAACCCGGCAAGTGCGGCAGTCTGCGGACTGGAAGTGGTGGAAGTGAAATCGACTCCGCAAGGAACCATCGACATCGAATCACTCCGTCCGTTGCTCGACGACACCATTGCGGGCATCATGATGACCAACCCGAATACTCTCGGACTTTTTGAAACGGAAATTCTCGAAATAGCGAAACTCGTGCACGAATGCGGCGGTCTGCTCTACTACGACGGAGCCAACTTCAACCCGCTGCTGGGCAAAGTGCGCCCGGGCGACATGGGCTTCGACGTTCTCCACCTGAACCTGCACAAAACGTTCTCAACGCCTCACGGCGGTGGCGGACCGGGTTCCGGACCGGTAGGCGTGGCTGCACATTTGGCTGAATATCTGCCGAATCCGCGTGTGACACGCTCGGAAGACGGAATGTTCCACGTGACACGAAACAATGTAGCTTGCGGTCAGGTATCAGGATTTATGGGCAATTTCGGCGTACTAATCCGCGCCTATACCTATATCCTAAGCCTCGGCAAACAGCATATCCGTCTCGCTGGACCGCTGGCAACGCTCAACGCCAACTACATCAAGGAATCGTTGAAGGACTGCTACAAACTGCCTATCGACACGCTGTGCAAGCACGAATTCGTGTTCGACGGACTGCTTGACAAGTCAACGGGCATCACCACGCTCGACGTGGCAAAACGCCTGCTCGACTACGGTTTCCACGCACCGACTATTTATTTCCCGCTGCTCTTCCATCAGGCAATCATGATTGAGCCGACGGAAACGGAATCGAAGGAAACCCTCGACGGATTCATTGAAATCATGCGTACCATCGCAAAAGAAGCTATCGAAGACCCTGAATCGCTGCACACGGCACCGCACACTACGCCGGTAAGACGACTCGACGAAACGACAGCAGCCAAGAATCCGATTCTGAACTACAAGGAGTTGCTACAGAACTAACGGCTCTCACGTATGGACTACAAACTGATTATCATAGGGGCAGGACCGGGCGGCTACGAAACCGCCCTCCTCGCTGCCCGTCGCGGCATCGAAACCGTGCTGATTGAAGCCGGCGAAGTAGGGGGAACGTGCCTCAATGAAGGCTGTATCCCAACAAAGGCTTTTTGCCGCAATGCACAACTGATGGAAGATCTGGCAAAATCGGAAGTCTTCGGAGTGGACGACTTGGTCTATTCATTTGACTTTTCGGTTGCAGCACAGCGGAAAAACGCCATTGTCGAACAACTGAAAGGCGGCGTGGAATCGCTGCTCGCCAATCCGCGCATCCGACTGGTACGCGGCACGGCACGCTTCGTAGACACGCATACGGTGGCCGTAGGCGAAGAAACTTTCACGGCTGAAAACATTATCATTGCCACGGGTTCGACAGCGGCTACGCTCCCTATTCCGGGCAACGACCTGCTGGGTGTGATAACTTCACGCGAACTGCTGAACATCGACCATGTTCCGCCACGTCTCTGCATCATCGGAGCGGGCGTTATCGGCCTTGAGTTTGCTTCGATATTCACCAGCTTCGGCAGCGAAGTGACCGTGGTGGAATATGCCAAGGAAATCCTTCCGCGCTTCGACAGCGACATGGCAAAACGCCTGCGCCAATCGTTGGGCAAACGGGGTATCACGATAACCACTCAGGCAGCCGTGAGCGCCATTGCGCAAAACGGCGACGAACTGACGGTGACCTACACCCGCAAGGGCAAGGAAGAAACCGTAGTGGCCGACAAGGTGCTGATGGCCGTAGGACGACGTCCGAACCTGGCATCGCTGAATTTGGAGGAAGTGGGCATTGAGGCTACGCCGCGCGGCGTTGTCGTGAACGAAAACATGCAGACCAACGTACCGCATATCTACGCCATCGGCGACATCATCGGCGGCTATATGCTGGCTCATGCGGCTACGTTCCAGGGCATCCGTGCGTTGAACCACATCATGGGAACTCCCGACAAACTGAATCTCAACGTGATGCCGGCGGCTGTATTCACCATGCCGGAAGCGGCTACCGTGGGGCTGACCGAAGACGAATGCAAGGAAAAAGGCATAGCCTGCACCTGCAAGAAATCGTTCTTCCGTGCCAACGGAAAGGCGGTATGTCTCGACGAAACCGACGGCTTCTGCAAGCTCGTTGTTGGTGACGACGGCAAACTGTTGGGCTGCCATCTGTTCGGTCCGCATGCGGCCGACCTCGTGCAGGAAGTGTGTGCGCTTATCAGCGTAGGCGCAACGCTCGACGATTTGCAAAATATCATCCACACGCACCCGACCCTCGGCGAAGTCATCCAAACCGCCGCACACAGCTGAATTTGAAACACAATTCCCAATAAAAATCCCGGCCGTCAGAACTAAAATTCTAACGGCCGGAATTATATAAATAAGCCGCAAAATTTGCGGCTTATTGTCCGCATGGGAGTATTATTGACTCATTAATAATATTTTAGCGGGTAAATTTCTTGCCGCAGTCGGCACAGCGATAATTGTAGGTTTTAATCGTAAATGCCAGCACGATGCCCACGATTGCCATAAATAAGGCTATATAATCAGCCACGCCCGAACGCAAGCCCAACTCCTTCGGCAAACCTATATACACAGCCGGAACAACTACTAAAAGCACGGAAAGCACAATCAACCCCGCCACAGAACGACGGACAACCGGAACAGTGTTTTCACTACCACATTTCGGACAGAACGGGCGCACGGCATTTTTCTCCTTCCATACGGACGCAACAAGCGTTTTAGCCTGCTCGTAATCCCGTTCGAACACAAAGATGGAAATACCCGTCAGCGGGCCATAAGCACCGATGCGCGGATCCTGGCTTTCATCGTGCTGCCGCGACACGATACCATGAGCGTGAAGCAATTCTACCACCTCATCGGCCACTATCGTATTCTCACACTTTATCAACAACCGTTCGTCCATACGCTTTATTAATTTGGTTTTATGCCTCCAAGTTAATCATTTCAACGCATAAATCAAATAGTTACAGCGTTTTTATTTCCCAAAACCGACATCCCGCACAAGGCACTTTTTAGGGTTATAAGCATAAAAAGCACATCAAACGAGAAAGTTTTTAGGGTTATACCCATAAAAACTTTCCAAAGAATCTATATCCAACTTTCCTCTAACAAAAAGTCAGCGATATGCTTATGCCGAACACCTTCGATATTATCTTCCCACATATCATCCATACTGACTACATATTTGGGGAAATGGTCATTAATGGCAAGCAGGGGAGCAAACTCACGGTCGACAGTTGTCTGCGAACCCATTTGATACGTTACCTGAACATATATTTTTTCTTCTTTACGAATAGCAACAAAGTCCACCTCCTTGTCATCTTGTTTGCCAATATAAACATCGTATCCTCGGGTCCTCATTTCCCAATATACAATGTTTTCCAAGATACCGGAAATCATCCTGTCCTTGTAACCCATAACGGCATAGACCAACGACAAATCGCTTACAAAATATTTCTCGTTTGTCTGTAAAATCTCTTTCCCCTTAATGTCGTAACGCGGCACACGCTGAACAATAAACGCTCCTTGCAAAGCATTCAGATAGTTGTAAATCGTATTTGTATCCACTTTTCTGTGCTGACTTTTGAAATAGTCAGCTATATTCTTGGCATTCAGTCTGTTTCCAATATTATCGAATACAAACCGAACTACCCGTTCCAACAATTCCACATTCCGAATACCATGACGTTGCACAGTGTCACGCAAAATTACGGAAGAATAAATATCATAGACAAGCTTATAAGCCTCTTCCTGAGTGTAGTCAGCCGTATGAATGGCAGGAAACCCCCCCATTCTCAAGAAATTGACAAATTCAGCATGCAAACTCTTTCTGTCCAACGACTGTCGTCCATGAAAATCCAAATATTCCGAGAAAGTAAGCGTATGGATTTGAAAACTTACATACCTACCAGTGAGATATGTTGACAATTCCGAAGAAAGCATCTTTGAATTTGAACCGGTGACATATATATCCACATCCCAATCCACAAGAAAAGAATTGACAGCCTTTTCCCAATCTTTCACCTCCTGCACCTCGTCCAACAAGATATACACTTTCCCTTGAATTGAACCTACTTTTTCACGGATATGCGCATACAGCGACTTGGCATCAGCAATGTCCTGCCATTCGAAACTCTCAAAATTCATATAGAGAATCCGGTCCGTTGAGATTCCTCTTTTTTGCAACTCCTTCCGAATCAACTGCAACACAACCGACTTGCCGGAACGACGAATTCCGGCGATAACCTTTACGAACGGACGATCGATAAAAGGTATGATTTGGCGTAAATATAAATCCCGTTCTACCATATCCAGAAAAGTTTTTAGGGTTACAACCACAAAGATAACATCTTTTCCGATAGTTTTTAGGGTCATACCCATAAAAACTTTTCAAAACCACAGACTTTTTCTGGGTATAGGCATAAAAAAGCCCTTATTTCGGGGGAAACAAGGGCGGGAATATATCTCAATTAAGATTGCTCTATTTAATTACGCGATTTTTGCGCACTTCTTCCACATCACGCCAAATGAACAGCTTGTCACTTGGACGCACTTTTTCGTCAACACGGATAGAGAAACGCTCGCCACGCACAGTCTTTTCAACCGGCTTCAGGTCGACGCGGATTTCTTCCACCTTCATGATGATGGCTCCCGTTGTCGGTCCGGTGATGACAATTTCGTCGCCAACGTGAAGTTCGTCGTTTTCCATCTGGAATTCAGCCACATGGATATTCGAAAAATAGCGGATGCCTTTGGCGGCGTAGATTTTCACACGTGTTGCCGACGAACCGTATTTCGATGTCCATTCACCCAGACGCTGGCCGAGATAATAGCCATTCCAGAATCCACGGTTGAACACTTTCGACAGGCGTTCATCCCACTGCGCCACCTTTTCTTCGGAATAAGTTCCATCGATGCAGGCATTGATAGCCTCGTTGTAGCAAGAAACCACGGTACGGACATATTCAGCACCACGGGCACGACCTTCGATTTTGAACACACGCACACCGGCATCAATCATCTTGTTCATAAAATGGATAGTCTTCAAGTCCTTCGGCGACATGATATATTTGTTTTCAATCGCCAACTGGTCGCCCGTGTCAAGGTCGGTCACTTCGTAGCCGCGACGGCAAATCTGCGTGCAGGCACCGCGGTTGGCCGACGAATTCATTTCGTGCAGGCTCAAATAGCATTTGCCGGAAACCGCCATACACAAAGCTCCGTGACAGAACATTTCGATACGCACCTTTTCGCCGTGAGGTCCTGTAATGTTTTCGCGCTGGATTGTGTCGTAGATACCGGCCACCTGTGTCAAATTCAACTCGCGGGCAAGCACCACCACATCAGCAAACTGCGAATAGAAACGCACAGCTTCAGCATTCGACACATTGACCTGTGTGGAAATATGCACCTCAACCCCGATTTGGCGTGCATAAAGAATGGCAGCCATATCCGAAGCAATGATTGCCGAAATGTCGGCTTCCTTTGCCGCTTCAACGATACGGTGCATCAGTTCTATATCCTCATCATAAACAACTGTATTGACCGTAAGATAGCTTTTCAAACCGTGCTCGCTGCAAGTACGGGCAATGTTATGCAAGTCGTCAATCGTAAAATTGTTCGACGATTTGGCACGCATATTCAGACCCTCAATGCCGAAATACACAGCATCGGCACCGCCTTGGATAGCCGCATACAGCGATTCGTAGGAACCTACAGGCGCCATTATTTCAAATTCTTTTCTTTCCATACGATAATTGTTCTTCGGACAGGACGCATCGCCAATCCATTTCCGTTTGCAAAGATAGTGAAAGGTGAGGGCAGAGACAAACGAAAACGAAGTTTTCAAGTTTGGCTATGCCGAACCGCATCTATCTTATCTAAAGATAGTGAAAGGCGAGCGGAGAATAAAATAATGAAACTTGTTTCAATTATTTTTTATCCCGAACCGCTTTGAAAAGATTAATATTAGACTGAAAAACATAAAAACCAATTTTTCAAGCTTGTCAATTTCAATATGTTCTTTTTGTTCTTCTGTCAAAAAAAGAAAAGAGCGAGTGATATTCTTAATTACCGGATTATTGATGCACTTCCAGACGTTTAGTCACAGGAGAGCCTATGCGCACATTACCGGCTGCCCACTGGCCCGACCAGGGCGATTCGATAAACAGATGATAGCGGGCACGCGACAGACAGTCCACCCGAAACTCCACATCGACCGTCGTACCACACACTTCGGTAATGCTCTTGTCGGCTCGTCGTTCGGTGATTTTCACGTCCTTGCCTATCACCAGAATGGCATAGTTGAGTTCACAATCAGGCGTGTCGAGATACACGCCACGGCGCACCACCGTCAGATGTCCCCGTTCGTCGACCGTCACCTCCACCACCGTTTCATCGGAACTGGAAGGCCGCATCTCGCCGCGCGAAAAATAGGTGCGTGCCTCGCCTTTTTCCGACGGCTTCATCAGCACACCCACAATAACCATCGCCACGACAAACGCCGCAATGAAAAACTCCACCGAATTTATGAACATCAATACCATTCTTTCTGTTTTTGAATTACAAATTTAATGAATGGCAAGCGGAAGGACAAACGAAACAAGAAAATACGGAATCCCATCCGTAAACTGTAAACTGTAATCAGTAAACCGTAAACCCAATATTATTCCTAACTTTGTAAATAAAGAATAAAACGTGAATTTCAGCGACACTCTCATCAACTGGTACAACGAACACAGGCGCGACCTGCCGTGGCGTAACACACGCGACCCTTACCGTATCTGGATTTCGGAAATCATCCTGCAACAGACCCGTGTAGCCCAGGGCCTCGACTATTACCGGCGGTTTATCGAACGTTTTCCCGATGTGGCCGCGCTCGCCTGTGCGCCGGAAGACGAAGTGTTGCGATTGTGGCAGGGATTGGGCTACTATTCACGCGCACGCAACCTTCATGCTGCCGCCAAAAGCATGAACGGAACATTTCCCACCGAATATGCCGGCGTGAGGGCATTGAAAGGGGTAGGCGACTACACGGCTGCCGCTATCTGTTCGATTGCCTACGGAATGCCGTATGCCGTAGTCGACGGCAATGTCTACCGCGTGCTGTCGCGCTATTTTGAAATAGACACCCCCATTGACTCCACACAAGGGAAAAAGGAATTTGCCTCACTTGCGGACGAACTGCTCGACCACCGCCGTCCCGACCTTTACAATCAGGCCATCATGGACTTCGGGGCAATGGTATGTACGCCCGCTTCGCCCGACTGCGCCGACTGTCCGCTTGCCGACAGTTGTGCTGCACTCGCATCCAACACTGTAGCCGAACTCCCCGTAAAGGCAAAGAAGACAAAGACCACCGACCGCTATCTGACTTATCTGAAAATCGTGGCCGACGGCCACACGTTTATCCGCAAACGCGACGACAACGACATTTGGAAAGGACTCTACGAATATCCGCTGATTGAAACCGCACAACCGATTGCCGACATCGGCGAACTGACCTCACATCCCGCTTTCGCCACACTCACAGCTGGAAAGGAAGCCACGGTGCGACAGCTGTGCAAAAACGTGAAGCACGTGCTTTCCCACCGCATCCTCTACGCCAGCCTCTACGAAATCACCCTTGATGCCGACCATATAGAAGATTACATGCGTATTCTCCTCAACGACCTCGACAGCTATGCCTTCCCCACGCTCCACCACAAACTGGAATCCGCCTACCAGAACCGGAAGGAGTGACAAACTTCTACAAAATATGGCCATATCAAGTACAAGAATAACTTTCTCATCAAAAAGCGTATAAATTATTTGATTTTTTGCCATTTTTTCTTCAAATTTGTAGAAACCAGTTCAACATTATGAAAAAAATTTTTACTCTTTCAGTTTTAGCTTCACTGGCATTTTCCAGCTATGCAGGTGAAGTAGTCTATCAGTCCGCATTGGATACCAGTGAAGAATTTGCCAAGTGGACAGTAATTGATGCAAACTCCGACACAAAAACATGGGGATTTGACGAATCAACAAGTGCAGCCAAATACGGTTACGGCACGGTAGTGGCTGACGACTGGCTCATTTCTCCGGCTGTAAATGTCAAAGCAGGAGCCTATATGCTCACCTTTGACTACCAAGGCAGCAGCTATGGAGAAAAAATGGATGTATTCTATGGAAACTCGCCGGAAGCGGCTTCTATGACCGAATCCATCATTGATTTGGGAACATTCGACGTAAACGGTGAATTTGCACAGGCAAAACAGATAGTAAAAGTAGACAACGACGGCACTATCCATATCGGATTCCACGCAAAAAGCGACCCTGACAAGTTCCGCATTTTCGTGAAAAACGTATCATTGGCAACAGCCAACGGTCTGGATGCAGCCGTTCTTTCAGTGAAGACCAGCGAATCGGCCGACAATCTGTCGAACGAACCGGTCACCATCACTGTACGGAACAACAGTATCAGCGACATTTCCAACCTTCCTGTCTATTTTCAGGCAAACAACCAGCCGGCTGTAAGCGAAACCATCGAACAGGTAATCAAGCCGGGTGAAACTGTTGAATATACGTTCAAAACTCTTGCCGACCTTAACGAAACCGGCTCATACACCATCACTGCCTGGGCAGCACTCGAAAACGACGAAATTCCTGAAAACGACCGCTGCTCGACCAGCACACGCCATTTCGGACCGGCAAGCGTGCCTTATGTTAACGGATTCGAAGATGAGTACAGCCGCAGTGCCATCAAATACTTTGACTTGAACGAGGACCCGGAAGACGAAGAAAACGGCAGTTGGAGTGCCTTCAAAAACGAAGGTTGGTTCGGCTCTTATTCCCGCAACGGTGATTACTCGATGATATACTGGTATAGCAAGAATCACCCGGGAGACGACTGGTTCATTCTCGAACCGATACGTCTGAAAGCCGGATACTACAGCCTGAAGTTCTGGTATGCTTCCATGGGCGACCACAACGAACGTTTTGCCGTTTACTACGGAACAGAATCTACTCCGGAAGGCATGAAAAACCAGATTGTAAGCTACGACCCATTCCAGTCAGACAGCTACATTGAATCGGCAAGCGTGTTCCATATCGAACAGGACGGCATCTACTATATCGGTTTCCATTCGTTCAGCGACCCGGATGAAAACATCATCTGCATTGACGACCTGTCAATTGAAGAGATACCCAGCACATTGACCGACCTGACAGTCGGCAACGTACTTTCACCGGCAAACGGCTATGTACGTCCGCTCCAGACACAGGATGTTATCTTCACCGTTGTCAACAACTCGATTGTCGACGTTGAAAACACTTCCGTTGAAATAGCTATCGACGGCACAACTGTCAACCAATTCACCATCGACAAGATGCTGGCACAGGAAACAAAGACATTCGACTACAACAGCGGCCTTGCCGATCTTGCAGAAGGTGACCATAAAATCACCATTACCGTGAAGAACGACAACGACCAGGTAGCTGAAAACAATGTCTACGAAGCCGACTTCAAGGTTTTGAAGGAAGCATCTGTCATGTACGACTTTGAAAATGGCGGAAAACTTCCCGAAGACTTGATAGTGAAGGCTGAAGACGGGGCAACGGTACATGAGGGCATTGCCGACATCTTCCCGAACAACGAAGCATGGGCACCGGTTGAAATCTACGAATCGGAAACTTACGGTTCTTGGCTGTTGGGAGCCGGTTCATGGTTTACCGACGACACACAGGCCGACCGCTGGTGCATCTTCCCGAAAATGAAAGTGAATTCCGAAAATGCCGATATGGTATGGACGGCAAATTCAGGCGATATGGGCAAGAAATATCCGGAAACTTACGAAATCAGAGTGTCGACTACAGACACGGAAACCGGCAGCTTCTCGGAAATAGCAACCATCACAAATGAAAATTATGCCGATATGCCAAGCACACGCGGCGTTGACCTCGGAGCATACAACGGACAGGAAATCTACGTTGCATTCCGCCTCATCACACGCGACGGCTACATGCTGACAATCGACAACGTGGGCTTCTACGGCGACATTGAAAAGGCCGGACAGTCAGGCGTAGAAAACATATCCGACAACGCGGCTATTACTATCGACAACAACTGGGTACGCTGCACCGCAGAAAAAGTGGAAAGCATCAGCGTATATGATGCCAGCGGACGTATCGTTGCACAGAACAGCAACAGTAGCAGCCTGTCAATCGACAACCTCTCGAACGGTGTCTACATAGTCCGCGCCATTGCCGACGGCAAGACACTGCAACGCAAGTTCATAAAATAGAAATATTTAGCCCTATAAAAAAACCGCTTCCCCTCCGCGAGGAAGCGGTTTTTTTGATTATAATCCATAGACAAAAAGCGCTTTGAGGATAAAACAAAAAGGCTGGAACTGCCCTTTAATATATTAGATATAATTTAATTACAATACTAGCTTGAATAAATCAGCAACATCTTGCAAATCGTTCTCGTATTCTTTAACGTCCTCTTTTATTTTCCTTGCATCAGATGCAAGCTGACTACTTTTCTTCACATGTTTTCGACTCACATCCAATTCATTGTTCAAATTTTTCAATCGCATGTTAGCCTCTTCTATAATATTTTTTAATTCTTTCTTCTTGCCCATCTGAAGCAATGAAAGTTCTGACAATTGAGCCGTTGCTGTTTTGATTTTATCCTGTTCTTTCCGAATATTCTCCTCCTTTTCTTCCACCTCCTGCTTAAAACGAAGCTCAAGTCCTTCCACATAGTCAAAGTCAAATACAGCTGTTTTGCTAACGGCTGAACCTATGTTGTGAATCGTTGACAACACAGTTGAGGACAAACTACTGATAATACAGTTGTCATCCAAAGAAAAGAAAGATGATTCAATTTCCCGACTTTTCAATTGCAGAATATCACTTTTCAAATTTTTTAATTTCTCTTTTTTATAGGCTTGTACCAATTGAGGAATATACCTTTTCAACATACCATTTATCAGTACAGAAGGACCAATAACAGATGCATATTGACGAAAAGTATCGAACAACACATTTAATGTCTGCAAATAAATTTTCTTTTTTCCCTCAATTTCTGCCTTCTTTCCAAAAAATGAAGCCAATGTACTAAACACACTTTTTTGTTGGCTGACTGAACCAAAAACATTATTTATACGGACATTCTTCACAACAGCTGCAGCAGGAAAAGCCAACGTCGCAACATTGAACACACTTTGTCCTAACATTTCTCCAGCACTTGCCAACAATTGATACGATTCCTTTTTATCCTGATCTATCTCGTATCTGAATTTTGCTTCCGAGAAAAACATAAAGCATTGCAATATTCCGCAATAAGCATCCCTTACATTTTCACGCTCCACTTCATCCTTGGCATTCTTCAGGGCCTTTATCAATGCTGCTAAAATTCCGTCTATCGCCATCCCTGTCAATGTCGGAGACTGGATATATTTAAGAATCTGCATTTGGGACTGCAAGGCCTGACTTGCCGAAAAAGAAACTGGAGTTAATCCACTCAAAGAATCAAACCAATTATTTATGTCCGACAAAGTATTAATGACAACCGGTTTTTCATGAACCGTTACCAGATCTTCTGGATTTTGTTCTATTAATACTTCGCTTTCTTTCTCCTTACCCGTGGAATCAGCCGATTTTACAACAGATTTAGTTAAAGATCCAATAATATTTTTGGGTTTTATACTTTCAGATGAAGAAGCAACATCAGACGCGACTGATTTTAATTTATCAAATAATCCCATAATTATCCAACTTTGTCATTCTGTATTGTATCAGTATTGACAACAGTCACAGTATCAACACTAACAACATTCTGTTTGAATTCAATATTCCTCCCATTTTCTGGCATTGGATTAAAATACACTTCTTTAAAACCTAAAGAAATGAAAAGTGTTTTAAGTTTACTTCGACCAATATTTTCCGCTTTCTCAATCAAACCAAATGCTTTTGCATTATTTTCCAACTCCTGACGTGCACCCGTCTCAGAGCAGTAACTTGCTCGTGACTCCAATCACCATCTTCAACATATATTTCATATCCCGAAGGATTAATAATTACATCAAAAATTTCAGCCTTAGGCAAATTAATGGTTAAAGTATCGCCCTGAACTAAGATGTCCTCGCCTTTCAATTTTGTCAAATCAAAACCAGCACGCACTTTTCCATTTGCCAAAATAACGATTTCATCCATAATATCCTTATCAGTAACTTTTTTTGTCAATAAGCCCAAGCTGGAATCATTGAAATCACTTCTTTTTTTCTGCTTCACAACCAGTTCTTCGTAGTAACAAGCACTCGTAAATTCTCCTATTTTCTTTATATCTTCTACCACATTGGCAGTCTTATCTATCTTCAAGCTGTTATCTGTAAACAAGCCCAGTTCATAAGCGACAAACAAAGCAGCAATTGCCACAATAACAACAGCTGAAATTCTTATTATATTTTTAATTTTCATCATAGTATATCATTATTCAAAGTTTACTGTAACTGTTTCAAACCCCATTTGAGAAAGCATTGCTTTGAAAAAATCGGCGGCATTGGTTTCTGCATCATTTAATATACCTATATTCACTATATCTTTTCGAATATCTTCCTCACCTTGTTGCAATAAATTATTTCTCTCTTCTGCTGAAAAGTCACTTCTCAAGATGGATACTTGACTATATACCATCTTTGTCTGGTCTGCCGGCATATTCAATGATAAAAGTTTCGCGTGTGGAAGAGTGATTGTTACATTTTTATTGTCAATAGCAACATCTTCCATCGTAAAACCCGACAAATCAACTCCCGCTTTTAAATAAGCTGTACAGGTAAACAGTATTTTTCTGTCACCAATTTTGTACCATTCACCAATATCATCCGCTTTAATGATTTTTTTTACAGTATATTCCACCGAGCCTAAATCGGCCATTTCCGCTAACTGTGGCACTTTCTTCTGTATTTCATCTTCATAAGAATTTCCACAAGAAGCCATTGAAAAAAGTAGCAAAAATCCTGCTAACAGTTTGACATTACCTTTCATTTCTTTACAATTTATATTTTTATATGAATTATTTCTTTCCAAACAGCGATTTGAGAATAAAACCGCCGATTTTCCGTTCCAACCCCTGTTTCGTGGTAGGAATACCCGTCTTGCGGACTATCTTCTGCTTTACACCTGTTATCCCCACAGCACGTTTCCATGAAAAGCTCAATCCCGGTATTTTCATAGTCAATCAATTTTATTTATGTAACAACAATATAACTACCTTTATATCAATATTATTTTGTAACTTGCAGAAAAAACATTAATGGATATAAGTAATACATCGTCTGACTTTTTGACCGAAACATCTTTAAAAGTAAGCCACAAATTTACAGAACTGACAGAATTATCTTCGTCTGGCTTTAATCGGCTTATCAAAGCAAAACGCTATGGTAAATGGATGCTATTAAAAACGCTGAAAAAAGAATATGCCCAACAGACGATATACAGACAATTACTACGGAAAGAGTTTGATGTAGCTGTAACTCTCAGCCATCCCAACATTGTGCAAATTATAGGCTGGGAAGACGTCGAGGGAATCGGAGAATGCATTATCTTGGAATATATTGATGGTCTGACACTCAAAGAATATCTTACTCAAGAACATACCAAAAAAGAAAAGCAAAAAATTGCCAATGAATTAATTGCTGCTGTCGAATACATTAATTCTCGGCAGATTGTACACCGTGACTTGAAACCGTCAAACTTGATGGTTACAACAAATGGCAATAACCTGAAATTAATAGATTTCGGCCTTTCAGATACAGACTCCTATCAAATACTCAAACAGCCTGCCGGGACAGAAAAATACATGTCACCCGAACAAAAGCAAACTTCTGTGCCAGATTGCCGAAATGACATATATAGCGTCGGTAAAATATTACTTGAATTAAATGCCGGAAGTGTCTATAATATAATTGCACGCCGATGTACAGACGACATCAAACAACGATACAAAAGTCTGAAAGATGCTGAAAACGACTTGCAGAAATTATACAAACACCGCCAAATTGCTCTTTACTCATTTTTTGTGACAGCAATCACAACATTGTCCATTCTGTTATTTCTTCAATTTGAATATAATAAAAATCTCCTGCTTACAGCGAATCAACAAAAAGATACAATATACATCACTCAAAAAGCAGACACCGTCTACATCCAACCTTCGACAACAACTAAGTATGACTCTATTCGTAGTTATAAAATCGAAGACAATAATAAAGTCAACCAAACTTTAATGAAAGGAAAAGCAATGGTGAACAAATTAGCTCAGAGCTATATAAACTTTGCTGATACAGTATCTCCTATTTGGTTGTTTACAAAATATAAACCCACTACAGAAAGATTTGACTCTCTGTCAAAAATATGTAAAGACCTTTCTCAAGGCTATGACCAGGCTACACAAACAATCATAACCAATACCTTACAAAGGTACTATTATGATATAACTAAGAAAAGCATCGATAAAATTACAGAAAAGACATTGTCAGGAGCGAAACAATGCGAACAAATGATGAAAGCTTCCAATAATGTAGATAAATAAACACGTTTTGACGTGCTTATCATCAAAACTGAGAAACGGAGCTATATCATTGATACAGCCCCGTTTCTAACAGCCAGTATTGAAATCAATTACTCACTCTTTTTTTCATTCATCTTTTTTTCATATTCTTCATTTGCCTTATCGTTTGCTTCTTTTTCAGCTTTTGTATAAACATCAAAAGATATTTTCTCGAAGTCTGAACCGTCACCAGTCAATGCGGCATAGTATGCTTTTCGTATTTCATCGCTAAATGGACGATCTGAAGTAAACGGAAATGTAAGGTCTGCCTCTTGTCCCTCTCCTAATTTCATAAGAGATTTTATTTGACCGGTAACATCCGCACTAATTAAATACCAACTTGAAGCAGGAACAGATGCATGGACTTCCGCTTTCAATATATCCATAGCTTGCAATTCACTGCCACTAAGTCTTTTAAGTTTTATCGTCATTTTTCCGTCTACTGATTCCAAATTTTCCTCTGTAATACTATCGGAAAGCTTAATATACCAATCTTTAACTTCAAAATATTCTTCCAGCTCGTTCAGCGTTACAATAGCAACTTTTGGATTATAACTACTTTCCTCAGAAGAACTTTCAACTGTGTTTTTAGAAGAATTTTCTGAAGAACCACCCCCACAAGAATAAAATGCTACAACTAATAAAACTGCAAATAAATAAAATAGCTTACGCATAATAGTAGACCCTAATTTGTGTCGGGCACAACTTTTATTGTTATTAATACTACCTTTTCAAATTTATTATTCTTCCTCGTTTTTGAAGCTATCGCTCAAATCAAGAGCATCATTTACCCAGCTGCCTGTCTTTTCCATTGTTTCAAACTCTTTTTCAAGCTTCTCCCATTCTTTTTCTTCTTTCTCTTTTTCTTCTACTGTATAAACGTCAAATTCAATTTTCTCCATAACAGAGGCATCTCCCATCAGCGCTTTGTAAAAAGCTTTTTGAGCGGGTTCATCATAAACAGACTGTGCCATAAAAGGAAATTTAAATTCCACTTCTTCTCCCTTGTCTATTTCTAAAAAATGCTTAATCTGACTAGTAACGTCTGCTTTAAACACATAAAAAGTTGATTCCGGTACAAGCACACCAATTTTTGCGCTCAATATATCTGAAACTTGCAGACTATTTTTACCAAGCCGCTTAAGCTTCATTGTCATTTTACCGTTTACCTTATCCAATTGATCAAGTTTTGTGCTGTCAACATCAGCCTGAATATCCCAATCTATAATCTCAAAATAACCTTCCAACTCATTCAACTCAACGATATCCGTCTTCGGATTTGAACTCCCACAAGAAGAGAAAAGCATCATGAATGCCACTGCTAACAAACAAAAAAACTTATACATAACTCTATACCCTAATTTGTGACGGGTGCAACTTCTATAAAAACTCAAATTAATACGATTAATAATAAATGCTTTCCTAAACCACACAAGTATCGGATTTAGAAAAGCATTTGAACATAACAAGTTTACAATAAATCAAAGGCCTCCATAAGACAATAGACACATACGCCTAATTTAACCAGCATCCCGGCAAAGAATGAAACATAAGCGGCTACGGCCGGCATCAAAGCCAATTTAGGGCTCTTATTTGCAATCGTTTCAAAGGTATAGGCCAATGCGAACGGTATCACAACAAATGAAAGGACAACGATAAGGATAGTCACAAAAACTTCATTCAAATAATTTTTCATTCCTATCATCAACAGCAGTCCGACAAAAGAACCCAAAATACAGCCCCATTTTCCTCCTTTTCCAAATTTGGAAATAAACTTTGTTATTTGAGGCATTTTACGATCCAAAACCATACTTAGCACTACGGCTAATGCACAAAGAAACAAAGCACTTCCGGACAAGATATCCCCTCCACTGCCGAAATGGAAAACAAGAATACCTATATAGGCAATCAGCGGTCCTGGAATCTTATGGACAAAACATCCAACGAAACCAACGGCAATTAAAAACACACTCAAAACTAAAATCAAAATCTCGCTCATAATTTTTATGATTTAATTTAACAAAATTGAATTACGTTCTTGATTTAAAATACCATATCCACCGACAGTTTTGCCATTTTGGCTTGTATCTCAGTAAAGCGTTTGAGCTGAACTGCTGACATTTTTCCGTCAAACTTTTCCAATTTATCCACAAAGTCCATGGCTTTTGTTGTCATATTGGCAGATTCGGCAACAGCAAACAAATCTCCATCCTTTACTTTTTTTGCAATTTTTGCATAACTGTCCACTAACGACTCATAGTCATCAAGCATTTTATCAATTTCCTCATCACTGACAGCCTCACCGTCATTTGCAATATCATTCTCCGACAAACCGGATTCTAACATTTTATCTACAATATCTTTATCTGATTCATAGACAATATGAAGATTTTCGATTGTAAACGATTTTGTATCCTTCATGGCACTCTCTGTGTAGTCATAAGAAAAGTCATTTACAAAAACAAAATCTTGCTCTGTCCCAACATCTTTAGTAATAAAAGTTTCCATTTTTTCCTGATCTCCTGCAGCAAGAACCATTTGATTGTAATCATCCACAACATCCAAACCCTCTTCATTTTTAAGGCGCAATTGCGGACCATTAATAAAGTCGATCTTATCCGTTATTTGTTTTTCCAGTTTAAGCCGAACTTTGATAGATAGTCTTTTACCCAATGTCAGGTCATAGGTATCAGGAATTACGGATATAACATCCGAATTTTCACCATAAACTTCAGATTCTTCAATCTTCACAGGAAGTATTTGTTTCTGTTCCTGTTCCGACTTATCTGAAGAACAAGCGAAAAGAACCAACCCTAAGGCAAAAATGCCAACAGAACTAAATAATTTTTTCATACTAATTTTCAAGTATTGTTGCCCCTCTTCAACAATTTTAAAGTATTAGATTAGATAGTTGAGGGGATAATTTCTACTATCTTTATTATTTGTTTTTCGCAAAAATATAGACAAACACTTTTTCTGCTTTGGTCCATTTTAATCCTTATTCGTTTTCGATGTTTAGAAATTTTCCATGATATTACTTTTAACAAAATCATCATAGTTCAAAAAACTAATACCACCCTTACGACCAATAACAAAGCCTCCAGAATAAATGCCATTATGAAAAAAATCATTGATATACATTGGTTCTTTTTCCACCAATAGTCCACACTGAAACATATCTCCTTCTGCAAATTTTCGACAAGAAGACTTTACGACCCGAAATATATCATTCCCCAAATACTGAAGAATACAAATACGGTTCGGATACCAACATACAACAATTTGTTGTCCCTTTTTTAATTGTTTCGAAATAAGTACTTTTTGATGAATGGCTTGTTCTTGAACTTCCAAATCCAAATCTTCAAAATTCAAACAAAAATCATCCCAATCCTTATAGCCAACAAATTGCGACAATATATCAAGAGAAGAAATACGAGTTTGAGTTCCATCTTTAAGATAGCCCCAAAGTCGCTTCAATGTCGTAGTGCTAATAAGTATATGCAGCCTTACATAAATTATTTTTGACAAAAAATCTAAAAATAATTATAATAGTCTCAGACTGGTTGGGAAAAACCGCAGGACAATCTGTGCAGATTGCCGTAAATCAGCCGAAGAGGGCTAAATAGTGAAACGGATTGTGAATATCCGTCTTACGGACTGGAGATGGAATATGAAAGAATATGAACTGATATGGGAAATTTTTAATAAATGTCCGCGGAATCAGATGCGTGATGTTTTTGTGGAAGAGCTGGAACTTGAGGATCCGGAAGAATATATCAGAAATAAATTCAAGGGAAAAGAAGTAAGCTGTGAAAAAAGTGTTCTTCCGGATGGGAGCATTGTGTTTGACATTATGACTTCCGGAATTCGACAGAGATATAC
>ENA-OVGB01000793-OVGB01000793.1-human-gut-metagenome-genome-assembly--contig:-NODE-793-length-33518-cov-5.993157_pt1 | contig 33518 bp, 23 predicted proteins | sample MGYA00237767_ERZ505413 | MGnify/ENA primary metagenome ERZ505413 (study PRJEB26158, sample SAMN06016410) | human gut metagenome | biome: human gut; feature: ankylosing spondylitis patient; material...
CACATTGCCATATTTACAGCTTTGACAAAAATACAATTTTTCACATAAAAAAACGAATACCTACTATAATGTGATATGTGCATCAAATCATTATAACAGGTATCCGTCGCATAATTATAATCTTTTACGATTATTATTCTTTTGTTTTATTTTGCCACTACATGTGCCTTTACGGTTGTGGATCGTGTTTTATCTGTTACTGTTACGTTTAATGTAGCAGTATATTCTACACCATCTATAGTGGCGGTGCTTGTCCAGATATGGGTTCCGGCTGTAAGATATATTACGTTTCCATATATTGTTTTTCTCTCATTGGATCTCCATTTTGTAAAATTACGAATGTCGATTGCCGGATTGTCCGATCCGATCGTGATCTGATATACCGGAAGTACAATTTTCTGATATGGGGTAGATGCGGTTACCTTGCTGTCGCATACCCAGGTTCCTATATCTTGTGCCTCGCTTGCTACAAAGACATCATAGGTTCCGTCCGGAACAAAAATCTGAAATGATCCATCTGATTTCGGATCATTAAATTCTGACGCATCACACAACGTATCTTTTTCTTTTGCATATAAAGATATATAGTATGGTGCAGCCACATCCGCGACCGTTGATGTAATCTTGTGTCCGTCCAGATCATACACACAGCCCTTAAATGCTACACTATCCTTCACAATTATTGTAACTGATAAAATCGTTGTTATTGAAGCATCTTCGGTATCTGTTACTTTGGCTTTCAGTGTATAGGTGCCTGTTTTTTCTGTATCCAGAATGCAGTTAAGTCCAAATGCACTTTTGCTGTAACTTATTTCATTTGAACATTCAAGTATCTCATATTTCACACTTCCGTTTCCGCCATAAACTGAGGCATCCAGATCAACATGGCATGATTTCTTTGTTTCTCCTTTTTCCTGCCGCAGATAATCATATTGCACAATATCTGCTGCCATTAACCGGTTCTCATCGGCTATCTTCCATGTGATCGTATGATGAACCTTATTGCCGATCTCGTCTTCTACCTCAATTTTCGTGGTATAAATTCCGCCTTTTGTAAAACTTCCTGAAAACTCCAGACAATCGGTTATACCATTAAACATATCATCGTCTTTTATTATCTTATATGTAATTCCCTGAGGAAGCTCTCCTGTTATCTTAAACGAACACAGCCCGACCAGTCCCGGTTCATAATATTTTTCATCGGAATAGTGATTGATACTATCTCCAACACTTTTTATGATCTCGGACTTTGTCGTCTGCTCTCTTATGATTCCCTTATATGCAGCCTCTCCCTTATAATTCATTTTGGCAATCACAACCTGTACCATATCTCCTGTTACAAGTGCATCTAAAGTATCCAGTGTTATCTTGTATGTTATCTTATCGGAAGTCTTAACCGAATCAATATTACATTCCTTCTTATAACTGCCAAAAGAGTACTTTCTTTTATAGATTTTAAAATCCGAACTGCTTAATTCCTTGGTACCTGTCAATTCTACCTGAACCTGCATCATTCCAATCGCCTTCACACTTTTTACAGTTACAGGTGTCGGAGCCGGCTTTACCTGGTTCTTTACTGTAATCTTGCAGGCTGCTTTCTTTCCGGAACCATCCTTTGCGGTTGCTGTGATCGTAACGGTTCCGGCTTTCTTTGCCGTTACAACGCCTTTGCCTGATACTGTTGCAACCTTTGTGTTGGATGACTTCCATACAACTGCCTTATTGCTGGCTTTCTTCGGTGTAATCGTTGCCTTTAAGGTCTGCTTCTTACCAACTGTCATAGTTGATTTTGTCTTATTCAGCTTTACTTTGGTAACCGGTGTACCGACGGTTACTGTGATCGTGCATTTTTTCTTTTTATTTGCCTTTGAGATCACATAAATCTTTGCTGTTCCCTTTTTCTTTGCTGTGATCTTACCCTTTGCATTTACTGTCACGATTTTTTTATTGCTTGTCTTATAAGTAACCTTCTTTGAAGCTTTTCCGGTTACGGTTACCTTTGATTTCAAGGTAAATGTTTTTCCTTTTTTCAGTGTCAACTGCTTTGCCGGAAGATTTGTTACAGCAATTGACTTCACCGTTCCTGCAGCAGCATAGCTCTCTCCCTGTGGAATAGTCAGGATAGACAGTACAACTGTTACAGCAAGCACCCATGCAAGGATCCGTTTGGCATAGCTCATATTATGTATTCGATTCATATCCTGTCCTCCTTACTGACGATCATACGCATTTACTGTCAGACTCTTGCCGTTCACAGTAAATCTGGCATAACTTTTACCATCTTCCGTCTTAATATAATAAGTACCATTTGGAAGATAGAGCGTATCTCCTGATTCATATCCATACGCATTTGCACCATTCACATCTACCCAATATCCAAATGATGTGGCTGTACTCTTTTCCGGATCCGGAACGATCGTTACCGGATAGACCGGAAGTGTCACATCAAAAGTCATCGGCTCATCACCGGAATTCACCGGACATTTCTGATTGTAAAATGTATACTTCGCTGTATGACTTGCATTATAAAAGGTAATATTATAATTTCCCGGAATAATGGTATAAGACATTGTACCATCTTGTATTGAACCACTGGTAGAATTCAATTTCTGTGATGGATCATCCGAATATCCATGTAAGGAATAATTTCCTCTTCGAATCGGATCACCATTTGCATCCCGGACAATCGCACTGATATGTGCTCCATCAATAATTGTATATGTAATTGTCGCAACCGTATATAGAGCAGGGTTATTCTTATCTGTTATCTTAACCTGAATCTGATATTCACCGGCATCTACATTTTCAAATGATACCCTCATATAGCCTGATGTACTGATTGTCGTCTGGAAAAGTTCATAATCACCCCCGGCTAATTCATATGTATACTGTCCACTTCCACCGTATACAGAATATGGCTTATGATAGACGCCATTCTCCCGTGAAAAATACTGACATGTCGTACTACGTGAATACAACTGATTTTCATCATAGATCATCCAGATAATGGTCGTCTGATATTTATTTCCCAGTTCATCTTCGCAGGTCAACAAGCTCTGAGTCTCACCTGCTTCTGTCGGTGATCCTGTAAACACAATACTTTCATCAATCATATCATTCAATATATAATAATCCATTCCTACAGGCAGCTTATCAATTGAATACGTCCTGTAACCGGTTCCATAAGTAAGATCATCATTGTAGCTTTCCAATGCTCCATTTACTTTGATCGCATAGTATCTGGTTTTCTGAATATTAACTGTCTTATCCCGATATATACACTCCTTATACACACCGCTGGTTTTGACTGCTACCTTGATATATGTATTTTTCTGAAACTCATCTTCATCGTTGATATGCAGTATATATGTGATATGATCACTAGTTTCTGCCTGAACTACTTGATACGGTTTCTTATAGGTACCATATGAATACTGCTTTGCAAAGATTTCAAAGTCTGCCTTTGTAAGTACAACCGCCTTGGAAAATGTGATTTCTATGCTCTCCACTCCAAGAACCTTCATACTTTTGATCGCATAGTCCGGAGCAGCCGGAGTTGGATCAGCCGGCTTTGCTGCAGATGCTTTCTTTACTGTTACCTTGCAGGTGGCTTTCTTACCGGAGCCGTCCTTTGCTGTTGCTGTAATCGTAGCTGTTCCTGCTTTCTTTGCCTTTACAACACCTTTGCTGGTTACAGTTGCAACCTTCTTATTGGATGACTTCCATACGACTGCCTTGCTGCTGGCTTTCTTCGGTGTAACCGTTGCCTTTAAGGTCTGCTTTTTGCCAATTGTCATCGTAGACTTGATCTTGTTCAGCTTTACCTTGGTAACCGGTGTACCGACTGTCACTGTGACCGTGCATTTTTTCTTCTTATCTGCCTTTGAGATCACATAGATCTTAGCGGTTCCCTTTTTCTTTGCTGTGATCTTACCTTTTGCATTTACCGTCGCAATCTTTTTATTGCTTGTCTTATATGTAACCTTCTTTGAAGCCTTTCCGGTTACCGTTACCTTTGATTTCAAGGTAAATGTCTTTCCTTTTTTAAGTGTCAGTTGTTTTGCGGGCAGGTTGGTAACCGCTACAGATTTTACTTTACCGGTTGCCGCACTTACTTCCGCCTCCGGAACTGTAAGTATGGAAACCGCTACTGCTGCTGCGATCACAATTGCCAGGATACGTTTTAGCATTGACATTTTCGTATGTTTTTTCATAAAATAGTCTCCCCTTTTATTTATTGAGCCACTACATGGGCGGTTACCATATTGGCCCGTGTAGTATTTGTAACTGATATCTTAAGAGTTGCCTGATAAGTCACACCATCTTTCTCCGCGGTACCGGTCAGTGTATAATTACCAACCGCCAGATAGAGGTATCCGCCTTTGCCCTGTACAACTCCATTCTCATCCTTCCACTCTCCCATCTGGCTAAGATCTGCAAAATCCGTATTATCCGATACGACAGTCTGCTGATATACAGGAAGAGCAAACGTAACTTCATTCGTAGCTGCAGCACTTACATAGTAATCACTTGCATAGACTCCTGTTCCGCCTCTTTCATCCTCAATCGAGATATCATAGACTCCTTCCGGTACATAGCTGTATATTGCCATTCCATCTTCAATCTCCCCGACCTCTCGTGCATAGCTGATCTCACTGTATGAATTATCCTTCCACTGGGATTTAAGTCTGCACAAATAAGTATCTATACCGGTATATTTGATCTTATTTCCATCCAGATCGGTAGCTGTAATCTGGAGCAGGACTCCCGGTTTTATAATAAAAGTCACTGTGCAGTATGTGAAAACTGCAGCATCTCTGCTGTCAGAGATCTTTATCTTCATGGTATATTCACCAGCCTGATCTGTATCAATCGAACAATACTGTACTCCGGTTGTTGACATCACCAAATCCAGACAATCTGCTTTTGACACAACTTCATATTTGTAACTGCCATTACCACCAATAGGACTTATCTGTGCTCCATACTTTACTGTATAAGTTCCATTTGGTTTGTTTGGAGCTGGAAAACTCAGGCATCCATATTTTGTAATATCCTGTGCTATGACTGCCCTTTCATCATATACTTTCCATACCTTGATATAATGAATCTTATTTCCAAATTCATCTACGACATCAACCTTTGTCTCCCAGATTCCTGTCTCTTTCAAGGTACCATAAAACTGCAGATAACCGGATTGGTCTGCGTCATCTACCACCTTATACGAAAGACCGGTTGGAAGATTGCTTACTGTATATACAGCATAGCCCTGTACATCCGGATCATAAACGCCTGAAGTATCTAAGGAACTGGTCCCTACCACTGTTCCTTTCTTACGTCGTACTTCCGATCTTATTGTTATCTCTGTCGGCTTTGTCCGATATGTCAGTTCTTTTGTACTGTTTAATGTCGGAACAGATACCTGAACAATATCTCCATTATAAAAAATATCCTGTTTGTCCAGATAAAGCTTATATGTAATGTTATTTGTTGTTTCCAGATGATCAATCACACACTTTCTTACAAAGTTCCCGTATCCATATACCTTACTGGATACTGCAAAATCCGATGTCTGTAATATTTTTGCCTTATTTAATGTCACCTGGATCACTGCTTTATTCACAATACTCACGTTCCGGATCACAACCGGTACTTCCGGAACAACCGGAGTCACCGCTGCTTTCTTTACAGTGATCTTACAGGCTGCTTTCTTACCGGAACCATCCTTTGCTGTCGCTGTGATCGTAACGGTTCCCGCTTTCTTTGCCTTTACGACACCTTTGCTGGTTACAGTTGCAACCTTGGTATTTGAACTTTTCCAAATGATTCCTTTATTGCTTGGTTTCTTCGGTGAAAGGGTTGTCTTTAAGGTCAGTGATTTACCGACATTTAAGTTTGCCTTTGTCTTATTTAACTTCACCTTGGTAACCGGGGTACCAACTGTCACCTTGATCTTACAGGTCTTTTTCTTATCTGCTTTGGAGTAAACGGTGATCGTAGCGGTTCCCTTCTTCTTTGCCGTGATCTTACCCTTTGCATTTACAGTTGCAACTTTCTTGTTACTCGATTTATATGCGACCTTTTTGGAAATCTTTCCTGTCGCTGTTACCTTTGTCTTTAAGGTAAAGGATTTTCCTTTTTTTAAGGTTAACTGCTTTGCCGGCAGATTCGTAACCGCTATGGTTTTGATCTTACCACCGGCTGCATAGCTCTCTGTCTGTGGGACAGTCAGAATGGATACTGCAACTGCGATCGCTATCACCCATGCCAGAAATCTTTTCACAGACAAATTATATCGTCTTTCTTTCATCTATACTCTCCTTCTGTAGATTCCCTAATCTATTCTCATACGAACCTTATTCTTTGACATATGCATATGCGGTCGTATTACTTCCGTTCACCGTCACATCCAGATAAAAATTATAAATTTCACCACTTATACTCTTTCGACAGGTTAAATGATGAGTTCCATTTTCCAGATAAACGGTTTTGGTCGATCCATAATAACTTCCATCCGAAACATCCTGCCAATTGCCAAAACCGGTTATATTTTTCACTGCATCTGGCACATCCGGGTCCAGCTCTATAGTAACCTTATATACCGGGAGTGTGACATCAAATGACCAGACCGGATGCACATCATCTGTTCCATATGCCGCTTTCTGAGTCTTCAGATTATAAACAGTAGTACCTACTGTTCCACTATAACTGGATACCGCAACATCATAAGTACCGGCTTCCAGATCATCCATTAAAATGACTCCATCCTTACTAACACCATTCCATCTGCCGCTTACCTCATCCGTATACTCGGCATATTCATTTTGGTTCTTCATAGTGAATTGAAAACTGGTCAGTGGATCGCCATTTGCATCTTTTACTTTACCCTGTAAATAACCGCCTTCTATAATTTTTAGTGTAAGAGTTCCTGTGCTTGTCATAGAAGTGTCTGTCTTATCTGTTGCACGGATACGAAGCTTGTAGGTTCCGGTTGACAGTTTTGGGGATGATACCTGTATCCCGGCTCCACCATTGATGAGTGAAGAAACTGCTAATGCAGCACTGTCACTTTCTTCTCGTAAAATCTCATATGTATAATCGCTCGTATCAGTACCGTTTCCGCCATATACCTTAAGCTGTGGAAGCGTAGTTCCCCATGCAGTTGTCAGAACCTTTTCCGCATCCTTTACAAGCAGTTCCGTTCCATCATAAACCAGCCAGATGATAGTCATACTGAATTTGTTACCAAGTTCATCTTCATAGACTAATTTACTTGTATATTTCCCTTGCTTTGTCACGTTACCGTTAAATTTAAGTGTACATGTGGCAGCAGCTGTCTTGATCTGATATTTAACCCCTGCCGGCAGTCCGCTGACAGAGCAATTGGAATAGCCCTTTCCAAGTGTCTGACTCTTATCAACAGAATCTCCAAGTTTGTATACATATGTTTCTGATTTTTCTATCGTATAAGTTTCATCCCGATAGATACATTCTCTTGACAGATTTAATTTTGGAACTACTACTTTTATATAGGAGTTTTTCTGTAACACCGAATCTCCTGTAAGCTTAATCTTATAAGTAAGCGAATCCGTTGTTGTTATCTGTCCGATCGTATACTGTTTCAGATAGTCTGCACTTTCATATTTCTTTGCCCATACCTGAAAGTCCGAAGCCGTGAGTGCTGCCTGCTTTGTTAATGTAATGGTTAACAGATCCGGCTGTGCTATATTCAGGCTCTTAACGATCAGTGGTTCTTCCGGTGTCGGGATTGGTATGATCGAAGCTGCTTTCTTCACTGTAATCTTACAGGTGGCTTTCTTACCGGATCCGTCCTTTGCTGTTGCCGTAATCGTGACGGTTCCTTCCTTCTTTGCCTTTACAACACCTTTGCTGGTTACAGTTGCAACCTTCTTATTGGATGACTTCCATACGACTGCCTTGCTGCTGGCTTTCTTCGGTGTAACCGTTGCCTTTAAGGTCTGCTTTTTGCCAATTGTCATCGTAGACTTGATCTTGTTCAGCTTTACCTTGGTAACCGGTGTACCGACTGTCACTGTGACCGTGCATTTTTTCTTCTTATCTGCCTTTGAGATCACATAGATCTTAGCGGTTCCCTTTTTCTTTGCTGTGATCTTACCTTTTGCATTTACCGTCGCAATCTTTTTATTGCTTGTCTTATATGTAACCTTCTTTGAAGCCTTTCCGGTTACCGTTACCTTTGATTTCAAGGTAAATGTCTTTCCTTTTTTAAGTGTCAGTTGTTTTGCGGGCAGGTTGGTAACCGCTACAGATTTTACTTTACCGGTTGCCGCACTTACTTCCGCCTCCGGAACTGTAAGTATGGAAACCGCTACTGCTGCTGCGATCACAATTGCCAGGATACGTTTTAGCACTGACGTCTTTGCGTGTTTTTTCATAAACATAGCCTCCCTTTACTACCTTCTTCTCCCGATTTTATTTGCTCGGAATATTATATTACCCACAGGTTATCATAATTTCAGGTATACCTGTGGGTAGTACTTTTTTATTTCGCCACTACATGTGCGGTCACTGTCGCAGACCGTGTAGTGTTCGTAACTGATATCTTGAGAGTTGCCTGATAGGTTACCCCAGCTTTCTCTGCAGTACTGGTTAATGTATAATTACCAACCGGCAGATACAGATACTCACCTTTTCCTCTCAAAGTACCATCTGCTTCTTCCCATTCTCCAAAAGATGAAACACCTAATGCTGTATTATCCGATGCAACCGTAATCTGATATAACGGAAGCACAATCTGGTAATTATTGCTTGTTGATGCACTTACCGTATAATTTTCAAGATATTTTTCTACCCCTCCGGTTTTATTTACCACTCTTATGTCGTAATTGCCTTCCGGGACATCAAAATATACCGTTCCGGTACTACTATTGTACTTTCCGATCTCTTTTTTCAGATCAATGGAGTATGCCCGATCCGTCCACTTGGACTTGATATAACACCAAAAGGTATCTGAAACTGTATTCTTGATCTTATGACCATCCAGATCCACAAATGTTCCTTTCACACGAATTCCCTTTGTAATGACAAATGTCACTGTACAGTATGTAAAGATAGCAGAATCTTTCTTGTCTGTGATCTTTACTTTCATAGAATAAGTTCCCGCCTGCCTGGTATCTATCGTACCATAAGCATAAAATCCATCCGGTGTCAGTTCCATGCAGTCTGCCTTCGAAACAACTTCATATGTGTAAGTACTGCTTCCGCCTCGTGGTAAAATTTGTGCATCAGATTTGGATGTATACGCACCATCCGGTTTACCGGCTGCTGCATCCGGATTCTGTAAATAGCCATATTGTATAATGTCTTCTGCAACGATCGTCTGAGCATCCCATATCTTCCAGGTGATCGTATGATGTATCTTATTACCAAGTTCATCTACTACATCGATCTTTGTTGTATAGATCCCGCTCGCAGTAAATACGCCTGTAAATTCAAGATAATTTGAATTACTGCCTGTCTGTACCTCTTTATAAGAAACGCCCGGCGGCAATTCTCCAACTGTAATAACAGCAAGTCCTGATATATCCGGTTTATAATAGGTTACATCCTTCTTTGTGTTAAATCCGTCACCCTTTGCAAATATCTTTACTTCGCTGGTCGTTATTGTACTGGCAGCTTTTCGATATACCGCTTCTTTACTGGTCTTCAATTTTGAAACAGATACCTGAACCATATTACTGTTAAAGAGCACATCCTGTCTGTTCAAATGAATCCGATATGTGATCTGATCTGTTGTTGTCACACTGTCAAGTACACATTTTCTTACATATTTACCATATCCATTCACTTTACTGGAAACTGTAAAATCCGATGCCTTTAATGCCTGTTTGGCACTTAACACCACCTGAATATCTGCATTTCCAAGGATTGTCAGACTCTTGATCACGACCGGTTCGACCGGCGTCGGTGTTATAGGTGCAGGATTCACTGTTTTTTTCTTTACTGTAACCTTACAGGTTGCTTTCTTACCGGAGCCATCCTTAGCAGTTGCTGTGATCGTAACCGTTCCAGCTTTCTTTGCCTTTACAACACCTTTGCTCGTAACCGTTGCAACCTTTGTGTTGGATGACTTCCACACAACTGCCTTGCTGCTTGCTTTCTTCGGTGTGACCGTTGCCTTTAAGGTCTGCTTTTTCCCGACTGTCATTGTCGACTTGGTCTTGTTCAGCTTCACCTTGGTAACCGGTGTTCCGACCGTTACTGTGATCGTGCATTTTTTCTTCTTATCTGCCTTTGAGATCACATAGATCTTTGCTGTTCCTTTTTTCTTTGCTGTGATCTTACCTTTTGCATTCACTGCCACAACCTTTTTGTTGCTTGTCTTATAAGTAACCTTCTTTGAAATTTTTCCGGTTACTGTTACCTTTGGCTTTAAAGTAAATGTTTTCCCTTTTTTCAGTGTCAGCTGCTTTGCCGGAAGATTGGATACCGCTACCTTTGTTACCTTACCCCCTGCCGCATAACTTTCTGTCTGTGGAATGGTAAGAATGGATACTGCCACTGCAGCTGCGATCACCCATGCAAGTATTCTCCCTACCGTCGAATTCTTTCGTCTTTCTTTCATTTATACTCTTGTCTCCTTCCATGTTTCTCATGACTCATGTAACATCCATTCCCATATCTTATTCTTTTACATAAGCATATGCTGTTTTATTGCTGCCATTCACGGTTATATCCACATAAAAGACATATTTTGTGCCATTCACCGTACCGGTACAGCTCAGATGATAAGTTCCGTTTGGAAGGTATTGTGTTGTTCCTTCATTGTAATATTTCGATCCGGCTACATCGCGCCAGGTAGCGAATTTCGTAAATCCCTGTACTTCTTCCGGCGCATTTGGGTCCATCTCAATCTTGATCTTATAAACAGGAAGTGTGACATCAAACATCATCTTCAGATCCGTATCCGTCGATGTCTGCCCTTCCTTTCTTGGTAATGCTGTCAGATTATAAATGCTCTGACTTACAGACCCGCTTCGATCGGATATCGTGATATCATATGTGCCGCTTTCCAGACCTTCATCGTAAAACGTACCATCATATTTTTTGGTACTGAGATTATAGGTGCTATACCTTACTCCGCTTATCGTATTTGAATATTCCGCATATCTATTCTTATTAATTATTGAATAACGGTACTGCTCTATCGGATCTCCATTCGCATCTCTTACAATTCCCTTGATATAATAGGAATCTACAATTGTAAAAGTAAGTGTTCCCGTTCCTGTCTTTGTACCATCCTTCTGATCTATGACACGGATACGGATCTTATATACTCCTGATGCAATCCCTTTTGCATTGATATTGATCTTATCTAAATCATCTACAATCTTACAGTTATTCAGAATCGCACTGTCACTTTCTGCTCTTATGATCTCATATGTATAAGAACCGCTTCCTCCATATGCATACACCGGTGTAAATAAACTACTCCAATTAGTATTTAATGCCCCTTCTTCTTTATCACATACGATCAGATTGTCCGCGTCATATATGATCCAACGGATTGTCAAACGATATTTACTGCCAATCTCATCTTCGTAAACCAGAACGCTGTCATACACCCCAGCCTTTCTCGGTGATCCTGAAAATTCCATCACCCGTTTCGTTGCCTCTGTTGTGACCTCATATTGAATACCGGCAGGAAGCCCGCTGATCGAATAATTCGCATAACCTGTTCCCAGTCTTTGTCTTATATCTTTTACTGTAGCTCCTACTTTATATGATAATGTTACAGAATTTTCGACATTGTATGTATCTTCCATATACACACACTCTTTTGACAACTTTAACTTTGGTACCTCTACCTTGATATAAAGCCCTTTGCCAAATACCATATCTCCCGTGATATACACCTTGTAAGTAATGGAATCCGTTGTCGTTACCTGACTTACTGTATATTTCTTCAGATAATCTGCATTTTCATATCGTTTTGCCCATACATTAAAATCTGCTGCCGTAAGTGCTGTTGCCTTTGTAAAGGTAACCTCCATCATATCATCCTGTACGATTTTCACACTCTTGATACCAAGCGGCGTTACTGGAACTGGATTGTCCGGTTTCGCTGCAGACACTTTCTTTACTGTTACCTTGCAGGATGCCTTCTTACCGGAGCCGTCCTTTGCTGTTGCTGTAATCTTAACCGTTCCGGCTTTCTTTGCCTTTACGACACCCTTGCTGGTTACAGTTGCAACCTTCTTATTGGATGACTGCCATACGACTGCCTTGCTACTTGCTTTCTTCGGTGTAACCGTTGCCTTTAAGGTCTGCTTCTTGCCGACTGTCATTGTAGACTTGGTCTTATTCAGCTTCACTTTGGTAACCGGTGTTCCGACGGTTACTGTGATCGTGCATTTTTTCTTCTTATCTGCCTTTGAGATCACATAGATCTTAGCGGTTCCTTTTTTCTTCGCTGTGATCTTACCTTTTGCATTTACCGTCGCAATCTTTTTGTTGCTTGTCTTATATGTAACCTTCTTTGAAGCCTTTCTGGTTACTGTTACCTTTGATTTTAAGGTAAATGTCTTTCCTTTTTTAAGTGTCAGTTGTTTTGCGGGCAGGTTTGTAACTGCCACCGTTTTTACCTTGCCACCGGCTGCATACGCTTCCTGTACCGGCACTGTCAGGATCGAGACAGCTACCGCAAATGCCAGCGTCACGGCAAAAATCCTTTTTATCATTGTTGTTCTTCCGTTTTTCATTCATACCTCCCTGTAAAAAAACTTGTTTTTCATGTTATTCTGCATCTTTTTCTGCTATATAGACATATAGTTTCATTATATCTGACGCCCAACATAAAAACAAGGTAACACATTCTATTTATACAAAATATCCAGTTGTTTTTGTGCAGTTTTACACCAAACGAACAGCACTGCAACAAACACCGGAGCCACATTGTAAATGACCTGCTGTGCTTTCGATCCGAAGTAAATGCCCTATTTGTAAATACTCCTGTGCCAACTCGCCTTCGGCTCAGACAGGCACCCGTATTTACAGGCAATTTACTTCTCTTGTCGAAATGCTCGCGGATGTCATCTTACAATGTGGCTCCGGTGTTTGTTGTAGTGCCTGTTAATTTCTATATAAAATATATAAGCTCCAAATCTTTAAATTTAATCTCACTTATTTATTTTCCGTTGTGACATATCACAACTTGTAATTACACCACGAAGACAATCATAATTACACCTGCTGGGCTTTATAACATAAAAAAATGATGCCCTTTATAATATGACATCCGCGAGCATTTCGACAGGAGAAGGAAATTGCCGGTAAATACGGGTGCCTGTTTGAGGCGTAGGCGAGTTGGCACAGGAGTATTTACGAATAGGGCATTTACTTCGAATCGAAAGCGCTGCTAGTCATTTACAATGGAGTATCCGGTTCTTGTTTATAGTGCCGTCCGCTGTGCTTTGAGTCGAAAGCGCAGCAAGTCATTTATAGAGGGCATCATATTTATGTCATAATTCTAGCAGGTGTATTCCTACTTATCTTCGGCAACTGTTATTACAAGCTGGGATACGTCGTAGCCGGTTTTTCTGGTTACGATGTCCTCCACCTGTGCGCGTTCGGTGTCGGACAGGGTGGCAACAGGGAGGGTGACATCGACTGTATCATCATTTACGGTTACAATGCAATCGGTATAGCCTTTTGCTGTCAGGACAGTTTCTGCATCCGTCTCCTTCTCGATCGTATCGGTAAGTTTTACATAGCTGCTTACTGCTTCATCTTTTGCTGCACTGTCCATAGTTTCATCGTTGATGATCGCAAGCAGTGCTTCCTTACTTTTTGCCCGGTTCTGTTCCCGGTTCAGCTTTGCGGTTGCGAGATTCGTTCTCATTGCCTGCGCACTGGTAAGGACTGCTTCTCCGATGTCTTCTTCATCACTGTTTAACTCCACATTTTCCTCTAAAGCTGCCTGTTCCAGATATGTAGGATCGATATTCTCCGATGCAGCTTCTCCGCCTGCTTCTGTATTATCCGCAGCTCCCATCGTTTCTTTATCTGCCTGATCTGTAAGCTCTTTTTCTGAAGTGTCGGAAGCGTCAGCTTTCTCACTGTCATAGCTGATAACTTCGGCATCCGCATTTGTCTCCTTTGCCTTTTGCCGCAACAGGTCGTCTCTTTTCCCTGCATTGAAATTCAGATAGCCTGCAACTCCGATCATAACCGACAGGGCAAGTATCACCAGACGGTTTTTCTTAAAGATCTTTTTCTTCATCCATATCCTCCATGCTTTATTCTTGTTCTAATACAACTATCTTATGCGCCGGAACACCAAATAATGCCTGCACCGCTTCGGTTATTTTCATTGCAACAGTTGGATCGGAAGCCCCCGTACAACTGACCAGAACCCCCTCAATCTCCGGCTCCAGTGTTTTGCTCACATAGGGATATTCGCCGCTGTCTGCGTTTGTCATAACAGAGGTCTCGCTCCTGCTCTTCTGACTGCTGCCATCTGACTCACTATCGGACTTCGTCACATCCTTCTCTATGATCTTCTCGCCTCCATCTTTTAATGTGATCATGACACTTACCGTTCCGACACCCTTCACCTGAGACAGTATCCCTCGCAGCTTCTCCTCCTGAAATACTATATAGTCTTCATAGCCGCTGTTCGCCGATAATATTTCTCCGGAAGTTTCCTGTCCATTATCCGTAGCAGCCTCCCCGTTCTGTTGTTTTCCAGTCACTCCACCGGGCGTTTTATCCTGCTTCGTTCCGGTTAAAGCATCAAGTCCGGAAAATCCGTTTTCCTTATCAGACGGCCAGAGAATGACCAGCAGACAAATACCTGCAAGCAAAATCCCCATGCACTTTCGAAGTGCCGCATTTTTGTCTTTTTTCAGTTCCTGCAGCTTTTGTTTGATGTTATTCCATATTCCTTCCATGCTCTCTCACTCCATTATATGTAACATGTCCGCTTTTAGTACATGTTATTTTGTCTGATATCCATTTACAAATATTTCTATCCTGTCCTCACTGATCTTATACTCTTTTGCGATCTCCTGACGGAGTTTTGCTACATCCACGGTTGTATCTGCTACACTGTCTGATGTTGTAGAGACAACATCAACCTCAACCGCTGTGATCGTATAGTTCCCATCAAAGGTAATCGTTACCTTATTGCCCAATTGAAATGTATCACGCAAATGATCTTCGATCATAGTCTCCATGACATCTGTATAATATGTAACATCGCCATTTCCCGGTGCGCCTGCAATAGATTCATAGTAATAATCAAAGCTTAGAATGTCGTTCAAGCCTCCCGCACTTAATACAGGTGTCAGGACAATGATCGCCAGTACAAAACCAACCGCCGTCTGCATATATTTTCTGTATTTCTCATCCGGAAGCAAGAAAAATACCAGCGAGGAGAATAATATAAAAAGGACGATATTTTTGATCCAAGCTAACAACATCCAGCACTCCTTTCCACCAATTTCTGAAAAACGGTTATGCATGTACCCGGATGGACAACCAGCTTTTCACCTCGCAAGCAACGTCATAAGTGTGAGGGAGATGATAAATAAAAAGGAAGCACACCAGATGCCACGCAGCATCAAACCGATGGTCTGTGCCATAATGTTAATGCCGTCGGAAAACCTTTTATCTCCCAAGGGCTGCACAAATGCGGATACGATACGGAGAGTCAGATAGATCACCGCGATCTTGGTAACCGGCAGAAGCACTGCCAGCAATACGACGACCGCGCCCGCAATTCCGATAGCATTTTTCAAAACCATACCCGAACCGAGCAGGATATCCGAGACATTCTTAACCGTATTTCCCCCCGGCAGCATCCCGAACGCTTTTAAGACGGCATTTCGTTCCAACTTGTCCACAGAGGGAACGATCACACCCTTTATCACATTCATTCCGGTTACAACTGCAAACATGGTTTTCAGGATCCATCCTGCAATATTCCTCAACAACGTAACTGTCCTTGAAAAATGATCCTCGGCATTTAACTTATTCACCAGTCCGACCACCCCACTGCATTTGGCAAGCGGAAATACGATCTGAATGATCACCTTCTCGCACAGAAAAATGATCAGCACCGTGATCTGATAGGTAAATTCCGCCGTGCCTGCACCATTTGTATAGGAGACAGCCAACGTATAAGCAGGTATAAAGGTGATCATCAGATCCGTAAGATCCAAGACTGCCGACACCGCTATATCGGAAACGATCGCAAACATTCCGAGCAGGATGGATACCACCATCAGATAGGTGACAAAGAAGCCGTTTCCACCTACCATCTTTCCAAACTTTCCGGACAGATTCGTGAATACCGAACCAAGAATGACAACGGCAAGAAGCTGAAGGAGCAGGCGGTTATTGCTTTTTATCTCCCCTGTAAGTGTCTGCTGTATTGTTTCCAGACTGTAGTCAAGAAGCCCCTGAAGGTCTCCGTTTCGGATATAGGATACGACCTCCCGAAAAGAGAGTCCTGCCTGTTCTTCTGTCAGCATGTCCATCTCGTCAAAAGCGTTTTCATCAAGTCCCAGATCCGTCTCATCGACATCTAAGGTAGCTGCCCTGCTGGTCTGCCCGCCAAAACACACCACAGATAATAGGATCGTGAACGCCATTACGCCTGCTATAATCATTTTCGCTTTTTGTCCTCTCATAGTTCTACCCCATCAGACGAACAACCATATCGATCACATGGAACAGGATTGGCAGACTCATCACCACCATTGTCACCCGTCCGGCAAGCTCAATATGCGAAGCAATCGCACCATAGCCTGCGTCCTTACAGATATTTGTCGCAAATTCACAGATATAGGAAATGCCAAGCATCTTAAGCAGGATCGATATATACTCCATATTGATATTGATGTATCCGGTAATGCGGTCGATGGAATCCAGTACATTTCCAAGTCTTCCTATGATAAAGCTGACAATAAATAAACACGCTCCAATACTTAAGAGCGTGCTGTATTCTGCATTCATTTTCTTTAGTTTTATCGCTACTAAAACGACCAGAACCGATGCCATACATACCGTAACAAGACTCATGCCTTTTCTCCCCTATCCACCGATATTTACAAGCTTCATAATGTCATTAAAGAATTCTACGATATATGGAATGATCCAAGAAAGTACAAGAATCAGTCCTGCCAGATTCAGCAGGAATGCCAGCTCGTCCTTCCCCGAATGCTTTAATATCTGATTCAACAGTGCTACAAGGATTCCTACCGCACCTATCTTCAATAATAACTGTATCGTCATAAGCTCCTGCCACCCTTACCCTATCAGTATTATCAAAAAGATCCCTCCGAGTAATCCAAGTGATCTGGATACTTTATTTATCCTGCGTGCCCTGTCCTTTTGTTCCTCATACTCTGCCTGCATGTTCTGTTCCCACAGCTTCAGATTCCTGATCTGCATATCGACATCCATATAACACAGCCATTTTCCAAGCTCTTTTACCGCACCGATCTGTGCGTCCGTCAGATAGCTGTGTTCCATCAGACTTCCGATACTGCCTGTCCAGATCTGCTCAAAAGAAGAAGCATATTCTTCCGTCCGGAACTGCAAAGCCAGCCCGGCAAGCCAGTCTCCGATCCTTCCCCCTGCTTTATCCGATCCTTCCCGAATGATCTCGGTGATCTCCGATGCACTGTATGCCAGATGCCCATTTGCCATCCGGACAAATATCAGAAGCTCGTAGATATCTTCCACTCGCCGGTTTTGATAAACTCCTATCGTCTTTCCTATCCCATAGGAAGCTGCGACCACCAGAAGCATTCCAAGAATCTTTATATATAACATATGTACGCCTCCCTGCACTTATGACAGTTCTGCTACAGCCGCTTCATTTTCATATGCCGATGTCAGGCGTTCATCCTCTGCCATAAAGAGAACACTTCCCCGATCGTCAAATATCGTCCGGATCTCTCCTGTCCGTTTGCGATTGCTCAGCACGATATATCGTTCAAATATCCTCTCATCGACCAGCTTCCGAAGTCCCGGACGATTTCTGATATCATCAATGGAATTGCCATGTACGGTTGCGATCAGCTTACAGCCGCAGTTGATCACGCTGTAGATCGCATCGATATCATCCCGGCTGCCAATCTCATCCACCGCTATGATCTGCGGTGACATCGAACGGATCAGCATCAGCATTCCATATGATTTTGGACAACAGTCAAGAATATCCGTCCGTATGCCGATATCATTTTGTGGTACGCCTTTATAACAGGCTCCGATCTCAGATCGTTCATCTACGACACCGATAGTATTTCCTTTGAATCCTGGAAATCCATCCGACAACATCCGGATCATATCTCTAAGAAGTGTGGTTTTGCCACATCGCGGTGGGGAAATGATCAGTGTATGAAATGTCTCATTTCCATTTATTATGTACGGAAGAACCTTCTTACAGCATCCCTTAACCTGATGTGACAAACGGATATTGATAAATGATATATGTCTGACACTCTTGATCATTCCAGATTCCAGAATGACTTTTCCTGCAAGCCCTACACGATGTCCCCCTTGAATCGTTATAAATCCCTGCCGGATCTCATCCTCATATGCATAGAGTGAATAGTTACTGATATATTCCAGCGTTTCCCTTATATCGGCAGGTGCTACCATATATGCTTTCTTACATTCTGTGGTTCGCTTTCCCTTCTCCGTCACAAAATATTCCCGATTATCATAGATCACGATCAAGGGTTCATTCATCCTAAGCCTTATCTCCTGAAGCTTGTTATAATCATATATCTCACTCGAAAATATTCTCCTTAACGCTACGGATAATATCTTCAATATTTCATTCTCTCTGCTTTTTTCCAAACTGATCCACCTCATGCATATGTCATCTGTAACCATTTTCACCTGTCAGTTCCATCATCTGCCAATACTCGAAAAGCATCTGCTTTTCTGATATGGTCTGATACCTAAAGTAGGCTGTTACACACTTCTGATAGTTATAATGTATGCATGACAAATGAAAATTAGAACAAAAAAATACCACATTTCTTTCTGAATTTTTCAGAGTGAAATGTGGTATCTGCTTTTACAGATTATCGTATAAATCTTCGGTAAAGGTCAGGCTTCCCCGATATCCCGCATATGTCCGGTTAAATACCAGCCGTTCATTTATCGGGAAGGAGGTCAGTATAAACTGGCAATCCTTTGTCAATGCCACTTCGCAGTCATTGCTGCTGCCAAGGATCAATGTGATCTCCTTTTCTTCATGTTGCAAATGTCTATCATATATTAAATGACGTACTGGTCTACCATCAGGTTGTTTTGCCAGTCAACGAGATCGGCTAAGGTGATTCCCTCAAGTACATCCTGTATTGCCTGATCAAGTTTCTCCCAGATCAGTACGCTGACACACATACTTCTGTTTTCGCAGTAAGCTGCGTTATCGCCGACACAGTCTGCAGGTGCCAAACTTCCTTCTACTGCTTCTAAGATCTGCCGCACCGTATAATTCTCCGGTGAAGCATATAACATGTATCCTCCACGCGCTCCACGGACACTTTTTACCAGTGATGCCTTATTTAATATTGCAACGATCTGCTCCAGATATTTGTCTGAAATATGCTGTCTTCTTGCAATATCCTTTATCTTAACCGGCTCACCATTATAATAGGTGGCCAGATCCAGCATCAGTTTTATCGCGTATCTTCCTTTTGTTGATATCTTCATCTTGACCTCCCTGTCGTTGTTATCTGATTCAAATGATTCCATACATCTGTACATCATCTGAATCTCATCTACTTTTTCTGCAAACATGATAAATTATCATTTCGCATTATAGTATACTATTTCTATAGGTTTTATCAAGTACAAATTTTTTTTTGGGGGCAATCCATCCGGTGTTCCACATCCACAGCCACTATGACCACCATGTCCACCACAACAGCCTGCTTCTGTATGATCACCTTTGATGTTACTCCCGATCGCTCCTCCACATCATTGATCGTCCGCTCACAAAAACGGCATCCGATGTTTCATCCCGGACTCACCGGCATATGAATCCGCCCGGCATTATTTTTCTGTCCTCCAAAACACGGATGTGAGTTCTGAAGATCCTTATATGTATTGCTTCCCATTTACTTCACCTCGTTTATCCTGAACCATAAAAAAGACTTTGTCCAAAACAGCTGCTCTCTTTATATCCCAAAAGAGCCTGCTGTTTCAGACAAAGTCTTTTTCATTGTATTATATTTTCTCTTTCATCTTCTTAATGATCTCTTCATTTGCAGTACTTACTTTGCGTACTCAAAAAATCCGGAATCTGCGGATTTATTATAGATTGCATAACAGTCAAGTGTTGCTGATCCATCAGCACTTTCCTGCCACCAGGAAAGGAATGCTTCCGGCAATTCTGAGACAGGTGCATCCGGAGTGTAGAAATAGATCTCCGTTCCACTGTCCATTCCGGATGGTGCACCCGCTTTATAACGGATACCATCTTCGATTTTTTCCTCATCTTCTGATACTTTCACGCTATCCAGAGTCATCGAATATGTATAATCGTTTACCTTCTTGATATCTTTGAATTGTCCGCTGAAATTACAAACATATACGGTTCCATTTGGGTATTCATTCTCATCTCGTTCTCCCATTTCGGAATCAGAAAATGCTCCTGTAAATGATCCATCCTGTGATAATGTTAATGTTGTACTCCATCCACCGGCTCCACTGCTAAAGATCATGTCTATCGGATATGTACCCGGCAGAGCGGATACAGCTTCTTCCTGTAATTCTGCTGTAGAAGTACCTTCCTCTGTAGCACCGGCATCTTCTTCGGAAGAAGCCGCTTCAGTGGTCTGTGTCTCAGTCTTAGCTTCTGTGCTGGCTGCCTCTGTTGTCTGCGCTTCCGTCTTCTCTGTCGTTGCTTCGGTTGATATCTCGGTTGTTCCTTTGTTCTTTTCTGTTGACTCTGAGTCTGCGCCATTGCATCCTGCCAGCAAACTAACCGCAAATGTTGCCGCAAGTGCTACCGTCATAATCTTTCCCGACTTGGTTCTATTCTTTCTCATACCTTACAATCCTCCTGCATTCATCTGTAAATACGTTTCTGGAATTCTTATTGTGAATCTCATCACAATGCTTTTCTCCGGCTGTTTTTCGAATATACAAAGTATATGTCCGTTATCTGATTTTGTCAGCTTAATTATTCTTTATAGATGTTGCATTTCGTTTACGATTGTTACGGTTCTTTAACCAATCTTTGAACTCCGGCAAAGTCTTTCTTCCGGCTTCTGTAACCGGCTTCACCCATTTGCCTGATCTGGTATAGGCAAGCTCGATTGCCAGGCGCACCAGTTCATCCGTATATACAAATGAAAATACCGCGAGGAAAGGCAGATGTAAGACCATACCTGCGATCCACGTTGCCGGAACGCTGACTAAGAATAAACCGCCAATCTCCACATAGGTTCCGACTCTCGTCTCGCCTGCTGCCCGGTATCCCTCATTCATAATATAGTTACAGGTTCGAACCGCACCGAAGAACAAGTAAATGTATAACATATACATGCCATACCGAAGTGCCTGATCACCCAGTCCAAATAAGCCAAACAATGGTTCATGTAATAACGCACAGATCAACACGATCCCGAAAGTAACTGCCGGGCAGAACAATGCCGACCGCTTCATAAACCGATATGCCCCCTTATGGTCACCGGCACCGACAGACTGTCCGATCACAACGCTGGTTGCATTTGATAAGCCGCCAAAAAATGCATAGACAAAGCCCTCGCATACACGGAAAGCTGCCATGGCGGCGATCGCAGATTCATTCTGGTGTCCGATCACGATATTGATCAGCATTTGTCCAACTCCATAAAACAATTCGTTACAGAGGATTGGAAATGCATTTGCCAGATATACCCTGATAAATCCGCCATGGAATAAGAACATCTGACTCAGACGGATCCGCACCTTACATTCCGAACGCATCAGGTAGATAAACAGCAATAATAAATTGATGATCGCAGATGCAAGTGTTCCGACTGCCGCACCGGCAGCCCCCATTTTCGGTGCGCCGAATTTACCATATATCAACACGAAGTTCAAGCAGAAGTTCACTACCAGTCCTACGATGGAACAGATTAGTGGTGCTTTCACCCGCTCTGTGGAACGGAGCAGGAAGCTGATAAGTACAGCAAATACCTGAAGTGGATATGCCCATCCGACAATCCGCATATATGGCTTTCCGATCTGGATAAATACTTCTTTATCTGTATATACACCCAGTAAAAATTCCGGTCTGATAATACAAAGGGATGCAAATGCAAATCCTACGATTGCCATACAGATGAAAGTGATACCGAATGTACGATTAATTCCCTTTTCATCATCTGCTCCCCAGTACTGGGAGAAAAACAGGATCGATGCGCTGGCAAATCCCCAGTAGCAGCTGAAGAACAGCGAGCTGATCTGCGAACAGATACCAACTGCTGCCACGCACGACTCTCCCAGCCTTCCAATCATGATCGTATCGACCATACTGGCTGTTGTAGTTAATAAATTCTGTAATGCGATGGGAAATGCAATCGTTAACATCACATACAGAAATGATCTTTTATTTTTCATATGTATCTAATATTGCTCAGGAAACCTTAATCGTTATCTTCTTCGATTTTCCTCTATATTTTGAAGTTCCTTTTGCCTTTACCGTAATTGTATAGGTTCCCTTTGGCATTCCTTTCCTTACTGTTACCTTTCCTTTTTTGCTAACAGTAATATATGCTTTCGAAGCCTTTGATCTGGAATATGTCACCTTACCCTTTGCATTCTTTACCCCGATTATAAAGGAATGCTTTTTGTTAAGCTTTCCGGTTGATTTTTTTGCTTTGTAGGTTTTTGAAGCCACCTTTACCTTCATTGGATTCGACTTTTTAATCATTAATTTCGCTACATTGGATTTCGCTGAATTGCTGGTTGCTGTTGCTTTTGCACTTGCAATTACATAATAGGTTCCAACCTTGGAAGGATATGTAGATAACCGCTTCGTACACTTCGAATCTGAATAATATTTATAGGTAATCTTCCCTGCCGCGCCTTTTACGCTTGCAGCACCTATCTTTTTTCCCTTTCCAGTATAGGTAACTGTCTTATTCTTCAGTGTCAATGTTGGTGTGGTCTTTGTAACCTGTGACTTACTCTGCACCGTCAAGGTAAGTGACGTTTCATGATATTTTGTTTTTGCTGTGATAGTTACTTTACCACCGCCCACAAATGCAATCTTTCCATTTTTATCTACCGTTGCTACACTCTTCTTATCTGAGCTCCATGTGATATTCCCGCTTGTAAATGGACAATACATGCTAAAACCGGGATTTACCAGAACGACCTTCGCATTTACGTTCTTGCCTGCAGTATAAGTATCCTTGTCCATCTGTATAACAAATTTATAAGAATATGTCTCACCATCACCCCAAACAATACCGTCCGTCGTAATTGCTTCTGTAAATTTCTTTTTCGGAATATTGATATTCTGTGTTATGGTACGGTCTGCCTGCTTCTCTGCCGTCTGAGCATCTGTATTTGAACCAAAGCACTGTACCCAGGTATAAATACCATTTATATAAAAGCAGCCAACTCCTATCGTAGTTGCTTTTTTACTTAAAATATTCTCCTTGTGTCCCGATGAATTCATCCAGTCATTCATGACTGCTGTTGCAGAAGACTGATTGATCGCAACATTTTCTGCATTCATATTCTTATTTGCTGAAAAGCAGCTTGCACCATCCGGCCTGGTATGTGAAAACAATACTGCCTGCTCACCGGCACGAATCATAGCCGTTTCTAACAATCCGGTATCCATCGTCAATGCATCAAGACCATTCTTTGCACGTTCTGCATTTACCTTGTCTAATACCTCAAATGCCTTCGTATAATCTCTTTTTCCTTTAATCTGAATTGTTTCTGCATAACGGAATCCATTGTAACCAAACCGCACCAGTTGATTATTGTTGCAGGTGATCACAACATCCTTTGCAAATGCATTTTCATCTACAAACTGCGTAGATGCAGGTAGCGTTATCTGTTTCAAGGATGGACAATTTGCAAATGCCTGACGATATATCTCTTTTACTTTTGGAAGATATACATCTGTTAATGCATAGCATTGTGCAAAATCAGCATATGTCACATATTCCAGTCCCATACCACGAAATGTTACAAGCTTCTGGCAGCTGTTAAATACCGATCCGTCCCAGCTTTTTATCGTTGCCGGAACTGTCACCTCGACCAGACTGTTACAACCTAAAAATGTCCGCATACCAAGTGATGTCAGACCACCAAAATCAATGGAAGTAATCCCTGTACATTTTTCAAACATTGAATAAGCGCTTTCTTTCATGCCTTTGCCAAACTTTACTGTTGTTATCTTGGTACAGCCCTGAAATGCAAAATTACCTGCTTTACTGATCTTATCCGAAAGTGTCAAGGTTCCGGATAAGCCGGACATATAAAATGCACCTTCTCCTAATGTTGTTACATTGGAAAAGTTTACCGTGTTCAAGCTGACATTATTATAAAATGCATAATCTCCGATCTCCTTCACATTCGAAGGTATCGTAAATGAGCCTGTTCCTCCATTAAACGGATACATCACTAATTCGGACTGATCCTGGGAATATACAACTCCATTTCGTGCAACATAGGCTGTGTTACCTGCTGCAACCGTATAACTCTCTATCGTTGTATTTCCAAAAAATACGAGCGGCGATATAGAGGTTACACCTGCAGGTATTGTAAATGTTGTCGGACAGTTATTTTGAAATGCATAGCTTCCTAAATCCGTTACCCCCGGTATCTCAATCCGGGTAACAGCTTTACAGTCACAATATGCTCCAGATCGAATCGTCTTCACAGAAGATGGCAAAACCACCTCTTGCAGTTTCGTACATCCATAAAATGCAGCCTCTCCAATCTCTTTCAGAGTATTCGGATAGGTTACATCTGTAATATCATACATTTCCACAAAATTCTGGCTTCCGATTTTTGTAATACCACTTTTTATTACAACCTTTTCAACATCTAAAGTATACCATGGTGCCTTATCAGAAGAACTGGCGTCCGGCATATCTCCTTTTCCTGATATCGTAAGTGTTGTGCCAGAAAGCGTCCATGTTACATTCTCCCAGGTTCCACTTTTTGAAGTATCATTTGATGTACTCTGCAATGCAAGTTCCTCATCACTTGTATATAATTCCGGTCCTGCATTTTCCGACACCTCATATCCCGTTGCAGGCGTAATATCCCCTGTGCTTTCTTCAATAGCTGCAGTAGCAGTTGTCATATTTTCTGCATATACATACCTGCCTGTTGTACCTAACATGCCGCAAATAGCCCCTATTCCTAATAATACCGCAATCCTGCTCCTCTCTTTTTTTCTCATAATATCCTCTCTTTCTGCAATTACTATTCTTCGTGTAGTTATTTTTTCTCAAAAGCTTCAGCTCATCTCAACTTGCACAAATATTTATTCATCTTATCTGGAAATAATCATCTCCCACCATTTCCTATTATCTAAATACCAACGGATTGTCTCCTTTATCCCATCCTCAAACTTTGTTTCCGGCAACCAGCCTAATTCATTATGTATCTTTGTTGGATCAATAGCATAACGCAAGTCATGACCTTTGCGGTCTGCTACATGCGTGATCAGACTTTCCGGCTTGCCTAGTTCCTTGCAAATAAGCTTTACAATGTCAATATTCTTCATTTCATTATGTCCGCCAACATTATAAACTTCCCCAACGCGACCCTTATGAATGATCAGATCAATTGCCCGGCAGTGATCCTTTACATACAGCCAGTCACGTACATTCACACCCTCCCCATAAACAGGTAAAGACTTGTCTGATAATGCATTAATAATCATAAATGGAATCAGCTTCTCTGGAAATTGATATGGTCCATAATTATTCGAACAACGGCTGATCGTAACAGGAAGTCCGTATGTCCTATAATATGCAAGCACTAACAAATCAGCAGATGCTTTTGAACTGCTGTACGGCGAACTCGTACAAATCGGAGTCTCCTCTGTAAAAAATAAATCCGGTCTGTTCAACGGAAGATCTCCATATACTTCATCTGTACTTACCTGGTGATACCTTGCAATACCATATTTACGGCAGGCATCCATCAGCACCGCCGTTCCTTTGACATTCGTATCTAAGAAAATCTCCGGATTCTCGATGGAACGGTCTACATGACTTTCGGCTGCGAAGTTCACTACCATATCCGGATGTTCTTCTTCAAATAGCCTATAGACTGCCTCTCTGTCGCAGATATCAATCTTACAAAAAAGGAAATGCGGATTATCCATCGCCGAAGCTAGTGTAGATAAATTTCCCGCATATGTAAGCTTGTCCATACATACGATACGATCCTCCGGATAACTGTCCAGCATATAAAATATAAAATTGCTTCCAATAAATCCGGCTCCTCCGGTTACGATAATTGTCATGGTGTTTATCTCTTATCTGTCCTATCTATGGTCTCAAATCTGCCCATGTTCGATGATTTTATATTAATCCTAATCATATTCCAAGTCAACTTATCGCATAAAATCGGAGTTAAATTACCAAAAGTTACACCCAGACATGCTGTTTATTACATCAAAGTTTTTTTTCACCCTTTTTCTGCTATGCTTTTCCTGTCGACAAAACAGGCGCCAGCTCTTTCCTACCCGTACGGAGCAGGAATGTCTCGCTGAGCTCCGGAAGCATCCGCGAAGTTACTTTGCTTATCAGAACATGACACAGGAATGGAAGAACCGCTTTCTTGAATTTATGGAGGGTACGAAAACTCTGCCTTTAACCTATGATCCGTTTTTCAAGAAGCTATTCAATCCGGATATCTATCCGGAACGGTTATCCAGTCTGATCAGCAGTATCATCGGCACAAGGGTGACGGTTCAGTGTATCCTGTCAAATGAAGACAGCATGCTAGCCTATACGCATCTTCTTCTCTCTAAATTTGGGTATAAAAATACCCTGCCGGTTTTCACCAGTAGGGCTGACATCGAGTTGTTTACTTGTAAAGGTCCTCCAAGGTGATCAGCTGAACTTCACCTCGCTCCCGTGCTTGGAGCAGTCCATCCGTAAATCCACCTTTAGAGAAAATATAGTAGTGATAGGTGTTTCCTTTTCCGAAAACTGATGCATAATCCCTAATCAGCTCAAGCTCATCCACACCAATCTTCTCATTCCTATATTTGCAGGAGCCAATAATATACTCTTTTCCTTCTACGGGAGTTCCAACGATGTCGATCTGTATCTGCTTTTTCTTCTTGGAATCAGTTCCCCACCACTGACCAATTTCATTTAGTTCAATGGGGAGCTTGTCGGCATAGTACAACAGATAGTCCTGACACATCTTTTCAAATATCAAACCCATGTAATCGGGAAGATATTGTTTTACGGTGTGTGGATAGGTCTTTGCAATTCTGCCTGAATCAATTGCACTCATATTGACTGGGACAAAACGATACCAGAACCGGAAGAAGTTATCTGCCAGCAGGTAGATTGTTTTCTTACCAGGTTTTTCACTAATTGGAGTCTCCTTTTTTGCAATGCCTAGGTCAATCAAGGTTTTGAGATATTTCGATACAACAGAATTATCCTCCCCGACCTTCATCGTAATATCATTCAGTCGTGATGCTCCCTCAGCAATTGCCTTAATGATGGCATTATAAATGGCCGGCTCTCGCAGTTCCTGTTTGAGAAGATTTGCCGGCTCCTCATACAGATAGCTGGAGCGGTCAAACAGATTGTCGAGCAATGCTTCATCTACGCTGTCTCTTACATCCAGCTTGTTAATATAATGCGGAACACCACCTGTGATACCGTAAATCAGCGAATTATCCTCATCCGACAGATTCGGATGGAACACAGCTGTTTCCTTATAATCCAACGGTGCAATCTTAAATTGAGCTGTTCTTCTCCCATACAATGGGCTTTCTTTCCCAAGCACCTGACTTTCCATAAAGCTCATTGAAGAACCGCAGAGAATCAGGTACATCTTGGATTCCATCCACTTATGATCAATAATGTGCTGTAGCATAGCCGAAATAGCTGGTTTTGCCTTTGCTAGATAAGGATATTCATCAATAACAAAAACCATTCGTTTTTCTTTGGAAAGTGCTGTCAGCTCGTCCAGCGCAGCATCATATGACCGAAATTCCGGTGCAGATTCCATATCCGGTCTCTCAAAAGTCATGATTGATTTTGAAAGTGCCTCCAGATTTTCCTTCCCTGTCGTGTTGAGTGCCGAGAAGAAAATGGTCGGTTTTCCTTTACAGAACTCATTGATCAAGGCGGTTTTACCAACTCGCCGTCTTCCGTAGATGACGATGCATTCAAACTTGTCACCTTCATATCGCTTATTCAGCTTTCTAAGCTCATTCTCACGGCAATAAAACTGACTCATTCGCCCACCTCCAATTTATTATACTCGTGAGTTACTAACTCGTAAGTTACTTTCTTACGAGTATAATAACTCAATGGATGATCGAAGTCAAGCGAAATGGCGTGACCGCCATGGCTTAAAGGCTTCACAGTCAGGAGGCTCTCATGAATAATTATTGTGCATTTAGCAACAATTTATGGATATATACTACATATTTTCTCCACGCATTATCCTTTAAGCTGCAATGCATTCCAAATGTCCACATAAACATCTCCTGCACCAGTAATCATCACAAGCTGTGTTGCACACATATCTAAAAAAACATCCAGTGTATCGCACACCCGAAGCATCGTCCATACCTGCTGCAGACTCCGAAACAGAGAATTATAAAATACATCTCTGGTTGTATATTTCATACCATCAAACAGCCTCGCCGCTGCCAACTGGATATTTTCTATCCTTTTATTTAATCGATCCAGATTTTTCTCCTTTGTCTGATCCTTTGCATGATATGTAACCCGTAGTACACTCTCTAAAAAATTCTCAGTCATCATGCGATCTGTCAGGAAATCGTACTCCGGCATACAGATACTCATCGCCATCACCGGTTTCCTGCCAGGTATATAATCCTGTATATGATTTCCCAACTTATCATATAGCGCAATCAGCCCCTTCTCTTTCAAGCGTATCCTATGCCACAAAATCTGCTCCTGTGCATACAGCATACCATCGCCAAGTACACTCAATACACTTACATCATCTGCTTTCTCGTAGCTTCCGGGAAGCGGACATTTCTTGATCTCAACAAACATCACACGCTCCTTTCCTTCCAGGATCATATCGCAATCACGTTCTGCAAGATCTCCATCCTTATAATATTGCCCTGTGATATATGGAAAACGCTTCTCCCGAAACATTTGATAGACCAGCTGCTCCAGATACTCTCCCTGATTCCTGCTAAACTTCGTTCCATACTTTGCAAATAAGATCTGAAACATCACTTCATAAAATCCATATCCCGCCATCCTGCCATCCAGACAGAAATAAGTATCCGCATCCAGCCTGACAAGAGGCTTTCTCCAGCTATTTGTCTCATCCAGATAATACACAAAATCCTGATTCACCATATCAGCATCCAATGCAGTATCCAGCAAGATCTGTTCTAATTTGTAAGTGCTGATTCCCAGACGTTCCGATAATTCCTGCCTTTTAAATATCCGGGGTCCCTTTGCTGCATCCATCACATATATAGCAAATTCCAAATAATTATGAAAAGAATATACTCTCATTTTATCTCTGCCTGTACCATAAAATGGTTCCAGCATGTTTTGCAAAAGAAGCCTTACAAACTCCGGATGATATTGCCTTGGAATACAAAGTTTTTCAAAACATAGATTTTTCGCCAGCCGATATGGAAAATCCTCCAGATCAATAAAAACATCTTCCCAGGTCATATACCCCTGCAGCTGCAGAACCTCCAGATAATCCTGTGCCATCCGTATCAGCTCCTGATATCTGTGCTCTTTATATGCATTTGTGAATATTGATTCTGTCTTCAGAAATTTTAGCGACAGCTGAAGTAAATATTGATACGGTATTCTTACTTTGATATGGCGTTTTTCTCCCATTGATATCTTATTTCGATAGATCAGGTATCTTCCAAGCTTCTCATGATATCGTGCACAAATCTCCCTGTCAAATAACTGACGGATCACATACATTCCACCAAGCTCTTTTATCCGTCTTTCTAATTCCGCAACCAAACACTGTTCGGAATTCTGTTCAAACTCCGGCTCTCCATTTACGATCTGAAATGAAAAACCTGCATTGATCAGATTTCTCGTTGATTCGATCAATACTGCTGTCTCTTCTGACATTTTCGGTGCATAGGGCTTACCGGACTTCTTCGATGCCCCATAAAGATGTCCGATGGTCTCCATGACCTGTGGCAGGTTGCCCATCTTAAAATAGGTTCCATTTGGCAGATACGCAAGCACATGCCCCAGAATATCCAGTTCAAGCTGCATATCCCGATTATTTATTGCTTCCTCTAGCTGCATATGTACAATGATCCGGCGAAAATCAACACTTTGAAACCATGTACCTTGCAATGTTTTTTCTCTTGCCTCTTCCCGTTTGTCCGTACAATCCGCCTTTCCATCGTCAATGAAAGCTGCCAGACTTTTTATTGCTGCTTCGCATTCTTCTATTGACCGGTCACTGTTTGTCCATTCACCCCTCCGGAGTCTATCCGCCAGATCGCATGCTGCTTGATATAATTTGTTAAATGTTGTTTTATTTTTTATTTCCATATTAGCCTTGTCCCCCCTGTTTAGTTATTTATAGTCTGAAGACCGTTTACACAAATCGTGATATATGAAAAAAGTCCGGATGCGTGTCTAACTGATGCATTATCCGATATCTACCTGCACCATGGCAGAACCGTTCTTGATACCGGAATCGAGTTGAAGCTTTTGCAGGAATTCTATGTGGTTGTCCGTAAACTCTCCGCTGTGGGTACCCCACTATAATTAGCCGCTCGTCTGAGTGGCTTTATTTCTGTATTATTTCCTGCATTCTGCAGGGAGTTCAGCTGACCAGGGCAGAAGTTTTTCACAGAAATCATTGTTCTTATCGTCCATGTGTTCCGGAATCTCTGTAAGAAGATAGTTAAAGTATTCATACAGTCTGAGCTTGTTTTGCCTTTTCCATATGTTCCGTCTTTTTCCCTGAGTATACAACAACATGATGTTCCTCTAGTGCGATCTTTGCCGGAGTGAAGCTGTATCTGTGGTATACTTCATCAGGCAGTTTCTTCCATTCTTCGTCAGGGTATAATGCTCTAAGTTCATCTTCGCTGAGATCGTGGTTGATTATCTCTTTTGGAAGTCCGGACAGATCCTCGGCACGTTTGCCTTTCCGCCTTTTTGATCTCTTCTGTATTACTTCTTCTGTACACTCATTTATTCTTTCTCAATATCCGCTAAACAAGATGGACAAAAACCGTGCACCATATCATCTGCACTCACCAGTTCTCCACACCGATCGCATTTTTCAAGTTCATTATCGCAGCCGCAATAACAGCACCGGCCTACTGGTAAAAAGTCCTCATTAATAGACACACCAAATTTTCCACATTGGATACATGCAAAATCTGCAGTCCAGTCATTAAGACCTTTATTCTCATAAATATAGGTGTTTAATTTTTCCGGATACGGATTTAATTCTTCATCAATATAACTAAATAAATTATCACGTAAATCATTCATCTCAGAAGAGTCATATTCAGAATTCTCACTGGCTTCCATAATGCACTCCTCCCCTTCATATCCATTTCCATTATGAAAATAAATATTTCCTGAACAAATCGTCCTTCCTGCACCATCTTTACATGCTATCATACATGTGCTATCTTCACCCAAATCATCATCTATGGAATATTCAGCAGTAATATCTACACGAAGCGAATTATCTTCTAATACCGGAGATACAATGGTAAAACAAATCCCGTTATCCGTTATAGTCTGATAATCAGATATTTCATAGCATACATCCAAATGATACCGTTGATAAACCTCACTATATAAACCATAAATAACTTCATCGAACCAACTTTTTATCTCATCCGCATCAAGGATATCAACACCTGCTTCATTTGCTATACGCTCACGATAATATTCCCTCTCATTCCGTTCTTCTTCCTGCATTGCATCCCAGGTCTCCAATACTTCATCTGATGTTACTTTGCTTTCAAATTCAGCATCTGCCTGACGAATAAAACCATCCATTTTATCAAAATCACCCAATATGATCTGATAAGAACTCCAGGACAGAACCTTGCTATGTGCAACATGATTTCTATCCTCTGTAAAATTATGTATTGCCTGCTTGAATTGCTCCGGATTTTCAATATATGGCACAAATAAGTCGTTCCATATATCTTTTTCTACTGTACGGTTCGACTTAATAAATTCTGCTACATTATTGGCATTTTTGCCATTTTCTGCTATCTCTAAAACTTTTGCATACTGGCTTTTATCTAATACAATCGTATCCTTATATACTTTTCTTTCAAACATTACTTTTTCCAATGTTTCCAGTGTCATTGAAAGAAAGTTCGCATTTATATTCTCAAATTCCGGTACACGTTTAATAAATTTCTGCTTCAAATTTTTTACCGACTCTGCCTCTTTTTCTAATCCGGTACTATTAAGCCAGTCAATTCCCATAAAATGAATCAATACCTTACTGGCAAATGCACGGAGATTATTCTCAACAATAAATGCTCTTTCATATGCTTCTTTACAGAGATACGCTGATTGCATATCAACTAACCAGGTACAAACTTTCAAGTCTTGAATCCCTTTAAATTATAAACTAGTTAACTCAGTCCAAAATTATTTAATCTCTAAAACTAAAGAAATATTTATACATCTGCAAACAGACATCTTGTAACCCTAATTCTTATTATCTCAATGCTAATTCTCCCAACGAATATCTTACTCTTGACGAATTTTTTCCTATCATATCAAAACATTCTAAAAGCATTTTAACTAGCACCCTTTCATCATGATACGAAATAATATCTTCTGAAAGTTTACTATCTTTTAATAACCAATCCACTAATTTTTCTACCATTTCATAATTGTCTATATATGCAATAGAATTTTGTATTAAATAATTATAAACCTTGTTCTCTATAATAGAGTAATACTTGTCCGCACATTTATGAATCAATGTCAATACCTCTTCTTTTTCTAACAACGCCTTATAATTCAATGATATTCCATCTCTTTTTTCCATACACGCATACTCAATATGCCTCATAGCTTCATCAATATTGTATTTTGAAATAGAATATTTTTCTCGTTTCTTTTCTTTATGATATCTTTCTAGTGCTTTATCATACTCTTCCTTGATAATATAGACATTCATCTCATCCAAAAAAGAAAAATATCTTTTTATAGTATCACATAACTCGGTGTTATCTGTTCCCTCAATAAGTTCAAATTTCAAATAATAATTTAACCAATTTGGGTCATACTCTATCTTTTTAGTTTTATAACCCCAAT